>BNJS01001581.1_pt1 | contig 60986 bp, 75 predicted proteins | sample 8540461 | NCBI WGS metagenome assembly BNJS01 (sample SAMD00202454, study PRJDB9452) | human saliva metagenome | isolation source: human saliva | place: Japan
TCAGTTACGTATTGCTAGTCCGCTGGAGCCGGAGATGGTCATCGCCGTCGTCGACGGCGCGCCGTCACCGCCCTCAGTGAGGGGTGGAACGTCAAGTCCACCGCTGCGGGGCTGCTGACCGATCTCATTTCCCTGGCACACGGCATGCCGCCCTTCCAGAGGCCTGGTCCCACAGTGGACCCCACCGCGGTCAATGCAACGCTGCCTGGGACAGCGAATACAAGCAGTAACCGCCAGGGACCGGTGCCTCTCAGGCATTGCGCCTAGCTTTTCTGCCGGCAGTCTCACCACAAACGAGTGGGATCCAGCTCAACACGCACCGGTTCCTCCCGACGGGCAGACCGGTCACGCAGTCTCACCCCAAGCATGTTCGCAAGTGCTCTGCCACGTGACAGCGGAGCGCGCACCAGCGCCCTGGCCACGCCAGGAGCCACCTGACCGTGGAACCGGCGGTGGTGCCACCGGCCCCAGCACCTCAAAACCATCAGCCTCGGCCTGAGCCAGGAGAGACTCCACACCACGCACCGGTCCATCCAGGCGTGCCACCCGCCACGCAGGCGGAAGATGCAGCTCAGCCCTCTCCATCAGGTCCCTGCGGGCAAAACCCGCATGATCCCATCTCACCAGTGCCTGCGCCGCCACCGGATCCGGGCCGCCCAGAAGAATGACTCGGGCCGCCGGTGCCGCCAGCACCGCAGCATTTGTCCACTGTCGCAGTGCCTCACCGGCAGCTCCCAGGTCTGGGCGTGAGGACAGGGCACCGCCGTCCAGCAGCAGCACGGCCCGGTAACCGCCCTCGGCCACCGGCTCAGCCCTCAGGGTGTGGCCACGACAAGACGCGGTGAGCTGTCGACCCTGTCCACGACACCGTGGGCCTCCCGTGCTCCCGAGACCACCACAGGGATACCGGGAAAAGCCCGCCCGAGCTCCTCCCCCGTGCGCGTGGAACCGACCGTCACCATCCTCAGGGCATGACCGTCGCACTCGGGACAGGTCCACTGCCCCACCGTCCGAGCACACCAACGACAGGCCGTGCGACCCAGGTGATCCATCGCCACCGGTCCGCCGCACGCAGGACAGTGAGCGGCGGACCGACAGCGGGCACAGGCCACCAGTGGCGCATAGCCGGCCCGCGGCACCTGGACAAGCACAGGTCCCTCCTGCAGGCGCGCTGCAGCGCCCGGTGCGCCAATGACGGGATCCGGCGGCACTGGAGGCACCTTCCGGTCAAGATCGGCCGGGACCGGAACCTCCGGCGAGGCACCACCCACGCACAACATGCCGAGGCGCGCTCAGGTCCTGGCACCATCCCTGCTCCACAAGCGACTGGGTCTCCACAGAGCGGCTGTAACCACCGATCAGCAGCCCGGCCCCTTCGAGAGAGGAGCGCAGCGCCAGGACCGTGCGCGCGTGAGCATAGGGCGCGTGAGGTTCAACCAACCGGTTGTCCCCGTCGTCCCAGATGGCCGCCAGGCCCAACCGGCGCACCGGCGCGAAGGCTGCCGCCCTCGTGCCCACCACCACACGAGCCCTTCCCAGCAGCAACGAGACGAAGGCCCGGTAACGGCGCGCCGGCCCGTGCTCGGCCGAGAGCACCACGACCGGCTCGTCGCCCAGCTCCACACGAAGTCTGCTCGCCAGGTCCTCGGCCTGCTCAGTAGTCGCCACGACGATAACCGCCCCTCGAGCGCCCGCTAGGCAGGCCTGCACCGCACGGGCCAAACACACCTGCCACGGCTCAGTCGTCAGGCTCGACCTTCCGACGCTGTCCGAAGAGGATCCTGGTTCGCTCAGACCGTCCTTGTCCCGGGCCGGCAGCGCACGCCACGCCACTCGCTGGGGCGTCGCCGTCGGCCAACCGGGTCAGAAGCTCCTCGCCTCCCACATAGTGCTGCCAGCCGCACTCGTTCGAGGGCCGCTCCCAGGAAGGCAGATCACGTGGGGCCTTGTCCCGCTCGGCATTCTCGGTCGTGGCGTGCCTGGTGGGCAGGGCGAGTCGGACGACATCGGAACGCGTCCCGGCACTCCGATTGGCGACTGCCTCAATGAGCCGACGAGAGGTTTCGGAAGGACAGGAAGGTCGGAGACCACACGGCGCAACGGCTGAGAGCCGACCGATATGCGTCGTTGTGGCGGCCCGCTCCCAGACCCAACCGCGCATCTCCTGCTCACCGAAGCGGACCACCACGCGGGTTCCTGGCAGTGCCTCCTGCGCCATCGCGGCGGGAACGACATAGTCGAAGGTACGGTCCAGGTGCGGTACCGGGGAGTCCAGGAGGATCCTGGCGACAGGATCGACGACACCCGCCACTGTCACAGGCCGCATCACCGGGCTCAGAAGATCCAGCAGCTCGCCCTGCCTGCTCGCCCGGTGGCGAGGCACCGATCCGGCCGGCTCACCACGAGCGAGGGCATCGTCCTGGTGTCCGGTTGCCATACAAAGCCTCGAGAAGGGTCCTGCCCGGATACTTACGTCTCAGACGGCCTGGCGCAGGGCCTCAGCTCGGTCCGTTGCCTCCCAGGTGAAACCGTGACGCCCGAAGTGCCCGTAGGCACTGGTGGCGCGGTAGATGGGGCGCAGCAGGTCGAGGTCCCGCACGATGGCGGCCGGGCGCAGGTCGAAGACCATGCTGACAGCGGCTATGATATGCCCTCGGGAACGGTGGCCGTTCCGAAGGTCTCCACGTAGACGCCCACCGGATGGGCCGAGCCGATGGCGTAGGCCACCTGAATCTCGCAGCGCTTCGCCAGTCCCGCGGCGACGACGTTCTTGGCGACCCAGCGCATCGCGTAGCTGGCGGAGCGGTCCACCTTCGAGGGATCCTTGCCGGAGAAGGCACCTCCACCATGACGGGCCATACCCCCGTAGGTGTCCACAATGATCTTGCGTCCCGTCAGGCCGGCGTCACCGGCCGGGCCGCCGATGACGAACTGTCCCGAGGGATTGATCAGGACCTCGGCGCCGGTGGTGGCGAGCTCGGTTCCGGCCTCGGCCTCGGCATCCAGCACCGGAGCGATGACTTCGGCCTGGAGGGCATCAGTGAGCCAGGCGCGACTGCGGTCCTCATCGTGCTGGGTGGAGATGACCAGGTTCTCCAGGGTCACAGGACGCTGGCCGTCATAGCCGATGGTCACCTGCGTCTTGCCGTCGGGCCGCAGGCCCGGCACGATCCTCTGCTTACGCACCAGCGCCAGGCGCTCGGCCAGACGATGGGCGAGGTGGATCGGCAGAGGCATGAGGGCGGCGGTGTCATCGCAGGCGTAGCCGAACATGAGTCCCTGGTCCCCGGCGCCCTGCAGGTCGAGGGGGTCGATGTCTCCGCTGTCCTGGCGGGCCTGAAGGGACTTGTCCACTCCGGCGGCGATATCCGGGGACTGCTGGCCGATCGACACCGAGACCCCGCAGGATCGGGCATCGAAGCACACCTCCGAGGAGGTGTAGCCGATGGCCGAGATCTCCTGACGGACGATCTCAGGAATCTCCACATAGGCGCGCTCGGTGGTCACCTCTCCGGCCACGTGCACCAGGCCGGTGGTCACCATGGTCTCAACGGCGACGCGCGCAGTGGGGTCCTGCTCAAGGATCGCGTCGAGGATGGCGTCGGAGACACGATCGCAGACCTTGTCCGGGTGTCCTTCGGTGACCGACTCGGAGGTGAACAGACGCAAGGAGGAACTCACCCGCCCATCGTAGTCACCGCCGGTACCGATCCATGGTGGCGTTACCCACGACAGCGCACCGCGGGCTTTCAGGAACCGTGCAGCAGACCCGCAGTCAGGTCGATGAGAAGGCGGGCGACCTCCATCTTGCTGCCCTGCCCGCGAGCCACCTCCGAGCCCTGGGCGTCCAGGACTACCACCGCATTGGGGACGTCCCCGAAGCCGAGGTCCTCCCCCACAGCGTTGACCGCCAGGAGATGGGCACCCTTTCGACGGGCCTTGGCCGCACCGTGGAAGAGCACGTCGCCGTCGTCGTCCCCGTGTCTCGGCGGCGAATCCGACGACGACCTGACCGACGCGAGGCGGGTCCGTCACCAGGCCGGTGAGTATGTCCGGGTTGGCGGTGAGCTCGATGGACATCGCAGGCTCGCCGTCGAGATCCACCCTGGCAGACGCCTGCTTCAGATCTTGCAGTAGCGGCCACGGTGACGAGGCCGGAAGTCGGCGACGGCTGCGGCCATGATGACGGCGTCGGCGTCCCGGGCGGCCTCACGCACGGCGTGGAGCATATCGTGGGCGGTACCGGCGGAAATGACGGCGACTCTCGGCGGCAGTGCCTCGAGCAGCTCTGAGGCGACATGCGCCTGTACCAACGTGACCCGGGCCCCTTGCTCGACGGCGGCCACGGCCAGCGCGCACCCCTGGCGACCGGGGGACCGGTTGCCCAGGTAACGCACCGAGTCACTGGGTTCGCGAGTGCCACCGGCGGAGACCACGACGTGCCGTCCTGTCAGAGCACCGCCATACTCACCCGCTCTGGCGCCATCCTTCGCCCCGGGCACCCGGTCCAGGACGGCCAGTGCCTTGGAGACGATCTGCTCCGGCTCGGGCAGACGGCCCACCCCGGAGTCCTTGCCGGTCAGAACGGCCGGAGTCGGGCTCGATCACGGTCAGGCCGCGCTCTCGCAGCACTGCCACGTTGTCCTGGGTGGCGGGATTGAGCCACATCTGGGTGTGCATGGCCGGAGCCAGGACAACGGGAGCCTGACTGGTCAGAATGGTCGCGGTGAGCAGGTCGTCAGCCCGCCCAGCACGCACGCGCGCCAGCAGGTCGGCCGAGGCCGGAGCGACCAGCACGAGCTCGGCCCGCTCGGCCACGGCCACATGCTCGACCGCGGCCGGGTCGTCGAAGACGCCGGTGGACACGGCCTGGCCGCTGACGGCTGCCAGTGCCGGTGCCCCGATGAACCGCAGCGCCGACTCGGTGGCCACCACCTTGACCTCGTGCCCGGCCTGACGCAGCAGCCGAACGACGAAGGGTGCCTTGCAGGCGGCAATGGATCCGGACACGCCGACGACGACGCGCCGCGGCCCTCGGAGGCGGTCGCGCGCATGGACTCCACAGCGGTGTGGAGCTCGTCCATACGAGCATGGCTCAGAACTGGATGTCGTCGAGGCTGGTGGGCGTCTCACCCTCCTCGAGGGAGACCGGAGCGTCCAGGGAGATGTCGCTGAACATGTCGGCCTCAGCGGCACGGCGGGCCTCCTCGGCCTCAGCGCGCGGCGGGCGCGGAAGCGACATCCCCTGGGATGACCTGAGCTTGTCCCGGCGATTCCCGCAGGGCGATGCCGAGCGACTTCTCTCGACCTCGGAGTCCACCAGTGGCCCGAAGAACTCGAACTGGTTGTCCTCGAGCTGCTGGGTGTAGGTGTTGATCTGGCGGGCGCGCTTAGCGGCCTCCACCACGAGCCCGTACTTGGAGTCGACCTTCTCCAGAAGGTCGTCAATCGGCGGGTTGGTGATGCCCTCGGGCTGGGGAGAGGTTCCGAGCATGTGGGTGCCTCCGGTTCATTCTCGATAGTGCTGCGCCGGGTTATTCTAACCGCAGAGCCCCATAAGTCTCTCGAGCTGAGCGGTGGCGCTCGCCACGGTGTCGTTGACGACAATGTGGTCGAACTCGTCCGCCGCTTCCATCTCGGCACGAGCTGTCGCCAGGCGCCTTTCCTGCTCCTGCGGGTCCTCGGTGCCACGACCTGCGAGCCTGCGGACGAGCTCGTCCCAGCTCGGCGGCGCGAGGAAGACGAGCCGTGCCCGTGGCATGGCCCGACGAACCTGGCGGGCTCCGGCCAGGTCGATCTCCAGGGAGCGCGGGGCGTCCGGCATCGAGCTGGTCCTGGACGGGACCGCGGGGGGTGCCGTAACGGTGCACGCCGTGGACGAGTGCCCACTCGAGCATCTGGCCGGTCTCAACGAGGGAGTCGAAGTCCTCTGCGCCCACGAAGTAGTAGTGGACGCCGTCGACCTCACCAGGGCGGGGCTTGCGGGTGGTGGCCGAGATCGACACGAAGAGATCAGGGTGACGCCTGCAGCTCGGCGACAACAGTGCCCTTGCTCACCGCCGTCGGTCCGGCAAGGACCGTCAAGCGGGCGAGCGTAGGGCGGACGAGTCTGCGGTGGCGGCGTCAGTCATGACCCCATCATGACCTACCGGGTGTCACCGACACGACCCTGCGTCTCAGCAGGCGTCCGTCCGGAGGTCTCAGCCGAAACGCTCCACCAGCGCCGCCCGCTGGTTCGCTCCGAGTCCGCGCACCCGCCGGGACTCGGCGATATGCACGTCCTGTCAGGATGGCGTCAGCCGTTGTGGTCCCGACACGAGGAAGCGAAACGAGCAGCGCCCTGACCTTCATCTTGCCCAGGACCTCATCGGTCTCCGAGGCTGCGAAGAACTCGGAGAGCTTGAGCTCTCCGCTCTTGAGCTCGGACTTGATACGAGCACGTTGCGATCGCGCAGCCGCGGCCTTCTCCAGTGCCTCAGCTCGTTGCTCAGGTGTCAGTGTCGGAAGCGTCATGGTCGTCTCCTCCCCCGGTCCAGCTCCAGTGACCCGCACCACAAGGATAAGTCGGGTGAGGTGCACTCGCATTCGCAGGGGCCGGTATTCCGGCACTGACTTCGTGTTTCCGCACACACGTTGATCGCGTACGGTCACATTGCGTCAACGCAAGGCGGCGGCCGCCTCATGCGTGGCTGCCAGCGCTGCCGTCCGCAGTGCCTCGATGGAGGGCCCCGCCTTGAGGACGCCGCGCGACGTGGAGGCCAGGACGTGACGGCGAGCCGATCCGAAGACGGACTCCAGCTCGGCCGGCCCAGCTCCCTGCGCACCGATGCCGGGGGCCAGCAACGGCCCGTTGGCGCGCAACGGGTCGATCCCTAGACGGCAGACGGCCTCGCCGACCGTGGCGCCGACGACCAGCCCGACGCTTCCGAGCCTGCCCTCGCCGCTGGCGGTGGCATTGGATGCGGTCACGCCCTCCACGACGCCGGCGGCCACAGCCCGCTCGCCGTTGACGGCGTGCTGGACCGCGGCCCCTTCGGGATTGGAGGTCAGGGCGAGCACGAATACTCCCCGGCCGCTCGCCTCCGCCAGGTCCAGTGCAGGGCTCAGCGACCCGTACCCCAGGTAGGGAGAGACCGTGATGGAGTCAGCGGCCAGAGGCGCGCCGTCGGACAGGTATGCCTGGGCGTAACCGGCCATGGTGGAGCCGATGTCGCCGCGCTTGACGTCGAGAACCGACAGGGTACCGACGTCCCGTAGGGCCGCCAGGGTCTCCTCCAGGACCGCGATGCCGGCACTGCCGTGGCGCTCGAAGAAGGCCGACTGCGGCTTGACGGCGCCCACGCGCCCACCGACCGCGTCGACCGTTCGCAGGGCGAAGTCCCGTAGGCCCGCGGCGGAGTCCGCCAGGCCCCAGGCCTCGAGCAGGCTCGGGTGGGGGTCGATCCCCACGCACAGAGGGCCGTGGTCCTCCATGGCATCTGCCTAGGCGCGCGCCGAAGGAGCGGCGGGAGTGACCGTGCCGATCGGGGACGGTGGAGGTCATCGAGTCTCCTTGTCGGCAACGTGGTGGGGCTCGGGCGCTGAGCCTCGCCGGGATCGGCGGGCGGCGATGTGCTCCTGGAGGCTGCGGACCCGGAAGGGGCCGCGCAGCTGGGCCTCGAGGGCCTGGACCGCCGCCTGGAGCTGTTGGACTGTGGTGATGATGGGGCGATCGGCGCCAGTGGTGGCCGCGCGGATGGAGTACCCGTCGGCACGGGCCCCTCGGGCCCTTGGGGGTGTTGACGACCATGTCGACGGCTCCGGACTCGATCAGCCCGGCGATCGTCTGCTCCCCGTGGGCGCCGACGCCCTGGCTGATCTTGCGCACGGCCATGGCGTCGATCCCGTTGCGGCGCAGTACCTGTGCGGTCCCGGTGGTGGCCAGGACGGTGAAACCGAGCTCGGCCAACCGGGCCACCGGCAGGATGATGGCGCGCTTGTCCCGGTCGGCCACGGAGACGAACAGCGTGCTCTTTCCTGGCAGGCTGCCGTAGGCGCCGGCCTGGGACTTGGCGAAGGCTCGGGGGAAGTCCACGTCGTAGCCCATGACCTCACCGGTGGAGCGCATCTCCGGTCCCAGGACCGTGTCGACGACACGCCCCTCGGCGGTGCGGAACCGTTTGAAGGGCAGGACCGCTTCCTTGACGGCGATCGGGTCATCGGGATCGGTGATGGCGGCGTCGGCCTCGGGCAGGTGGCCGGAGGACCTGAGCGAGGCGATCGTCTCCCCTGCCATGATGAGGGCCGCCGCCTTGGCGAGCTGCACACCGGAGGCCTTCGAGACGAAGGGGACCGTGCGTGAGGCCCTCGGGTTGGCCTCAATGACGTAGAGGACGTCGGAGACCAGGGCGAACTGGATGTTGAGCAGCCCGCGCACTCCCACCCCGACGGCGATCGCCTCAGTGGAGCGCCGGATGCGCGCGATCTCCGTGTCGGACAGGGTCATGGGTGGCATGACGCAGGCCGAGTCGCCGGAGTGGATCCCCGCCTCCTCGATGTGCTCCATGACCCCGCCGAGGAACAGCTCGCTTCCGTCGTATAGGGCGTCAACGTCGATCTCGATGGCGTCATCGAGGAACCGGTCGATGAGCAGCGGCCCGGTCCCGTAGACGCCGCCGGGCTCGCGGCCGGCGCGCTGGAGGTAGTCGTCCAGGCCGCCGGCGTCGTAGACGATCTCCATACCTCGCCCACCGAGCACATAGCTCGGGCGCACCAGGACCGGGTAGCCGATGTCCTGAGCGACCGAGCGGGCCTGCTCATCGCTCACCGCGGTGCCGTGCGCCGGTGCGGGCAGCCCGGCGCGCTGGAGGACGACGCCGAAGGCCTCGCGGTCCTCAGCGGCGTCGATGGCCTCGGGGCTTGTGCCCAGGATCGGCACCCCGGCCTCGGACAGCCTCGAGGCCAGGGACAGCGGCGTCTGCCCGCCGAGCTGGACGATGACACCGGCCACCGGACCTGCTGCGCGCTCGGCCTCGTAGACCTCGATGACGTCCTCGAAGGTCAGAGGCTCGAAGTAGAGCCGGTCGGAGACGTCGTAGTCGGTGGATACGGTTTCCGGGTTGCAGTTGACCATGACGGTCTCGTAGCGCTCGGACAGCGCCATGGAGGCGTGGACGCAGGAGTAGTCGAACTCGATGCCCTGCCCGATGCGGTTGGGGCCCGAGCCCAGGATGATGACGGCCTCGCGCTCGCGGGGCGCAACCTCGGTCTCCAGGTCGTAGCTGGAGTAGAGGTAGGGGCGTGAGGCGAACTCGGCTGCGCAGGTGTCCACGGTCTTGTAGACCGGGCGCAGCCCGAAGGCGTGACGGACCTCGCGCACCGTGTCCTCGCTGATGCCTCGCAGAGCGGCGACCTGGACGTCGGAGAAGCCGTGGCGCTTGGCCAGGGCCAGGACCTCGGGGGTGAGGGCCTCGGCGTCCTCGACCTCCTGAGCCACCTCTTGGAGGAGCAGCATCTGGTCCAGGAACCAGGGGTCGATGCGTGTGGCCTCGTGGAGCTGAGAGATCGTGGCGCCTCCGCGCACTGCCTGCTGGAGGTCGACCAGCCGGTGCTCACTGGGGGTGGCGATGGACTCCAGCAGCTCGGAGGTCTGCTGCGCGGTGGGAGCAGGTCCGTCCCAGTGGAAGACAGTGCCCTTCTTGTCCAGGGATCGCATGGCCTTCTGAAGCGCCTCGGTGTAGGAACGGCCGATGGCTCGGCCTCCCCACCGACTTCATGGTGGTGGTGAGCCGGGGATCGGCGCCCCGGAACTTCTCGAAGGCGAAGCGCGGAACCTTGACGACCACGTAGTCCAGGGTCGGTTCGAAGGAGGCCGGCGTGGAGGCGGTGATGTCGTTGGAGATCTCGTCGAGTGTGTAGCCCACGGCGAGGCGGGCGGCGATCTTGGCGATCGGGAAGCCGGTGGCCTTGGATGCCAGGGCGGAGGACCGCGAGACGCGCGGGTTCATCTCAATGACAATGATCCTGCTGGTGGCAGGGTCGACTGCGAACTGATGTTGCAGCCGCCGGTGTCGACCCCGACCTCGCGGATGACGGCGATACCGATGTCCCGCAGCCGCTGGAGCTCGCGGTCGGTCAGGGTCAGGGCCGGGGCGACCGTGACGGAGTCGCCGGTGTGCACGCCCACGGGGTCGACGTTCTCGATGGAGCACACGACCACCACGTTGTCGGCGGCGTCGCGCATGAGCTCAAGCTCGTACTCCTTCCAGCCCAGGATCGACTCCTCCAGGAGGACCTCGGTGGTGCGTGAGGCGGCCAGACCGGCACCGGCGATGCGGCGCAGATCGGCGTCATTGAAGGCGACGCCGCTGCCCAGACCCCCATCGTGAAGGAGGGGCGCACGACGACCGGGTAGCCGCCCAGGGCATCCACTCCGGCGCGGCACTCGTCCATGCTGTGGGCGATGACGCTACGAGCGACCTCGGCGCCACAGCGCTCGACGACGTCCTTGAACTCGTCGCGGTCCTCCCCGGCGTTGATGGCCGCGGCGGAGGCACCGATGAGCTCGACGTCGTACTCCTCGAGCACACCCCGCTCGACCAGGCTCATGGCGGCGTTGAGGGCCGTCTGCCCGCCCAGGGTGGGCAGGAGGGCATCCGGGCGCCCCTTGGCGATGATGGTGGTCAGACCCTCGGGGTGATCGGCTCGATGTAGGTGGCATCGGCGACGTCCGGGTCGGTCGCGATCGTCGCCGGGTTGGAGTTGACCAGGACGACGCGGATCCCCTCGCTGCGCAGGACTCGGCAGGCCTGGGTGCCGGAGTAGTCGAACTCGCAGGCCTGCCCGATGACGATGGGGCCCGATCCGATGACCAGGACGGAGGTGATGTCAGGGCGAGCAGGCATGTCAGTTCTTGTCCTCGCGGTCCTGGCCCTGGCGGTGCTCCCGCATGAGGCGGATGAATCGGTCGAAGAGGTGCTCGGCGTCGTGGGGCCGGCAGCGGCCTCGGGGTGGTACTGCACGGAGAAGGCCGGCAGGTCGAGAGCTCGCAGTCCCTCGACGACGCCGTCATTGAGCCCTAGGTGGGAGACCTCCACCCGGCCGTAGCGACCGTTGTCGAAGGGAGCCACGGAGGGCTCGTCAACGGGCGCGTCGACGGCGAATCCGTGGTTGTGGGCCGTGATCTCCACCTTCCCGGTGCCGCGGTCCAGGACGGGCTGGTTGACGCCGCGGTGCCCGTAGGTGAGCTTGTACGTGCCGTACCCCAGGGCCCGCCCCAGGAGCTGGTTGCCCAGGCAGATACCGAAGAAGGGATGCGCGTCGAGCACGCCACGCAGGAGCTCTGATCTCGACGTCCGCGGTCCCGGGGTCTCCCGGGGCCGTTGGAGAACAGGACGCCATCAGGCCTGAGGGCAAGGATCTCGGAGAGGGTGGTGGACTGGGGCAAGACGTGCACGCGTACACCGCGCTCGGCGAGCTGCCACGGGGTACGCGACTTGATGCCCAGATCGATGGCGACCAGGACCGCGACCGGTTCCTGTCCCTCGGCCGGTCCGGTGGGCTCGACGACGTAGCCGGAGGGAGTGGTCACCTCGGCGGCCAGGGCGCGACCGCTCATGGGTGGCTCGCTGCGCACCGTCTCAGGCAGATGTCGATACAGGCTCTGGCTGGGACCACCGGGGTCGGTGCCTCCGGCGGGCAGGGCGTCCCCGGAGAAGATGCCGCCGCGCATCGCGCCCCGGCCTCGCGTAGGTGGCGGGTCAGCGCCCGGGTATCGACCTCGCATATCCCGACGATGCCGGAGGCCCGCAGGTCGTCCTCCAGCTCCCGGCGGGAGCGCCAGCTGAGGCCCGTCGAGCCGGTTTGCGCGCACGACGTAGCCGGCCACCCAGATACGGTCGGACTCGGCGTCCTCGTCGTTGACCCCGGTGTTACCGATGTGTGGTGCCGTCTGTACCACGATCTGGCGGTGGTAGGAGGGGTCGGTCAGTGTCTCCTGATACCCGGTCATCCCGGTGGAGAAGACGATCTCCCCGATGGCGCGTCCTGGAGCCCCGTAGCTGCGGCCCCGCAGGGCCCAGCCGTCCTCCAGGACGAGGAGGGCGGCTGGGCGGTGGGTCGACTCAGACATGAGCCGAGTCAGCAGGGGCCTCGACAGGAGACCCGTCCAGGACGGTGGGGCGACCGTGGAGGAAGGTGGCCATGACCTGTCCCGGCAGCTCCATACCCGCGTAGGGGGTGTTGGTGGAGCTGGTCCACTGTGCGGAGCCGTCGACGGTACTGCGGACCTCGGGGTCGACCACCGTGATGTTGGCCGGGGCGCCGACCTCGAGCTCGCACCCCTGGTCGCTCAGACGACCGATGTTGGCCGGGGCCGAGGACATGGCTCGGGCGATGTCACGCCAGGTCATGCGGCCGGTGCTCACCATCGTCTCGATCAGGACGCTCAGAGCAGTCTCCAGGCCCGTCATGCCGAAGGCTCCGGCCTGCCACTCGCAGTCCTTGTCCTCCAGCGGGTGGGGGGCGTGGTCGGTGCCGACCACATCGATGGTGCCGTCGGCCAGGGCCTGGCGGACGGCCTCGACATCCTCGGCCGTCCGCAGCGGGGGGTTGACCTTGTAGAGGGGCGAGTAGGTGCGGGCCATCTCATCGGTGAGCAGGAGGTGGTGCGGTGTGACCTCGGCAGTGACGTTGATGCCACGGGACTTCGCCCAACGGATGATCTCGACGCTGCCGGCGGTGGACAGGTGGCACACGTGCAGGCGCGAGCCGACGTGCTCAGCCAGCAGGACGTCACGGGCGATGATCGACCTCGGCCACTGCGGGCCAGCCACGCAGCCCCAGCTCGGCGGAGACGACGCCCTCATGCATCTGGGAGCCCTCGGTGAGACGGGGGTCCTGAGCGTGCTGGGCGATGACGCCGTCGAAGGACTTGACGTACTCCAGCGCCCGGCGCATGAGGACGGGGTCGGAGACACACTTGCCGTCGTCGGAGAAGACGCGCACCCGGGCGGCGGAGGTGGCCATCGCCCCCATGTCGGACAGGTGCTCACCGGCCAGGTCTGCGGAGACGGCACCCACTGGGTGGACGTCCACCCAGCTGGCCTCGCGCCCCAGCCGCAGGACCTGCTCGACGACGCCGGCGGTGTCCTGGACGGGGGGGGTTGGCCATCGCGAAGACGGCGGTGTAACCGCCGACGGCTGCGGCTCGGGTGCCGGTGTAGACGGTCTCGGCGGACTCCCCGCCGGGTTCACGCAGGTGGGTGTGGATGTCGACGAGTCCGGGCAGTGCGATGAGCCCGCCAAAGTCGTGGCGCTGAGCATCTGCCGGGGCCTTCGCCGCGGCGTCGGACCCGATGGCGGCGATGGCGCCGTCGGTGATGAGGATGTCGGTGGGGTCCTCGCCGTAGGGGCGGACACCGGTCAGGAGGTGGGAGGTCACAGCTGGTTCCCTTCGTCAGCGAGGAGGAGGTAGAGAGCGGCCATACGCACCGAGACGCCGTTGCCGACCTGCTCGATGATGCGTGAGCGGGGGTCGTCGGCGGCCTCGGCGGTGATCTCAAGGCCGCGGTTCATGGGGCCGGGGTGCATGACGATGGCATGCTCCGGCATGGCCCGGCGCCGGGTGGAGTTGAGGCCGTAGACGCTGGAGTACTCGGCGGGACTCGGGAAGAAGCCGCCGCCGGCGGCGCTCATGCGCTCACGCTGGACGCGCAGCATCATGACGGCGTCGGGCTGGATCTCCTCGATCGCCTCGTCAAGGTTGTAGGAGACCCCGCAGGGCCAGTCGTCCATGCCGACGGGCAGCAGCGTCGGTGCCACGAGCGTCACCCTGGGCGCCGAGCGCCGTCGCAGATCCACGTTGGAGCGGGCCACACGGAGTGCAGGACGTCTCCCGACGATGATGAGCCGGGCCCCTTCAAGATCGGGCAGCCCTGCGGGGCGGGACTGCCGTTGGCGGTGTCGGGGGCTCCGGGGACGTACCAGCGGCGCAGGGTCATGGCGTCCAGGAGGGCCTGAGTGGGGTGCTGGTGGGTACCGTCGCCCGCGTTGAGGACGGGCACGTTGATCCAGCCGGCGGGCCAGCAGGCGTGCGGCGCCGCGAGGCCGAGTGGCGCACGACGACGGCGTCCGCCCCCATGGCCATGATCGTCTCGCGGTGTCCTTGAGGGACTCCCCCTTGGACAGCGACGAGCCCTTGGCGGAGAAGTTGATGACGTCGGCGCTCAGACGCTTGGCGGCCGCCTCGAAGGACAGCCGAGTCCGGGTGGAGTCCTCGAAGAAGAGGTTGACCACGGTCTTGCCGCGCAGGGTGGGCAGCTTCTGACCGCCTGGCTCTGAGTGGCGGCCATGGCCTCAGCGGTGTCCAGAACCATGACCGCCTCGTCGTGGGTCAGGTCCTTGGCGGAGAGCAGGTGCTTCATCGGGTGGCCTCCTGGTCGGCGCGCTCGCTCGAGCGCTCAGTGGGGACGTCTGCGGGGACGATGGTGACGGCGTCGGTGGAGGCGCCGAGCTCGGTCAGGGAGACCACGACCTTCTCGGTCCGGGACGTCGGCAGATTCTTGCCCACGTAGTCGGCTCGGATGGGCAGCTCGCGGTGGCCGCGGTCCACGAGCGTGGCCAGCTGCACGGCCCTGGGACGGCCGATCGCGCCCAGGGCGTCGAGGGCGGCGCGGATCGTGCGCCCGGAGTAGAGGACGTCGTCGACGAGGATGACGACCTTGCCGTCGATGCCGCCCTGGGGGATCTCGGTGGGACGGGGCACGCGGATCGGGTGACGTCCCAGATCGTCGCGGTACATGGTGATGTCCAGGGTGCCGACCGGAACCTTAGTGCTGACGGCGTTGGACTGCGCCGTCTGCTCCGCCTGCGTAGCCTGCTGCGTCTCCTCACTCGCGGCGAAGGCAAGCGCCTCGACGAGCCTGCGAGCAAGCGGGACTCCCCCGCTGGGGATTCCCAGGACGACGACGTCCCGGGCTCCGTGGTTGCGCTCCAGGATCTCGTGCGCGATACGGAACAGGGATCGGGCTATGTCAGGAGGTCCGAGGATCTCCTTGCCCGGGGATGGTGCGCTGGAAGCGCCTGACAAACTTTCGGCCATCTCAGGCCTCCTTCCCCGCCTCGCTGGACGGACTTAAAGGATGTTGGTCGCCCGTAACTTTACATCCTCTCGGTCAACTGCGCGCGACACGACGGAAAGATCGGTCGAGATGAAGATCACGCCAACGGACGATCAACACGGCGCCAGATATGGAGCTCGGCGGGGACTACTCCCCATCTACAGTTTTTCCGTAACAATGTCATACTCTTACCCAACGCCTCGGCGTCGTCATACGTTGAGCGCGAGATCGTCACGACATGTCGAGTGCTTGAGAAGTGAGTGCCGGATCCATCCGAGCCCGATTGAGAGCTGAACGATTTCGCTAGGCCGGCTAAGGGCCGGTGCTGCTGCATCAGTGACTTCTTCTCAAGCAAGGAATGACATGACACTCCCTTCCCGACGTTCCATCATGACTGGCCTCGGTGCCGACGCCGGCCTGGCCGCCGCCGGACCCCTCCTTCCTCCCGCCGCGGCGGCCGGGCAGGAGCGTGGCTTCGGCTCCCCCATCTTTGACGAGCAGTTCTCCCAAGGTCCCGACTTCTCCCCTTCGCGCTGGAGGGACAACAGCCCGGAGCCCGAGTCCTGTGCCAGCTACGACTGGGGAGTCTTCACTCATGACACCCACAGCGTCAGCAACGGTGTCGGGCATGTTCTGTGGCGCAAGCGCGCCACGCCCCTCAAGGGATTCCAGAACCGCTTCGACAAGGAGGAGACCCTGCGCTACGTCGACTCAGGCCTTCATTACGACGCAGGGTCTTTTCTCATCTCGTCTACGGCTCCCTGAGACCCGGGCCCGCTTCCCTCAGTCGGATGAGGGACTGTTCGCCGGGATCTGGCTACGGGCCGATGACGCGAAGAACGGAGGCGAGATCGACGTCGTCGAGACCTACGGCGGCGGCAGTGCCACCGGCATCGCCGAGTCGACGGTGCACTTCGGCCAGGCGGGAGGCAAGGGAAGCAACCTAGGGGTCTCCCCACGGCCCGATCTCACCCAGTGGCACACCTACGGAATGGAGAAGACCCCGGAGAGCATCCTGTTCCTCTTCGACGGCCGGCCGTATCACGAGGTGAAGCGCTCAGCCTCCCAGCAGGAATTCGATGCCTGCTTCGGCGCCGACGCCGCATACCACATCTGCTTGACGACACACACCGGCAGCATCCACCGAGGCCGGCTGAACCACGAGGGCTTCACGCAGGCCCAGGTGGACATCGACTACATCGTTGTCCGCGCGCTGAACCAGTAGCCGATTCGCCGCCCCTCGACTCAGCTCGATCAGCTCTTGACCAGGAGGTCGTGCAGGCTGAGGGGGCGACGCCCGGTCAACTGCTCGACGGCATCGGAGACTTACGTCCAGCTCTCCGGCGGCAATGGCGGTGTAGGTACTCACCCAGGCGTCCTTCTCCCAGTCGGGAACATCGTAGTGGGCTCTCGAGCCGTAGGCCTCCTCGATGGTCTCCTCGTGATAGACGGTCTTACAGCCCGTCACCTCGGTGATAGTCCGAGCCGCCTCCTCCATGGTGAAGGCCTCTGGGCCGGTGAGGTCATAGGTGACACCGTCGTGGCACCGTTCACCGGCAGCAAGGTCCTTGAGAATGGCTGCTGCCGAGGCAGCGACGTCAGCTCTCGCCACTGCGCCGACTCGCCCATCGCCAGCGGGTCCGGTGATAGAGCCCTCGCCGGCAATGTCAATGAAGAAGTCTGTGTAGAACGAATCGCGTAGGAGGGTGCATCCCATGCCGGAGTCGCGCAGAGCCTGCTCAGTGGACCAGTGGGTGCGGGCAAGAGTGAAGGTTGCCTGCGGGGAGGCCCCGAGGAAGGAGGTGTAGACCACGTGCTTGACCCCAGCCTGAACGGCCGCGGCAATGAAAGCCAGGTGCTGCTCCAGGCGATCCTCGGACTCGGCGGCCGAGACCATGAACAGGATGTCGACGCCGGTGAGAGCCTCGATCGCGGTTGCACGGTCTGCGTACCCGGTAACGGCCACGTCCTGGGCCCAGCCAGGAGCACGGCAAGCGTCCCTGACGAGGAGGCGTGCCTCAAGGTCCCCTTCGCACAACATCTCTGCGACCGCGCCGCCGATCTTTCCAGTGGCTCCCGTCACGGCGATCAAAGGCTGGTTCACTGTACCCACTCTCCCGTCTGAGGTGCTGTGACAACAGCACGCAGTGCTGCGCTTTTTCTGAGAAGGAGGATGCAGGCGAGCACCAACATGACTTGAACGGCCATGCAGATCACGATCAGCGGAACGAATGCTGTATCGGAGAGCGTGTCTGTCTCCACAGAGGCGTACTTGTACAAGGCCACGTACATCACCACGGTGGGGAGCCCCATTACGATGCTGGCAGCTAGCTGCGCCGCTGTCGGCATCTTGGCCTCGGCCCAACCGCCCGGCTGGATCCTGTCAGAGGATGCATGAGCCTGGATGCAGGCGACGAGGGCCAGAACGAAGCTGACGATCCAGCCGACGCCCACAAGAAACGGGCCCGCCATCATCATCAGGATCACCACCCCCATGAGGACGGAGGGATGGGGCTCCATCAACACAGTAGGCAGAAACAACGCGACGTTGATGATCAGCGCGATGATCACAGTGATGAGCTCAATAATCCCACAAGAGACCGCGACACCCCGGTTCGTGAAACGCCTCCGCTCCAGGATGAGGACCGGATTGTCCCAGAGGAATCCAGGGGGGCTGAACCGGTACCGCGGGAGCGAAGGGGACATGCTCACCGGGTGCGGGGACGCCCCATGGATATCCGCCAGGTCCTCCAGGAGGCTGACCGAGACCGGAGGGGACAGGGCTTGAAAGCGCGGAGTTCTGCAACTCACGCGCCCCATACACGGACGCGGAGACTCCTATTTTGATGTAGGGGTAGTCGCTGGGGTCCTGAGGAGGAAGTTGTGCCACGGGGTACTCCGGCATTGGCTGTTGGACTCAGCACAGGCTAGGTCACGATGCTCGGCCGGGGCCAGCTCACGGCATAGAGAGTGCACCCCATGCCGTGAGCCCATTGCTCCATGACTCAGCGCAACGTGTCCGCGAGGTCGCCGATACGCCCCAGAAGTCCTCCCAGGTACCTGGGTGACTCGTCGGTGGAGAGCATTCGGCTGAGCGTCATGGCCTCGTCGACGGCGACGGGGGCGTCCACATCATCGTTGTAGACGATCTCCCAGGTGGCGACTCGGGCAATAGCGCGGTCGACGGCCGGCATGCGCCCCAGGGTCCACCCCTGGGCATAGGTCTGGATCGTCTCGTCGACGTCGGCCAAGTGATCGCACACACCGTCGAGGATCTCCCGAGTGTAGGCGGGGGCCTCGGTGTGGTTGGCCGAGCTGACGGCGCGCAGCTGCGCGAAGGAGCGCAGCTCCTCGGCGCCCTCAGCGCTCAGCATCCCGCGCTGGTCGGCCTCGAAGAGGATCTCGACGGCACGCCGGCGCGCCTTGGTACGGGCGGTGACCGGGTGACGCGACGCGGGGCTCGAGTGGGACGAGCCCTCCTCGGGCTGCTCGGTCATCAGTCGGTGACGCGGGAGATGTAGGAACCAGAGCGGGTGTCCACCTTCACCTTGTCACCGGTGTTGAGGAACAGGGGGACCTGGATCTCCGCACCAGTCTCGACAGTGGCGGGCTTGGTGCCGGCGCTGGAGCGGTCGCCCTGGAGACCCGGCTCGGTGTGGGAGATCGTCAGGACCACGGAGGCCGGCAGCTCAACGAACAGGACGGCATCCTCGTGGAAGGCCACGATGACGTCTTGGTTCTCCAGCATGAAGGTGGCGGCGTCGCCGACGGTGGCCGAGGGTACGTAGGTCTGCTCGTAGGACTTGACGTCCATGAAGACGTAGTCGTCGCCGTCCTTGTAGAGGTACTGCATGTCGCGCCGGTCGACGGTCGCTGTCTCGACCTTGAGGCCGGCGTTGAAGGTCTTGTCGACGGTCTTGCCGGACAGGACGTTCTTGATCTTGGTGCGCACGAAGGCGGGGCCCTTACCGGGCTTGACGTGCTGGAACTCCACTACCCTGCCACAGCTGGCCCTCGAGGTTGAGCACCATACCGTTCTTCAGGTCGTTCGTCGTTGCCACGAGGGTTTCCTCACTGTCGCGTTTGCATTGGGGACGCGCTGATCCTACCGCGAGGTACAGCGCTCACCCTGTGACGGGTGTGTCACGCCGGTCACGAGTGGTGGGAGAAACCGGCTTCGACGGCCCGGATGACTTGTTCTCCAGCCTCTTCGGGGGTGGTTGCACTCGTGTCGATGATCGTGTCAGCCAGCTCCCGGCACCTGGCCTGACGCTCGTGGAGCATTTGGACGAACTGGTGGTGGACGGTTCCCAGGGCCACGGACCGGGGAGCGTCCAGACCGTTGCGGGTGGCCAGTACCCGGGTGGCGCAGGCGAGGGCCACGATCTGGCAGGACCGGTCATGAACGAGTCGCAGCTCCTCGAGACGCCGGCCTATCCGGGATCGCTCCAGGCAGCCCGAGCCCAGAGCCACGACGGCACCCTGAGCCACCGCATGGTCGAGTACCTGGGAGGCGACGCGAGCCTCAACTCGGCGGTAGTCGGCTTCGGGCACCGCTACGAGCGCCAGGTCAGGACTGGTTTCCCCAGCTCGTCCGCGACTCTACGGCCCAGGTCGAGCACGGGCAGGCCCTCGATGGCTCCCGATGGCACGGGCCCCACGCTGGAGCAGCCGGCTCCCGGGAGGACCGATGAGAATCAGTGAGCACGAGGAGACGTGGGATCAAGCCCCGCGCCTTTCAGCCGGGCCGGTCGAGTCGGTGACGGCCTCATGCGCCTTGAAGAGCACGTCCTCGCTGGGCGCCTGCACCCTCACGGGTCTGGCGACATCGTCGAGCAGGACCAGACGCAGCCGACCACCGCGCACCTTCTTGTCGCTCATCATCGCCGCCTTGAGATCCTCCCACCGGCCGCCTCCCTTCGGGGAAGGTGGTGGGCAGTCCGACCGCCTCAAGGCTCTGACGGTGCAGGGCCAGTGCGTCACTGCTCAGGTTGCCGCTGCGGTGGGCGACCTCTGCGGCGAAGACGCAGCCAATGGCAACGGCCTCGCCGTGGCGCCAGGTGTAGCCAGTGACCTTCTCGATCGCGTGGGCGTAGGTGTGCCCGTAGTTGAGGATCTCCCGCAGCCCGGCCTCGGTGAGGTCCTCGCCCACGACCGCGGCCTTGACCGCGACCGAGCGAGTAACGAGGTCGACCAGAACTGGCGAGTCCCAGGTCAGGCAGTCGGCAGGCTCGGCCAGGACGCGGTCGAGGATGACAGGATCGGCGATGAGCCCGCACTTGACGACCTCACCGAGTCCCGCCCTCAGCTCGGCGGCCGGCAGGGTGGACAACGTCTCCAGGTCGGCGATGACGGCGGCCGGCGGGTGGAAGGCGCCGACCAGGTTCTTGCCGGCGGGCGTGTCGATCCCGGTCTTCGCCACCGACAGCCGCATCCACCATGGCCAGTAGCGTGGTGGGCACCTGTACCACAGGGACTCCGCGCAGCCAGGTGGCAGCCGCGAAACCGGCCAGGTCCGTCGTCGCTCCGCCACCGAGACCAATCACGAGCCCGTCGCGCCCCAGGCGGAAGGATCCGAGTCGTTCCCACAGGTGCTCCAGGACGCGTGCCGTCTTGGCCGCCTCGCCGTCGGGAACCTCGAGACGCAGGACGCGCAGACCTCGGACCGACCAGCTGCCGCCTCGGCGCTGGCGGCGCGGTCGGTCAGCGCCTTGGCGTGGACGACGGCGACGCCTCCAGCGCCCGCCCCGGAACGTCCCTGCACGACGCGAGCGAGGTCAGTCACGATCCCGTGGCCGATGAGCACGTCGTAGGGGCTGCTCGCCGGTAACGCTGACCCGTCGTGCGCCGTGCAGACCTCGGTGGTGGCAACGGGCCGGACTGCGGTCGCGCCGGGCGGGCCACCGGGCCCGTCGGGCGCGGTGGGCGGAGTCCGCCTGCTGTCTCGGCCATGGGCGCCAGGACACTGACCGCCTGCGGCGTCTGGACGCCGAGGGCGACGAGGATGAGGGCGGCGATCTGCTGAGGGCTGAGCCCATCGGTGGGGCACGGTGAGGGTGGCGACCTCGGAGTACAGCGGTGAGCGCTGCGCGTGAGAGACTCCATCCGCGCCAGGACGCCGTCGCGCCACTGCGCTCGTCACAGCTCCTCGCAGCGCTGCTGAGCGGCACGGGTCTGGTCGGAGTCGGCGTCTGGCGCCATGACGGGGACGCCCGACATCGCCCTACGTGCTCGGCGGCGGTGCTCGGGGAGGCGGACAGGTGGATGACGGTATGACCGCGCAGCAGGTCTCGGTTCTCGGAACGCAGCACCGCTCCCCCGCCCAGGGCGATGACGCCCTGAGCGGCTGCCGGGGAGTCCAGGACCGCCCGCATGGCCCGGTGCTCGCGGTCGCGGAAGCACTCCTCCCCCTCGGAGGCGAAGATCTCGGGATCGTCATGCGGGCGCGCCGGCGGATCTCGGCGTCGGTGTCGGTGACCTGGACACCCCAGGGCCTGGGCCAGAAGCCTGGCCTGAGTGGTCTTGCCCGCGCCGGGCAGCCCCACCAGAACCAGGGGCAGCTGGTCGTCGCGCAGGGCGATGGTCGGAACACGCTTCCAGGTCATGATCGTGCCTGCCTCTCCGTTGAGATCGCTATGGGCGGTACCAGTATCGCCCGAGCAGGCGACGTGCCACGGATTACCGCTCGGTTCGCCACTGTGTCCGTTCTGCGATGCGGGCCAGGTAGGAACTGAAGGTTGCGTCTGGGCCTCGATCGACCGAGTCGCCTCCGGTCTTGTCCAGCAGAAGATCGGCCAGAACCAGGGCGGTCATGGCCTGAGCGATCACCGCTCCGGGGACGACGGCGCACACGTCGGAGCGCTGGTGCAGCCCGGTGGCGGCCTCACCCGTGGCCAGGTCGACGGTGCGCAGGGCCCCTGGGGCACCGTCGAGATCGGTTTGAATGCGGCCCTCACCCGCAGCTCGGAGCCGTTGGAGATGCCGCCCTCGATGCCGCCGGCACGGTTCGTGGGCCTGGGTGAGCGTTCACTGAGCGTCACTGAGACGATCTCGTCGTGGGCGGCTGAGCCCCGCCGGGCCGCCTCGGCGAAAGCCGTCGCCGATCTCCACGCCCTTGACGGCCTGGATGCCCCATGAGCGCGGCTGCCAGGCGCGCGTCGAGGCGACGGTCGGCGCTGACACGTGGGTGCCCAGTCCCACTGGGACGCCCGGTGGCGACGACCTCGACGACGCCGCCGAGCGTGTCCCCGTCCTTCTTGGTGCGCATCGATCTCAGCGACCATGGCAGCGCTGGTGGCAGGATCCGTGCAGCGCACCGGGGTCTGCGTCGAGGCGCCCGGTGTCCTCAGCACTCGGTGCGGGGCGCGTCATCGGGCAGGGCGACCGAGTCCCGATCCGCACGACGTGGCTGACCAGTCTGATGCCGGCGACCTGTGCCAGGAGGGCCTCAGCGAGGCCCCCAGCGCCACCCGGGCGGCGGTCTCACGGGCTGATGCCCGCTCCAGGACCGGGACGGGCCTCATCCAGGTCGTGCCGAGCATTCCCTGGCAGGTCCGCGTGCCCGGGCCTCGGGGCGGGTCAGCGGTCGGTTACGGGCGATCTCACGCTCATCGCCGGTCCCGCGTCGATGAGCAGGTCGCGAGGATCCACGGGGTCGGCGCTCATGACCGTGGACCACTTGGGCCATTCGGAGTTGCCGATCTGCAGGGGCGACGGGGCTGCCGATGGTGCTCCCGTGGCGGATACCGCCCAGGACCCGCAGCTCATCGCGCTCGAAGGCCTGGCGAGCACCGCGCCCGTGCCCCAGACGACTGCCGGGCCAGTGCTGCCCGAATGTCCTCACTGGTGATCCGCACGCCTGCGGGCGCCCTCCATCACCGCGGTCAGGGCCTCGCCGTGGGACTCCCCGGCCGTCATCCATCGAAGCATGAGGCAGATACTCTCACGCCGATGTCGCCTCCGGCGTCCCTGCGTCGGATTCCCTGCGCGCGGACTCAGCCGTCGGTGCCGGCCGAAAGGTCGAGGTCAGTGCCGCGCGCATGCACTCGATGTCCGGCTGCTGCCCGGTCATGAGCTGTACCTGGGGCACTGCCTGGTGCAGGAGCATGAGCCAGCCCGGCGCGACGGCTCCCGCCGGCACGCCCCAGGCCTCGAGCGAGAGCAGTGGGCCAGGGGCGTAGACGACGTCGAGCATGACCGCCGTCGGACGACTCCGACCCGAGCGGTCCGCAGCGCATCCAACGGACCGGCCAGAGGATCCGCTGCCCCGGCGGGCAAGTCGAGATGACGACGTCTGCTGCGGCCAGGCGCCGGGACGCCTCGATGTTGGAGGCTGCGTCGGTGGGCTTCCAGGTGAGGGTCTCAATACTCAGCCCCATGCGGTGGGCGGCGCTGAGCGCGCGACCGGGGCCGGCGTGCCTTCGTGCCACAACGGTGATCCGGCCGGCCCCGGAGCTCTCCGAGCGCCGCAAGCGCCGAGCAGGCGGTGGCGCCCGAGCCGAGGACGACTGCGCCTGCTCGACCCGGAGGATGCTCATCCGGCGAGCTCCGATGTCTGTCTGCCGGCGGTCTCCCGCAGTGCGCCCACGATACCTGCGACGTCGGTGTTGAAGCCGGCCAGGAGCGCGCCTCCTGCGCCGCTGCGCTGCGCCACCACGGTGTTGACGGCACCGACGGCCTCGGCGAGGGGTCGATGACGTCCAGGTGCGCCAGGAGCGTCTGCTTGTGGGGCATGGTGACGCTCAGGCCCGCCCAGGCCGGTCCCGGCCTGAACCGGAGCGGCCAGTTCGGCGAGCAGCCCGGGCAGGCTCTGGAGCGCTGTCTCGAGCCGCTCGTAGGACCAGTCGTCCCAGCCCCAGTCCCGGCGTAAGCGGCTCGATGCAGCACAGGGAGACAGCGAGTGGTTCACCGGGCTGCCGATGACGGCTGCGCGGTGGCGGATCACTGCCGCCATCGGGTCAGCCACTCTTCTTCTCGCCGTTGCAGATCTCCCTTGTTCTTGTTGCAGTAGTCGTTGAGCTTCTTGGTGTTGGCCTTCTGCTCGTCATTGGTGGAGGCGAACAGGGTCTCGCCGGTCTCGAGGTTGACCGTGACGAAGTAGAGCCAGCTTCCGGCCGGTGGGTTGATCACCGCCTTGATGGCCGCCTCACCGGGACCGCCGATCGGCCCTGGTGGGAGCCCCTTGTGGACGTAGGTGTTGTAGGCGTTGTTGGCGTCCTGAGTCTCCGCCTCGGAGTGGGATGCCGCCATAACGCCCCAGGCCGTACTGCACTGTCGAGTCCATCTGGAGCAGGCCGTGGGTCTCCCATCGGTCTGCGCCAGACGGTTCTCAATGACCCGTGCTGCCTGCCCGTAGTAGCGTTCGCTGTTGACCTCACGCTCAACGATGGAGGCCTTGGTCAAAACCTTCTGGTAGTCCTCCTTGGGAACCCTTGAGGTCTTTGAGCTGGGTGACGGTCTTGGAGACCATCTGCTTGATCAGGTCCTTGGGGAGTGGCGTTCTCGGCGACGTCGTAGGTGCCCCGGGGCGAGCCAGCCCTCCACGTTGCCCGCCGGCCTCCGCGGGCAGACCGATCCCAGCAGTATCGGCGTAGGCCGCCTCGATCTGCTCATCGGTGAAGTTGCCGACCTTCTTGAGCCGGTCCTTGACGATCTGCTTGGTGACACCTGCGGGGATGGTCAGTGTGTGATCGCCCTTGCTCTCAGGGTCGAGCAGCGCCTGGAGCGCGGGGCTCGCCGACATCTTCTTCTTGAGCTTGTAGGTGCCCGGCTGGATCGTATTGCCCTTCGGGTTGTTCTTCGCCGCATTGGTGAAGGCCTTGCCGGAGGCGACGACGCCCTTGCTCTGGAGGATGTCACCGATGTCCACTCCGGAGGCTCCCTCCGGGATCGTCACAGTGACCTCGCCCTCGCCGTTACCCTTGTAGTCCTCGGCGTGGGTCGCCTGGGCAGAGGCGTCACGCATGATCCCGATGGCCTTGTAGCCCAGGACGCCGACAGCCGCGAGGGTGACGACAATGACAAGGCTCGTCAGCCAGTGCCGGCGCCGCTTTCGCTGACGGCGCTCAACCTTCTCCATGCGCCGCTGTCTGCGGCTCTTGGGTTTGTCCTTTGGCGTCGCCAGCGTCCTCATCGCGCTGGATGCCGAGCTCGGCGAAGAAATCGTCGTGGCTCACGCTCTGCCTCTCTTGATCGGGTGGACTCGCTCACCGGCCGGGACCCCGGACATCCGCTCAGTTGTGATGGCCTGTTCAAGGATGACGACCGCTGCCGCTTGGTCGACGATACCGCGAAAGCTCCTCTCCTTCAGGCCAGCCGCGTGCAGATCCCGGTGAGCAGTGACGGTGGTGAGTCGTTCATCGACCAGCCGGACGCACACCCGCTGCGGCAGGCGGCTCGCCAGGTCGCGCGCCCATGCGCGGGCGTCCCTGGTTGAGGCTCGAGCTACCTCCGCCCATGTGCTTGGGCAGACCAACGATCACCTCGAAGGCACCGTACTCCTCGACGAGGGTCAACGGCCTCGTCGAGGGTCTGCACCATAACGGTCCCGCCTGAGAGTTACCACAGGAAACGACAGAATCGCGTCCTGATCGCAACGAGCGACACCGATACGTGCCTTGCCGACGTCGAAGGCGATGCGTACGCCGGGACGGAAACCCGTCGGGGCAGGCTGAGCCGATGAGTCTGTCACGTGATCTGCCACGGAGTGCGGGGCGAGCCGGCTCGCCGGGTCAGGCCTGGATCTGCTCGGCGACGGCGCGCAGCGCCTCGTCCAGAGCCTCTGGGTTCTGACCACCGCCCTGAGCCAGGTCGTCCTTGCCGCCACCGCCGCCACCCAGTACCTGAGCGGCGGTGCGCACCAGGGCACCGGCTCGGATGCCCTTGTCACGGGCACCGGCATTGGTGGCCACCACCACCACCGGACGCGAGCCCAGGACCGCACCGACAGCGACGACGGCGGGCTCGGCGTCACCGAGCCGGCTGCGGGCGTCGAGGGCCAACGAGCGTACGGCGTCGGCGGAGCCGACGGGCCCGAGGTCTGCTGACGCGAGACGGACCTCACCCAGCCGGACGGCGTCTGAGACGATGCCGGCCGTGCGCGCGGACAGCGCCGCCTGCTCGGCCGCGGCCAGGCGCTTCTCGGCATCCTTCAGGCGCGTCATGAGACTCTCGACGCGCTCGGGCAGGTCCTCGGGACGGCCCCCGACCATGGTGGAGAGCTGGGAGACCAGGGCGTGCTCCTTGGCCTGGTAGCCGTAGGCGCCCTCACCGACGAGGGCGTCGATGCGGCGTACCCCCGAACCGATCGACGACTCGCCCAGCACCGCGATACGGCCGATGTGCCCAGTGCTGGGAACGTGGGTACCGGCGCACAGCTCCTTGGACCAGTCACCGCCGATGGAGACGACGCGCACCTCCTTGCCGTACTTCTCCCCGAACAGCGCCATGGCTCCTGCGGCGCGGGCGGCGTCGATGTCCATGACCTCATCGGTGACGGCCAGGTCCTCCGACAGCCTGGCGTTGACCCGCTCCTCAATGCCGGAGATCTGGTCTGCAGCCAGGGCGGAGCCGTGACGGAAGTCGAAACGCATGCGGGAGGGGGAGTTCTCACTGCCGGCCTGGGTGGCGTTGTCGGAGACGATCTCGTGAAGCGCCTTGTGCACCATGTGGGTGGAGGTGTGGGCACGTGCGATCGCCAGGCGGCGAGCCGAGTCGATCTGGGCGAAGGCCTTCTCCCCCACTGCGATCATGCCCTCGGTCAGGGTGCCGCGGTGAACGTGCAGCCCTTTGACGGGGGCCTGGACGTCATCGACCTCGACGGTGCCGCCGTCAGCCAGTCGGATCGTGCCCCGATCGGCGAGCTGACCACCCATCTCAGCGTAGAAGGGGGTGCGGTCCAGGATGACCTCGACCTCGGCCGGGGCGGTCACGACGCTCTGCGGGACGCCGTCGACGAGGACCCCGGCGACGGTGGCCTCGGCGGAGGACTCGGTGTAGCCCAGGAAGGTCGAGCCACCACCCATCTCCTTCTCCAGCTCGCGGAAGACTCGGATGTCGGCGTGCCCGGTCTTCTTGGCGCGAGCGTCGGCCCGAGCACGCTCCTTCTGCTCGTTCATGAGACTGCGGAACGCGCTCTCATCGACATCGACCCCCTGCTCGGCCGCCATCTCCAGGGTGAGGTCGATGGGGAACCCATAGGTGTCGTGCAGCTCGAAGGCGCTCTTGCCGGACACCAGCGGGCGCCCGGTGCGGCCGGCCTCCTTCTTGGCCGAGGCCACCGCGGTGTCCAGGATCGTGGTGCCGGCGGCCAGGGTGCGGCGGAAGGCGTCCTCCTCGCCGTAGGCCACCTCGGAGATGGTGCTCCAGCCGGTCTCCAGCTCGGGGTAGGAGGCCTTCATGGCGTCCTTCGAGACGGTCAGCAGAGTGGGCATGGCGGCCTCGTCGACGCCGAGCAGACGCATGGAGCGCACGGCCCTGCGAACGAGTCGGCGCAGGACGTAGCCGCGACCGTCGTTGCCGGGGCGCACGCCGTCGGAGATGAGCATGAGGGCGGAGCGCACGTGGTCGGCGACTACCCGCATGCGCACGTCATCGTGGTAGGCCTCGCCCGCCTCGGGGCCGGCGGAGCCGCGGCCGTAGACCTTTCCGGAGAGCTCCTCGGCGGCCTTGATGACGGGGAAGACCTCGTCGATCTCATACATGTTGGGCTTGTCCTGCATGATGAAGGCCAGACGCTCCAGACCGGCTCCGGTATCGATGGCCGTCTGGTCGAGCTTGCCCAGGAGCTCGAAGTCGTGCCCCCTTGCCCTCTCCACGCAGGAACTCGTCGAAGACAAGGTTCCAGATCTCCAGGAAGCGGTCGCCCTGGGTGTCGACGGCGGGACCACCGTCGGGCCCGTAAGCGGGGCCGCGGTCGTAGTGGATCTCGCAGCAGGAGCCGGCGGGGCCGGGTTGCCCTGTCGACCAGGAGATGTCCTTGAAGGGAAGCAGCTGGATCCGCTCGGCGGGAACCCCGATCTCACGGGTCCAGTAGTCGAAGGAGACCTGGTCCTCCTCCCAGATCGTCATCCACAGCCGGTCCCCGTCCAGACCGTAGCCGCCCTCCTCCCGGCTACCTGTCAGCAGACCCCAGGCATAGGAGATGGCCCCCTCCTTGAAGTAGTCGCCGAAGGAGAAGTTGCCGTTCATCTGGAAGAAGGTGCCGTGGCGCGTCGTGATACCGACGTTGTCGATGTCATTGGTGCGGATGCACTTCTGCACCGAGGCCGCCCGGGGCCAGGGGGCCTCCTCAGTACCCAGGATGTAGGGGATGAAGGGCACCATGCCCGCCACAGTGAACAGGATGGAGGGCTCGGGAGACACCAGGGAGACCGAGGGCCGGATCTCGTGCTCGTTCGCGGCGAAGTAGTCCAGCCAGCGGCTGCGGATCTCGGATGTGCGCATGGGGTCCTCATCCTGTTCGAGGTGTGCCCGGGCACTGCGGCCCTCGGGCCGGGTGCTGGGCGTGTGGACGGTGTGGTGTGGTCGACCGTCCGGCCCGGTACACAGTGCAAACGGTGGAACCAGTCGCCTGTGGGCTCGGAGCCGGTCGGGTTGCTCCATGGTGAGCGTACTCCCACGCCGGGGCGCCCCGAACCTCTCAAGGGTCCGGGGCGCCCCGGCGTCAGGTGAGTGTGAGGGTCAGCGCGAGTAGTACTCGACGACCATCTGGACGTCACAGGTCACGGGGACCTCGTCGCGCTTGGGGCGGCGCACCAGCGTCGCGGAGAGCTTCTCGAGGTCCACGTTGAGGTACTCCGGGACGGGGGGCAGCACGTCGCGGTGCGCGCCGGCGGCGGCGACCTGGAAGGGCACCATCACCTGGGAGCGGGGACGGACCTGGATGGTCTGGCCGGGCTTGACGCGGTAGGAGGGGCGGTCCACGACCTTGCCGTCGACGAGGATGTGGCGGTGGACCACGTCCTGGCGGGCCTGGGCGATGGTGCGGGCGATCCCGGAGCGCAGGACGAGAGCGTCCAGGCGCATCTCGAGCACTCGACGAGGGACTCACCGGTCAGGCCCTGACCGCGACGGGCCTCCTCGAAGACGCGCTGGAGCTGGGCCTCGCGGATGCCGTACTGGGCGCGCAGGCGCTGCTTCTCCTTGAGACGCACGGCGTAGTCGGACTCGGTGCGACGACGGGCACGGCCGTGCTCACCGGGGCCGTAGGGGCGGCGCTCGAAGTAGCGCACGGCCTTGGGGGTCAGCGGGATGCCGAGGGCGCGTGACAGACGCACCTGGCGGCGGGAGCGTGAAGAGCTCATGTGTTTCATTCCTGTCGGATCGGTAGTCGCACGCCGCGGGCAGGACGCCGACGGCGCGGGGTCAGCCGCGGTTCGGGCCGGGACCCCAGGAGGTCTGCATCGCCGTCGGCCGGTGGCGCCAGCAGGAGCCATCAGCCGTCCTCGATGTGGACAACTCGAGAACTCTAGCGTGCTCACCGGCAAAAACCTATGTCGGAACCGCTCGGTGTGAGACGGTCCTCAACCTCTGCCCGGCTCGGCCGTTCAAGGGAGTGCTCTACCGCTCATCGAGGATGCGTCGGACCGCCTCGAGACGGGAGGCGAGCTGCTTCTCGAAGCCGTTGCCGGTGGGCCGGTAGTACCGACTGTCCTCGAGCCCGTCGGGCAGATACTGCTGACCGACGACGGCGTGGGGGAAGTCGTGAGGGTAGCGGTAGCCCTTGCCGTGCCCGAGTCCCTCGGCCCCGGCGTAGTGGGCATCGCGCAGGTGAACGGGCACGGCCGAGGCCTTGCCGGCCCTCACATCGGCCAGCGACTCGTTGAGCGCCACGGTGACGGCGTTGGACTTGGGGGCGGTGGCCACGGCGAGCGCGGCCTGGGCCAGGATGAGGCCGGACTCCGGCATTCCGATCATGGCGACCGCCTGCTGCGCGGCCACGGCGGTGGACAGCACCGTGGGGTCGGCAAGCCCGACATCCTCAGCGGCGTGGATGACGATGCGGCGGGCGATGTAACGAGGATCCTCCCCTGCGGCGATCATGCGCGCCAGGTAGTGCATCGTGGCGTCGGGATCCGAGCCGCGCATCGACTTGATGAAAGCGCTGATGACGTCGTAGTGCTGGTCTCCGGCCCGGTCGTAACGCACCGCAGCCACGTCGGCGGCCCGCTCGATGTCGGCGACCTCAATGAGGGGCTCCTCCCCCCGTATCGCGCGCCAGGACCGTGCCTGCGGCGGCCTCCAGCACTGTGAGCGCCTTGCGGGCGTCGGAACCGGCCATGCGCACGATCTGCGCGCGCGCCCCCTCACTGATGCGTACTGTTCCGGCCAGGCCCCGCTCGTCATCCAGGGCACGATCGACAAGTCGCCCGATGTCATCGGCTTGCAGAGGATGGAGCGTCAGGAGCAGGGAACGGGACAGGAGCGGCGAGACGACGCTGAAGGACGGGTTCTCCGTGGTGGCTGCGATGAGCGTCACCCACCGGTTCTCCACACTGGGCAGCAGGGCGTCCTGCTGAGAGCGGGAGAAGCGGTGCACCTCGTCGATGAACAGCACCGTCTCCTCCCCCGCCGCCAGACGGCGCCTGGCATCCGAGACGACGGCCCGTACGTCCTTGACACCTGCCGTCACCGCCGACAGCTCCACGAATCTGCGGCCGCTGCCTCGTGCCACCAGGTAGGCCAGCGTCGTCTTGCCGGTTCCGGGCGGGCCCCACAGGATGACCGAGGACAGGGACGATCCGGAGGGCCGTGCGGCGCCACCGCCCTGCTCACCCGCGGAAAGGGGCCTGTCCGCCCCAGCCGGTTCCACGAGTCGCCGTAAGGGCGATCCAGGAGTGAGCAGGTGCGCCTGCCCCTCGAGCTCATCGAGTGTGCGCGGACGCATCCGTACTGCCAGCGGTGCGTGGGAGTCCACGGGGATCCCGGCGTCATCCGTGCCGGCCGACTCGAACAGGTCCATGGGCCGACCCTATCCTCCCCCGCTCCCGACTCCACTGGAACCACTGATCGCCCAGGTGGCTACGACGACTCCCTCTCCGGGTCCGACGCCAATCGGACCCGGAGAGCACCGTGAGCACGGCGGCGGCCGAGTCGGTCACAGGAGGCTGATGTCTCCGGCACCCTCACGCAGCACCTCGGGGACGTCGTCTGTCAGGTCGATGACGCTGGTCGGCTCCCCATGCCCGACCGGGCCCTCGATCACGACGTCGATGAGGTGCCCCAGGGAGTCCTGGATCTCCCACCCGTTGGTCTCGGGCTCCTCCTGGCCCGGACGGATGAAGGTGGAGGACAGGATGGGGGCGCCGAACTCGGCGACGAGCGACTGGGTGATGGCGTGGTCGGGGATGCGCACGCCCAACGTGTGCTTCTTGGGGTTGAGCGTCATCCGGGGTACGTCCTTGGTCCCCTTGAGGATAAAGGTCCACGGCCCCGGGGTGAGACGCTTGATGAGCCGGAACGCGTTGTTGCCCACGATGGCCAGCGGCCCGACCTGGCCGAAGTCGGCGCACACGAAAGTGAAATTGTGCTTACCGTCGAGCTGGCGGATGGCGCGGATGCGGTCCAGTCCCTCCTTGTTGCCCGGCGCGCAGGCCAGGCGTACCCGGAGTCGGTGGGGTAGGCGACCAGGCCGCCGTCGCGCAAGGTGTCGACGACCTTCTCAACGAGACGGGCCTGAGGATTGACGGGGTGGAGCTCGATGTAGCGTGCCATGCCCCCACCCTACCGCGAGTGACAGGTCTCACACAGCATTCCGAAGGCAGGAGAACGTCAGCCGCGAGGGATCTGGTGAGGGACGTCGGAGAAGACACCGGTCACGCCCCAGTTGAAGAGCTCGTTGGCTCGGCTCGGCGAGTTGACGGTCCAGACGTTGACGCCGTAGCCCTCGGCCCGAAACTCCTGAACCTGCTGCCGGGTCAGTCCGGAGTCCTCGGGGTGGATGTAGTCGGCACCCACGATCTCCAGCGTGCTCCTCCAGTCGCCCGACAGCGCACGACTCTCGTACAGGCAGCCCACGGGGACCTCCGGGGCGCGCTGCTTGAACAGGTGGAGCAGGAGATGACTGAAGGAGGAGACGATGACCTTGACGTCGGGACGCAGGCGCTCGAGCTGTGCGATGACGCCGTCAATGAGCCGCAAGGTCGCCTCCTTGCCGGTCTCGTTGGGCTTGATCTCGATATTGGCGTTCAGGCCGGCGTCGTTCATGAGGTCGATGAGATTCCCCAGAGTGGGGAGCGGCTCACCCTCGAACCGAGGCGAGAACCAGCCTCCGGCGTCGATACCGCCCAGATCGGCCACCGTCAGGTCGTCGTACCGGCCGGCGCGATTCGTGGTCCGGTCCAGGGTGGAGTCATGGCAGATGATGACTGTGCCGTCGGCGATGACGTCGACGTCGGCCTCCACCCACTGAACCTGATGATGCACCGCGTAACGGAACGCGGCCATGGTGTTCTCCGGGGCGAGTGAGCTCAGGCCTCGGTGCCCGAAGATCATGCGCCCCTCGCCGCGCGCGCGCCCACCACTGTCTGAGGTCACCGATGACATGGCCGGCATGCTACCCGAGTCGCGCACACGCGCATCATGGAAGGTCGGTTGACATCAAGGCGAGTTGATATAAAATCCTTTGTATGCGAAAGGTCGCCACACCACCGGAGGCCCCCCTTGGGGAGGACTCGGCCGTGGTGCAGCTGTTCAAAGGCGCTGGCTCACCCCATGAGGGCGAGCATCGTCTACCGCCTCATCAGCTCACCGGCTGACGTCACCGAGCTGGTGACGTTCCTCGGCGTCTCCCAGCCCCTGGTCTCGCACCACCTGCGGGTCCTGCGCAACGCCCACCTGGTCGAGTCGGTCCGCGACGGCAAGCGCCAGAGCTACTCCCTCATTGACGACCATGTCGCATCCATCTTCATCGACACCCTCGAGCACACGAAGGAGCACGATCATGACTGCCACCACTGAGCACCGCCCCGCTGAGGCCCACCAGCACACCCACGGCCCCGACTGCGGGCACCTGGCCGTCATCCACGGAGACCACGTGGACTACATTCACAACGGCCACGCCCACCACGAGGACAACGGCCACTACGACGAGTGCGACACCTGCTCGTGCGAGCACTGCTCGGACCCCTGCGCCGTGTGCGAGTGCGAGGACTGCACCTGCCCCACCTGCAACCACAACACCTGCTCGTGCGAGCACTGCTCGGACTCCTGCTCCTCGTGCACCTGCGAGGACTGCACCTGCCCGACCTGCACGCACGCCGCCTGAGCGACTCAGTCAGTCACCCCTGGACGGGCTCCGCCTTCAGGAGGTGCGCCCCTGTGAGGGCCTTTTGCCGAATGACGTATGTCGGCAGGAGGCCCTCACGGTTTGCGGCAACGCTGTAGCCGACGGCGCCCGACGCAGACGGTCAGCGGGAGGCCCCTGGACGATGAGGCTCAGGGAATGGCGGGTTTGCACCGATGCGCACGCGCAACGATCATGTGCCCATGAGCAGTCCCCTCCCTGTTTCCGGTGCTTCTGGGCACGTCGCACCGCCTGTGCCCGGTGTCCGTCTGGGACAGGTGCTGGGTCAGGGAGGATTCGCCACCGTCTACGCCGGGGAGCAGGTCTCGTTGGGGCGCCCAGTGGCTGTCAAGATCGACTCCAGGCCGCTGCACGACGAGCGCAACCGCCGACGTTTCATGCGGGAGATGGCGGCCGCCAGCCGGATCAGCGGGCACCCGAACGCGGTCTCGCTGATCGACTCCGGAGTGCTTCCCGACGGACGTCCCTACCTGGTCATGGAACGCTGTGACGGAGGCTCCTTGGCCCAGGTCCTCGAGCGCTGCGAGCTCAGTGCCGCCCAGGCCGTCAGCATCGTCACGGCCGTCTCCGCCGCGCTGGGAGCCGCTCACGAAGCCGGGGTCCTCCACCGCGATATCAAGCCCGGAAACATCCTCATTGACGCCTACGGAAGCCCGCGTCTGAGCGACTTCGGCCTTGCCGCCATCCAGCGCGAGGGCATCGAGTCCTCCGTCACCCTGGAGACGATGACACCGGACTTCGCTCCGCCGGAGGCCTTCACCCTGGCTGAGCCCTCACCCAGCGGCGACGTGTGGTCGATGGGGGCCGTTCTGTTCACGCTCCTGACCGGCCGAGGTCCTCGTCGCACCGCAGACGGCACGGCCCGAAGCCTACCGGAGATCATCAACCACCTGTCCGTACCCGTGGACACCTCGGACACACGTATCCCCGAGGCGTTGCGCTCGCTCCCGGAGCGGGCGCTGCACCCCGACCCCGCGCTCCGGTACCGCGACGGCAACGAGCTCACCGAGGCACTGACTCGGGCCGGTGGCGTCCCGCGCTCGGCGATCTACATCCCTCAGGCAGCGATGCGGTCGTACTATCCCACCGCTGCCGCGGTCCTGCCTCCGGATCCGGTGCAGGACGCTCAGGCAGGGCCTTCCTGCTCCTGGCACTCGGCGTGACAGCAGGCGTCGTCGTCTCCGCCGTCGTGCTCGCGACCTCGAATCTGATTCCCTCGGCATCCTCAGCGAACCGGACGGCTCCGCAGGCCTCAGCATCACCCGTCTCACGCACCGGCTCTCCGGCGGCCAAGGGGGCCGGCAGTGGTTCCACGGCCACGGCCCGGGCGACTGCCCTCGGCACCGAGAAGGCCTCACCGTCTCCGGCGGCCGCCCCGACTCCTGCGCAGGTCAACGCGCAGGGCATCCCATACTCCGACGACATGCCCTGGCCGCTGGGGACCTGCCTGAGCCGGACCACCTCGGTCGTGGGCGGCACGAGTGTCAGCCAGGTCGACTGCTCCCAGGCCGACTGGATCGTCTTCGCCGGCGGAACCTTCGACCCGGCCACGACCGCTTCCAGCGCCTCCGAGGCGCTAACGGATGACCCGCAGGTCAAGGTCACCTGCACCAGCACCTACGCGGAGCGCTATGGACTCGACCTGTCCACCAGCTACTCGATCAATACGCTCGGTCCCAGTGATCAGGAGTGGGAAGCGGGCAATCGCGGTTTCGCCTGCGTTCTGGGCCGGCTGTAGGTCTGCAGCGGTCTCACGCGCCCCGCCGTGCACGGGGCCCGCACCGACAAGGACCCGGTTCCGCATCTCTTGGCGGGGTAGTCACTACGCGTTCATCGTCGAGGGCAATCAGAAGACCCTGCACCGAACTCTGAAGGATCTGCCGTGGAAGAACGTCCCGCCCATCTCCTCGGTTGACACTGGCCACGGGCGGTGGGCGCGACGCACCAGTACCACCACGAACCGCAAGACTCTGAAACAGGCCAGGCCCAGGGGCGGGTCACCGGCCGGTGCTGGCGAAGACTTCCTCGATGAAGGGATCGACGAGCCGGTGGTAGGCCTCCGGGGCGTCCCGCCGCACGCAGTGGCCGACGCCGTCGAGCAGCACCAGGCGCACGAGCGGATTGGTCACTTCAGTGGGGTCAGGAGCCATGTCGCCGCGGCGGGGTGCCAGGTAGAGCGTCGGCGTCCTCAGCCGGTTGATGGCGCTGACGAGGTCGGCCTCGCCGAGATAGGTGCCCTCGCGGATGTAACGGCGGTCGACCCGTTTCTTGCACGCGGCCCAGCCCTCGATCTCGGATTCGCTCCATGAGGTCTCGCGCCTCATGCGTTCCCGCTCGGCCGCGCCGCCGTCGGCGAAGGCGTCCAGGAACCGTTCCTGATGCTCCACGAACCAGGGGGCAGGGGCCCAGTGCCCGGTGGGACGTGCGACGTCCTCCAGGACCAGTGCCCGAACCAGCTCGGGCCAGGCGACGCTCACCCGCAGCGACATGAGCCCTCCCAGACTGTGGGCCACGACGACCGGCGGCTCCGAGAACAGGGCCAACGTCTTCTCAAGGTCCTTTTGCATGGTCTGCGGCGCCCGGGCCAGGGTCTCGTCATCCCACCGCGGGGGAAGCCCCGTGCCCCCGCTGATCGATCGCGAGGACGTGATACCGGGAGGACCAGCGGGCCACGGCGTCGGGCCAGGCGGTAGCCGATTCGGTCAGGCCGTGGACCAAGAGCAGCGGCGGATCCGCCGGGGCGCCCCACTCGTGCAGCGCAAGCATCGTCACCTCGTCGAGTGTAGGCGAAGAGCGCGCACGAGCTCCGTGCTCGCATCGGCCCCGGCTGAGCTCATCGATTCCGATGAGGGCAGGTCTTCCAGGGCCTGTGGCGAAAGTCGTCGAGTTCGGTGCTCCCCGGGGGCCGAGGCCCCCCGGGTGTATCCGCGACACCGGGATCGGCACCCCATCCGCAAGTCTTAGCCTGACGACGCGACCTTCGAACTCAGCTCTGCTTCATCCCGTCCTCTTTGCCCTGCGCCGCAGAGCCGGACTCGTCACTCGTCGTCCGGGACGGCGTCGACCCCGGCCTCCTTGCGCTGCTCGGGCGTGATCGGGGCGGGCGCCTCGGTCAGCGGGTCGAAGCCGCCACCGGACTTCGGGAAGGCGATGACGTCACGGATGGAGTCGGCCTTGGTCAGCAAGGAGACGATGCGGTCCCAGCCGAAGGCGATACCGCCATGCGGTGGGGCGCCGAAGGTGAAGGCGTCCAGAAGGAAGCCGAACTTCTCCTGAGCCTCCTGCTCACCGATCCCCATAACGTTGAAGACGCGCTCCTGAACGTCGCTGCGGTGGATACGGATGGAGCCACCGCCGATCTCGTTGCCGTTGCAGACGATGTCGTAGGCGTAGGCCAGGGCGTTGCCCGGGTCGGTGTCGAAGGTCTCCAGGCACTCGGGCTTGGGCGAGGTGAAGGCGTGGTGGACCGCGGTCCAGGCGGACTTGCCCAGGGCCACGTCGCCGTCGGCCTTGGCGTCGGCGGAAGGCTTGAACAAGGGGGCGTCCACGATCCAGACGAAGGACCACTCGTCGTCGTTGATGAGGCCGCAGCGCTTGCCGATCTCCAGGCGGGCGGCGCCCAGCAGGGCGCGGGAGGAGTCCACGGGACCCGCGGCGAAGAAGATGCAGTCGCCGGGCTCGGCACCGGCGGCCTGGGCCAGGCCTGCCCGCTCGGCGTCGGTGATGTTCTTGGCGACGGGGCCACCGAGGGTCCCGTCGTCGGCGACGGTGACGTAGGCCAGGCCCTTGGCACCGCGCTGCTTGGCCCACTCCTGCCAGGCGTCGAAGGTGCGTCGGGACTGGGAGGCCCCGCCGGGCATGACGACGGCACCCACGTAGGGGTTCTGGAAGACCCGGAAGGTGGTGTCCTTGAAGTAGTCGGTCAGGTCCACCAGCTCGCAGCCGAAACGCAGGTCGGGCTTGTCCGAGCCGTATTTCTCCATGGCGTCGCGGTAGGTCATGGGCAATGGGCGTGGGAAGGTCGTAGTCGATGAGGGCCCATACCTCGCGCAGCACGTCCTCGGCGACGGCGATGACGTCGTCCTGCTCGACGAAACTCATCTCCACATCGAGCTGGGTGAACTCGGGCTGGCGGTCGGCGCGGAAGTCCTCATCCCGGTAGCAGCGGGCGATCTGGTAGTAGCGCTCCATACCGGCGACCATGAGCAGCTGCTTGAACAGCTGCGGGCTCTGCGGCAGGGCGTACCAGGAGCCCGGTGCCAGACGAGCCGGGACCAGGAAGTCGCGGGCTCCCTCCGGGGTGGAGCGGGTCAGGGTGGGGGTCTCGATCTCCACGAAGTCATGGGAGTCCAGGACCCTGCGAGCGGCCTGGCTGACCTTGGCACGCAGGCGGATGGCGTGTTGCATGGCACTGCGCCGCAGGTCGAGGTAGCGGTAACGCAGCCGGGCCTCCTCGCCGACCTGTCCGGCGTCCTCGGCGTGGTCGGAGACCTGGAAGGGCAGCGGGGCGGAGGCATTGAGGATCTCGACGTCGGAGACGACGACCTCGATCTCGCCGGTGGGCAGGTTCGGGTTGGCGTTGCCCTCAGGCCGGGCGCTCACCTCACCGGTGACGGCCAGGACGTACTCGGCGCGCAGGTCGTGGGCGATCTCCTCCCGGATGACGACCTGGGCGATACCCGAGGCGTCCCGCAAGTCGATGAAGGCCACGCCTCCGTGGTCACGCCGTCGGTCCACCCATCCGGTGAGGGTCACGACCTGGCCGATGTCTGAGGCGCGCAGGGAGCCTGCGGTGCGAGTTCGCAGCACGGTGCTGAGTTCCTTCCGTGTGGGGCACTGAGCCGGTGCCCGTCGGGGCGCACCACGAGACGGGTGGGCGCCGGCGGCAGTTTACAAGGAGCTCGGCACTCGGGCGTCAGGCCATGGCCCGACGGCGTTGGTAGGCCGCCATCCTGCGACGGTTGATCGCCACGAGCACCGACAGCACGACCAGGATCACGCTGAGCACGAGGATGGAGGCACCGATGATCGGAAAACCGGTTGACCCGCCATCTGGACCAGCGGCCTGGATGCCGGAGGCTCCGGCACCATTGGGCCGCCCCACGGCCGCGACCTGACGGGGTGGTGGCGTCGGAGCGGGCGGAACGGTGGGAGGGTGGACCCTCCGATGACCGTGACGCCCGAAACAGTGAAGTAGGGGCTCTTGTTGGTGTAGTCCGCCGCGTTGCTCTCCTGGCCGCTCTCCCCCTGAGCCCCGGAGACCCGGAATCGCAGCCAGTGGTTTCCCTGCTCGACGTACTCGGGAAGCTCGAAGGAGCCCGCAGCGGTGCCGTCCTTCTTGACGGTGATCGTGGCGACCACCTCGGACTCCGTGGGGTGAGAGGCGACCAGCGCGCCGTCGTCGACGAGGACCTGGACCGTCACGCCACTGGGAAATCCCGAGAGCGTGTACATGATCGTTCCTCCGACGGCGACTGTCGAGGGGCTCACCGTTGAGGCGGTTCCTGTGGTGGAGGGACCGGTCTTGGTGTCCGCCCTGGCAGCGGGGCTCGTGGAGACCAGGGCTGCCAGGGATGCGAGGAGGACGGAGCAGACGACGATGAGCACGCGCGTCGAGCCCTGGGAGGCAGCGGAAGCCGGTCCGATGCCAAGCCGGTGCAGGACGCCGATCTCGACGTATGCGCTCTGTCATCCGGGACGTCCGGATCATCTGCTCCCACCTCCTTTCCACGGCCGCGTGTTCCGGCCCCGTGACGATGTCATTGACGATCTCCTACCGCACCGTCTCAGCGCCTGCGCGGCATCCGCAGTTGCGGGGCGGACCGGGGTGCGCCGAGCGGCATGCCGGAGAACGCAGCGACCAGCAGGCTCACGGCACCGACGACCAGCAGTCCTCCAGCGCTGCCCAGGAGCATGTCGTTGGCACTGAGTCCCTTCGTGGACGCAGCCGCCTTGTCCGGGAGGGGCAGGAGCTGAGCCTGTGCCGGGTTGCGAGGATCGAAGGACGCGGAGGAGATCTCCAGCTTCGCCCATCCCAGCAGGCTGTTGTCACGATCGGCTACCGCCAGCTCGTAGGAGCCGGACTCGAATGTCGAGATATCGATGGAGACGCTGTTGGCGTCGTCGACCTGCACCCAGCCCTTGGTGGTGGCTCCGGGGAAGACGAACACCGACACCCACTCGCCCGCCTGCACCTTGGACTTGGGCAGGACGAGGTTGACGATGTTGCCCTGGCGGGAGCCGGACAAGGAGCCGGCATTGTCCGCGCTCAGGTGCGCGGCGCTGGCCACCGGGGGCACCGGGCTCCGGTCAGGACGGACAGTGCGCTGAGAGGACGTGTCGGGCTCGGGTGAGCCCTGCGTCGAGGCCGCGGAGTCCTCCGGGGCCTGTGCGCGTACGTCTCCTGAGCCGCCGGCGCTCGGGGCGGGAGCAGCTCCTGCGTTTGCCTGCTGAGGGGCGGAGCCGTCCTGCGAGGCCGAGGAGCGTGAGTCCGATCCGGTGCCGGGTGCCTGAGGTGCGGAGGAGTCGCCCTGGACACCTGCACCGGCGTCTGTGCCGGCTCCTGCACCTGTGCCGGCTCCTGCACCTGTGCCGGAACCCGTGTCGCCCGGGTTGATGCCTGGGGCGCCATCTGTTCCGGGGCGCCCGCCGTCATCCGGATTCGGCTTCTGAGCGTTCTGATCGGGTTCGGTCGAGGGCGTGGGAGCAGGGCCGGCGGGTGAACCAGTCGGCTCCGGCGCGGGTTCCCTGGTGGGCGCCCCGGTGGCCGAGGGCTCAGCGCTCGGAGTGGGAGCCTGGCTCGGCGCGGGGGCCGGATCCGGCTGGGTTGTGGAGCAACGGCCTTGCTGAGGATGAAGATGTTGGTGCCGGCCGTCAGCCCGGTATCAATGGGCGAGACCTGGACGTAGTAGCGTCCATTATCGACGTTGCCTGCGGTGTAGAGCGCCGACAGGTTGAGCCGGGCGTCGAAGGACCCGTGGTGGAAGGTGACGGGGACCGAGAGCGTTCCCGGAATCACGTACCCACCATAGGCCGCGACCTTGATCTCGACCGACTTCTCGCCATCGAGCATCGTCCCTTGGGAGCACCAACCCGAACCCCGGACCCTGACAGCGTTCTCTGGGTCGTAGACGGGTTCGCCCCCCTGAGGGTCGGAGCCGTCGGAGCTGAGCACCTGGACGGTGGGCTTGGCCTGGCACGTCTCAACAGCGGCGCTCGGAGATGCGCTCGGCTGAGCGGACGCAGTCGGCTCAGGCAGAGGCGCCCCTGTAGGCGAGGGCGATGAGCTGGGTGAGGCGGTCATGGAAGGACTGGCAGACGCGCTGGGTGCTGCGGAGGGAGTCGGTGCGGGGGGTGCCGGTGAGCTGGGGGCCGCTGAGGAAGTCGGTGTGGGAGTCGGTGTAGGAGACACCGAGGGGTCTGGCGCTGGTTCAGGAGTCGGCTCCGGCGTGGGCTCAGCGCTCGGCTCCGCGGTGGGTGCGGCGGACGGCTCGGAAGTCGGTTCAGCAGTCGGCTCCGGTGTTGGTTCGGGGGCCGGGGGGTTGATGACATTCGGGTCCTGCTTGACGAAGGAGAACAGGCCTGTTGTCGCACTCACTGTTCCGCTGGTGTAGGTAAGGCTGAAGACCCTTGTGCCGACGTCCCAGCCGCTGTCCCCGGTGACCTGACGCATACCCTTGACGAGATAGTCGGTCGGGATGAACACGTCCTGCTCGCCGTTGGCGGGAGCCGGTCGCTCGAGCTCGGCATTGAGACCAGGAAGCAGGTACGGAGTGACGGTCCTTCCCTCGACGACGTTGAGCGTGATGGCGGGGTCCTCCAGGACTTCTCCTGCGGTACTGCACCAGTCCGACAGGATTGACTCAACTCCCACGCCGAATCCAGTCTCGTAGACCGGAACCACATACTCGGGTTCCGACTGGCCCTCGGGGGTAGACCATTCTGGCTGCGGGGTGGCAGGCCGAGCCGTTCTCGGAATCCTCAGCGGCTTTGCCTTCGTTCAGGAGGGGCATGGCGGCCACACCGGCGGTGGCCAGAACAATGCCGAAGGCTGTCAGAACAGCAAGAATTGCGCGCACACCGACCCTGGTCGCAGGGAGGGCCGCAAGCAGCCGCTGAGCGTATTGCATGACGTGGTCTCGTTCATGGGCGGGGGCAGATGGACTTACTCGTACAGCAAATGGCTAACAACCGAGATGCACGAGGAAAGGACGCACCGCGAAGCAGGCGCGGCCGCCTTTCGCGAACGATGATAGACGGACGCCCCCTTTCTAAGAATCCGCTATCACCAGAAAACATCGTCCGCGTCGTCGATTCCTGGTTAAGTATACACACGGATAACCCTACGATCGGTCGGGATGAGATCATTCAGAACCGGAATTCTTAGGGAAACTCAAGCGTTGGTAACGCTAAATCAGTATACGTGATCCCGTTGTGGCCAAGATTTCTTTTGAGTCACGGTTTTATTCGTGCAGCAGATCGGGACCCCGCCCCGCGCCCCCTCTCTTCTCCGACGGCCGCCCGTGAAAGCGCGCTCAGGTGCCCGGCTGCTGGAGTCCCAGGTCCTGCTCGTGAGCATCGAGTCCCCGCGACAGACCATGACGCCACCAGGCGTAGTCATGGCCACCGCGCTCCTCCCGGTACTCGACGAGAGCCCCCTCCTGCTCGAGGAACACCGCCGCTGTTCGAGCGGCGCGTTGCAGGCCGCCTTCATGGACCCCGCACTGCACCACCAGGCGAGCCTCCAGACCGCCACCGCTGCGGGCATCCAGCTCCTCCTGCCCCCACGATCCGATGGAGTCGCTGCGAGTCTCAGCACGGCGGCGCAGCCAGGTCAGCAGCTCCCCCTCGCCCTCACCACGACACTCCGAGCCAAGCCAGAAGGAGCCGGACTGGACAACCGCGCGGGTGGCCAGCTCGGGATGGTGCAGAACGAAGTCGGCTGCTGCGACCCCTCCCAAGGACTGCCCGGCCACCACGATCCGATGCGGAGACCATGGGTGCACACCAACACCGTCAGAAGGTGAGTCGGTCGCGCGCCCATGGTCGCCGGCCGCCCGTCGTGCCGCCTGCAGGCAACGGTGGAGCAGCTCTCTGCTGCGTCGTGGATCCGCCAGGTCGCGTGAGCGCATCGCCAGGCCGCCGGAGTCGATGAGCAGCAGATCCCAACGGCTGGATCTGGCGGCCAGGTGATCGACGGCGTCGTTACCGCGCCAGATGTTTCCGTCGAGCAGGACCAGCAGGCCGCGCTCGTACCGCCCACCGGAGGATTCCGGGACACGGCACCCGCGCCACAGCGTGACTCGGCGCCGGGGATCGTGCGGCTCATCAAAGTCCCTCAACGCCTCGTCCTCCAGGTCGAGCCTGATGTCGTACCCGTCGCGCTCATCATGGGGACGGTTCAGCGCCTGGTCCGCCAGAGCCCCCGAACCGGTCCTCCAGTCCGGGTGCAGCAGGGCCTTGGGCCCCAGCCACATCGAGGAGACCAGGCCGAAGCCGTCATGCAGTCGGTCGGGGTTGAGGGGATCCGGCCGCCCCAGCGCGTGAACACGCTTCCAGCACTCGCGCCGGGCCCCGGCGTCGTCAGGCAGCGGGGCTTGAGTCACGACGATTCGGTAACCCAGGAGCGCATCCTGCGGCAGCAGGACATGAAGCGCCCACCAGCCGGTTCCGGGAACCCGGACGGCGAGCGCCGGCGCGATGTGGGTGCGATGGTTGTCGGTCAGGGTGTTGAGATGGATGAGAACACTCGGACTGGCGCCGTGCTGCTGGTCATCGCGCCACAGGAAGGTCGTCTCCACCATCTCGACCCCGTCGACGACACGGCTCTCCCCCCAGGAGAGGACAGCCACCGGCCGCAGCGGCGGCCAAGGCTGAATCGTCGGGAGCCTGAGGCCACCACGCCGGAGTCGTCCGAACAGGGCCCCCGTCCGGCGCCAACGGGGTGGGGACCAGCTTTCGCCACCGAGCCCGCGGTGCGGATGGCTCGCGGCTACGCGCCTCACTCACCCCGCCGACTCTACAGCGGCGCCGCACTGGCCTGGCAACGGTGCAGCGAAGGTAAGCTCCTGACGCGGCGCCGGCCGTGGTCGACTCCTCCCTGAGGCGAGTAGCCGGATGATGACGTTGCGGGGCTCGATCCGTAGGGCTGCTGACATGGCCACGAGACCGACCTCACCTGTGATCCAGACCGTGGAGCACGGGATGCCGCCGATTCTCCCGTAGCCTGGGCTCAGGAGCGATCCGTGCCCTGTTGACCCCGTTCGGGTCCTGCCGCATCCGGTGTGCGGCATGAGCATCCCGTGAGTCTGTGCGTGTTAGCCCATGAGTCACCCGGCCAGTCCGGGTGCGGGGCGAGTGTGGTGGGCCAGGTACGGCAAAGAGTGGAGGACAAAAGGTCCTCCCCCACACTCCGCCGTGGTCCCCGACATCTTCATGGGGACAGATATGGGAAAACTTCATGACTACCTCCTCCAGCAGCACTGTGCCCGGTGCCTCCGACGACGTCCGGAGTACCGACAGCAACGGCCCCCTGAGTCTCGACGCGCTCTTCTCCGCCGAGCTCTCCGGCGGCCGGCCGACCAAGACCGACGACGACGTTGCCGCGCCGCACCACTCCGACGACGCCACCTCCTCCCCTGAGGACTTCGCGACTCCCGCCTCCTCCGACTCCCCTGAGGACCCTGAGGACGTCGACCACGAGGACGAGGCGGACGACGTCGACCGGAACCTCCCCGAGGCCGACCCGGAGGACGGGGTAGACGACCCCGATGAGGACGACGGTGTCGACATCGATGAGGACGAGGTCGACGGCCACACTCCTTTCATCGACACCGACACTGATTCCGATGGCCACCGGCACGCCGACGAGCACGCCACGTCCCCGCGCAACCGGGACGAGGACGAGGTGAAGGCGGGTCGCGAGGACGACGAGATCACTTTCGCCGACCTGGGTCTTCCCGGGGACCTGCTCAAGGCCATCACCGACATGGGCTTCGTGACCCCGACCGCAATCCAGAAGGAGGCGATCCCGGTCCTGCTGGCCGGCCGCGACGTCGTCGGCGTCGCCCAGACCGGAACCGGCAAGACGGCGGCCTTCGGACTGCCGCTGCTCGACGCCGTCGACTCCCGTGACAGCGTGGTTCAGGCACTCGTCCTGGCCCCCACCCGCGAGCTCGCGCTCCAGAGCGCCGAGGCCATCACCGATATGGCCGCCCGCTCCCGCGGCCTCGACGTGGTGGCCGTCTACGGCGGCGCTCCCTATGGTCCCCAGATCGGCGCTCTCAAGGGCGGCGCCCAGGTCGTCGTCGGCACTCCCGGACGCGTCATCGACCTCATTGACAAGGGCGCTCTCCAGCTCGACGATGTGCGCTACTTCGTCCTGGACGAGGCCGATGAGATGCTGCGCATGGGCTTCGCAGAGGACGTCGAGACGATTGCTCAGTCCCTTCCCACCGATCGGCGCACCGCCCTGTTCTCCGCGACGATGCCTCCGGCCATCCAGGCCGTGGCGCGCCAGCACCTTCACGAGCCCGTTCAGGTCGAGGTCTCCAGGCCGGCCTCCACCGTCGCCACCGTTCACCAGACCTACGCGGTGGTTCCCTTCCGCCACAAGATCGGGGCCGTCTCCCGGGTCCTGGCCGTCACTGACGCCGAGGCCGCCATCGTCTTCGTGCGGACCAAGTCCACGGCCGAGGACGTCGCCATCGAGCTGGCGGGCCGGGGCATCCAGGCCGCTGCCATCTCCGGTGACGTGCCTCAGCGCGAGCGCGAGCGCCTCGTGGAGCGACTGCGCGCCGGGACCCTCGACGTGCTGGTGGCCACCGACGTTGCCGCCCGCGGACTGGACGTGGACCGCATCGGCCTGGTCGTCAACTTCGACGTGCCCCGTGAGGCCGAGGCCTATGTGCACCGTATCGGTCGCACGGGCCGCGCCGGCCGCCACGGAGAGGCCGTCACCTTCCTGACCCCCAAGGAGAAGGGCAAGCTCCGCCAGATCGAGCGCCTCACCGGAAGCCGTCTGGAGGAGATCACCTGCCGTCTCCCGCGGACGTCTCCGAGCACCGTGCCCGCAGGCTCCTGTCCAAGGCCGCCGCCCGCCACGAGCGCGGCCGTCTGGACATGTACCTGCCGCTGGTGGCCGACTCCGCCCGGGAGTTGGACATTGACGTCGAGGAGCTGGCGGCCACGCTGCTGGCCCTGGCCGTGGGAGACGAGGGACCGCGCAGGCGCGAGGACCGTGGCGGTGAGCGTGCCCAGCGCGCGCGCCGTGAGGAGAACCTCGACTCCGAGGGGACCTTCCTGTCGGCCTCCTTCGAAGGCGGGCGCGAGAAGAACCGTCGCGGCGAACGGGGCGAGGGCCGCCGCTCGGCCACGCGGTCCGGCCGCCGCGAGCACGAGGGCCCCGGCACCGTCTACCGCGTTGAGGTAGGGCACCGAGACCGGGTCCTTCCCGGCGCGATCGTCGGCGCTCTGGCCAATGAGGGCGGGATCGAGGGCTCCGATATCGGCAAGATCGACATCCTTCAGTCCTTCTCCTGGTCACGATCTACGCCGATCTCAGCCCCGAGCAGCTGAGCGTCATGGGGCGGGCGACCTTTGCCGGCCGCGAGCTGCGGATCCGCCCCGACGAGGGTCCGGGTCACGGCTGGTCCGGCCCCAACGGCGCAGAGCGCCGTCCCAAGCAACGCGACTGGGACGACCGCAAGGACCGCGGTGAGCGCGGCGAACGGCCGGAGCGCGGATTCCGCCCCCGCCGTGATGACGGCGAGCGCGGCTGGAAGGACCGTGACGGACGCGGCGGTAGGGGCGGTTACGACCGCTCGGAGCGCGGGGACCGCCGCGACAACCGCCGGTGGGACGAGCGCCGTGGCGAACGGGACGGCTTCCGCGGTCGACGCGAGGACCGGGACGGTCGCGGCTACAACCGCGACGGCTACCGGGATGACCGCCGTGGCTACGGTGAGCGCAACCAGAACCGCTTCGGCGGCAATCGGGGCGGCTTCCGCGGACGACGCGGCGACCGCTGAGTCCCCGGCGGCTCACTGACACGATGGGTGGGGCGGCAACACACGTTGCCGCCCCACCCATCATCGCAGCCGGTCATGTGAGGCGATCGGCGCTGCGGGATCCTCTTCGCATACTGTGTGCGCATGAGACTCAGACACGCCATCCTCGGGCTGCTGTCCCATCAACCACAGAGCGGCTATGACCTCAATCGAGCATTCACCACTCGGTCGTTTACTTCTGGCACGCCGACCAGTCCCAGATCTATCGCACTCTTGACCGCCTTGAAGCTGATGGCGCCATTTCGACGCAGGTCATTCCTCAGAGCGGTCGGCCGGACCGGCGGCTGCACAGCCTGACGGAGTCGGGTCGCGCCGAGCTCGATGCCTGGCTGATGAGCCCACTGGAACCCAATACGGTGAAGGATCCCCTGCTGGCACGCGTCTTCTTCGCGGCCCGTCTGGGTCACGAGAGAGTGGATGCACTCCTGTCCGAGGCCGAGGAGCGGTTCCGCCGGGAGCTGGAGGAACTGGAGGCGATCGATATCGACGTGGTGGATCTCGACACCGCCATGAAGGCCGCAGTCCTTCGTGCTGGGATTGACGGCACAAAGAGTCAGCTGGAGTGGCTCGCCCAGACCCGGCGCACTATCGCCGCGGACGCCAGCAGTACGCGGTCGGGAGCCGCCGAGGGAGCCAAGACCGCTGATGAGGACGGTCGCTGAGGAGACGCGTCGACGTCTATATACTTGCATCATCCAATACTCGTATTGCATAGTATGAGTATGGATGAAGCATCTCCCTCCACCGGTGCAGCTGCCGAAAGCTCCTTGACCCGTCTCGTCGTTTTCAGCGTCATCACCCTGGGCTCCGGCTGGGTCGGACTCCTCGTCGATAATGCACTCGGCAACCCCCACTCCATGGAGGCACCGGGTACCCTCATCTGGATCATGACGCCACTCCTGACCGGTGCTGTCATGGCTCTGAGCGATCCGTCACTGCGCCGTTCCTACGCCGCTTCGTGGCTACCGGGCAGGCTGCGGACCTATGGCGTGGCGCTCGCCGTCTTCCCACTGTCCTTCGCCATCGCCATTGCCGTCGGCTGGGCCGTGGGATGGCTGACCCCCGCCGGGCTGGGAGCGTTCGGAGGCGTCGTGGCTGCAGGCGTGCTGGGGACCGTGCTCAAGAACGTCGCCGAGGAGGGCGCCTGGCGTGGATACCTGGCACCTGCACTCTTCGGCCGAAAGCTGTCCGACCCCTGGGTCTGGTTCATCTCCGGGATGATCTGGAGCCTGTGGCACATCCCTTACTACGCGTGGTTCATGGACGAGGCGCTCCTCCGCGCGGTCTACGACGTCCCTCCGATCGTCTACGCCCTTATGACAGTTCCCATCATGATCTGCTGGGCGCCCTTGTTCACCGAGCTTCGGATCCTCAGCGGCAGCATCTGGCCGGGTCTCGTCGCGCACTCGATCGCGAACCTCAGCCAGATCCCCCTCAGCAAGGGTGGACTGCCGATCACGCCGGGTTGGGAGCTGTTGGTCTCCCCACTGGTGGGCGTCATTCCGAACGCCTTCATCCTGGCGGTGGGCCTGGGGCTGTGGGCGCGGCGCACCGGCCGGTTCTGACAGCGCGCCTCGAGCCGTTTCAGGTGATTCGCTCCAGAATCCGCGCGAGCTCCCCCCATCCGTGCGTCTCGGTCCTGAGCGGCTCGATGAGCTCGGCGTCGATGACCTCGTCGGTGGCCCGGCGCAAGTGGTCACTGATCCGCCTGCTGTGACGCCTGGCCTGAAGTCGGGCCAGGAACGTACCCACCCACGCAAGGACCAGTCCGATCAGCAGACCTCCGAGCAGGAGGATGGTGGGCCAGGGGACTCTCCCCCAGCGAGGAACGTCGATGCTGATGATCAGGAGGTAGTCCTCCAGAACGTGAATGGCTGCCAGCCACAGCCCACCGATGAGCGCCGTCAGTGCGGTCACCCACTGCAGCACGTTCGCGACGCTCCACCAGGCCGGGCGCTTCCACGCCCCGTAGTCCACCTGGGCCACAGCCAGATCCAGAGGCTCGGCAAGCTTCTCAGCGCGCTCGTCACTGCGCAGAACGGCCTGGGCCGCCAGATCACCGGGCAACCCGGAGCAGGCCGCTACGGCGTAGACGTGAGCACTGCTGCGCAGCCTGCCCGTTGCCGCAGGTCCTGCGGGGGGCAGGGAGCTGAGGTCGATGACACCGGCCCCTGTGGCGCCGTCGGATCGTTCAGCGTCTCCGGCCTCTGGTGCCGGTGGGCGCCTGGTTCCCAGGTGGAGGGCTCGCAGCGGGTCGCGTCGCAGGTGCGCGATCCACCGCAGCCAGAACCAGCCGACTCGAGTGTGTGCCCGGTGACGGTCCGATCCTTCGACCGCCTGCGAGACGACGTCGACTCCGGCGAGGCTCGCGGCCGCCTGCCTGAGCGCCTTCAGGGACTGACTAACCTGCGGGGCCTGCTGAGCGGCCGGATCCGGCGCACCGGCGAGTGAAGCGGATGGGGCAATGAGCCCCGTCCGCTCTCCCATGTCGCTGGCTGCGCGCCTGGCGTGGGCGACGAGGCTTCGGGCACTGGCCAGCCTGTTCGAGGCGACCGAGGCCACGGCGTGCGCCAGGGTCTCAACGCCCTCTCCGGTCAGGGCACTGACGGGCACCACCGAGACGGTTCCAAGACCCTCGCGGTCCAGGATCCTCCTCAGGTCGGTGAGTACTGCGTCCCGGCTCTCAGAGTCGAGCCGATCCACCTGGTTGAGGGCGACGACCATGACGTCGGCGTGTGCCGCCATGGGAATGAGGAAGTCGCGATGAACGACGCCGTCGGCGTACTTCTCCGGGTCGAGGACCCAGACCAGGACGTCGACCTTGCCCGCCATACGCTGGGCGATGGCCCGGTGCGCGGGTTCGTCGGAGTCGATGTCGGGCAGATCAACCAGCACCGTGGTCTCGCCCAGGGCCCAGCCGCCATCGACGCGCACCCTGTGGCTGATGGCCAGCCAGTCCAACAGCTCCGTGGCCTCGACGGCCGTATCCGGGACGACGGCGAGGGGCTGGGTGGTCGTCGGACGGGTGCGGGCGGTACGGGACACCTCGGAGCCGGTCAGGGCGTTGGTGAGGCTGGACTTGCCCGACCCTGTCGCCCCGAGAAGGGCCGCCACCGTCGTCTCCGGCGCCAGACGCCGACGGTGGGAGGCCTGTGCGAGGACATCCCTGGCCTGAGTGAGCTCTTCACGCAGACCGAGCTGCTCACCCAGGTTGACGGCCCTCTCCAGGCCCTCGAGCACCAGTGCCAGGTCCAGTGCGCCGGAGCGATCAGTGGTCACCTGACCCTCCTCCCTGCCGTCCGGCGACTGCGGGCGGCAGGCAGGGCGCGCAACGACGTGGCCGCCTCCTGGCAGGCCCGAAGCTGTTCTCGCAGCGTCTCTGCGCTGGGGTTGGGGACCGGAAGAGCATCAGTGAAGCACTTCGCCTGGTTGGCGAACAGACCGGTGGCACGCCTACTGAGGTCCTCCCGGGCCGTCTTGGTCATGCCGCGCATCGCCTGGTCTCCGAAAACGGCCTCCAGGACCCGCTGGGCGAGGACGGCGGTCCCGCCCGCAATCCCCACCTCTCCCCCGGTCAGTCCACCGGTGTGAGCGAAGACGAGGATCATGAGGACGACTCCGGCTCCGTTGACCCCCAGGGACAAAAGGCGGGCGGTGAGCCGCTTGTCGGACCCCTCGGCTCGAACGAGGGTGAGAACCTGACGCTGCCAGTCGTGGACGAGGGCCGCGGCAATGACCTCAAGGCCGGTCTGGGTGGGCACCTCCGCCAGCGCCCGGTTCAGGGCCTGCTGGGAGGTGCCGGCCCGCCTCCAGGAGCGTTCCGTGGCCAGGCAGGCCCGTTGGGACTCGGCGACCAGGAGCTCGACCAGGGAGGAGCCGATCGCCTGCTCAACGCGCTTGGCCGGGGCCGGACGCCCCCGCAGAAGCGACGTGATACGGTCGCGGACCCGCCCCACCTGCACCTCCAAGGACCGGAACAGATCCCCGGTACCCACGAACTCCTGCCAGCGGGTCAGCACCTCGCCGTGCAGCATGGAACCGTCCTCAGTGGCCTCGATGACGCGCTCAAGAGCGTCGTCGTGCTCAGAGGTGGCTGCTCGGCGCAGCTCGGCGTGCTCGGCCTCCTGGGAGTCCAGCTCGACGGCGAGCAACTCGCTCTGCGCCAGTACGGCACCGATGGCCCCGGTCAGGCTGCGGTGCGCGACGTCCTGGCGAGCGGCGGCGTCTGAGGCCAGTGCTCCCAGCCACTGGCGCAGTGGCGAGACGCAGGACTCGGGCAGAAAACCGTCGTCGTCCAGAGTGGTTTCAGGAATCGTGAAGACGGGAGCCTCGGCCAGGTTAGCCTCCGCGAGCCGGCGACGCAGATCGGCCTCCACCTCTGCCTGTGCACCGTCCGGTACCCGGTCCAGGACGATGGCAGCCGTGATGTGCCGCTCGGCCGCGGCCCGCAGGTGCTCCCAGGGGACGGCATCGGCGTAGCGCGCTGCCGTGGTGACGAAGATCCACAGGTCCGCACCGGCAAGGAGCGTCGCGGCCAGGTCCCGGTTGTCCTCGACCACGGAGTCGACATCGGGTGCGTCCACGATCGCCAGCCCCTCGGGGAGTCCCTCACAGGATCGCAGCTCGAGCTCTCTGGGCGTGTGGTCGGTGGCCGGGCTCGCCGGAGCATCGGGGGCCACGCGCAGTCGTGACAGGGAGCCCAGGACCCGGTCGGTGTCGAACCAGGCGGCGTCGGTCGGTGCGTGCAGCAGCAGGGGACGGCGCGTGGTGGGGCGGATCGCGGAGGCCCTGGCCACGTGTCGGCGAACGAGTGAGGACACGAGGGTCGATTTGCCCGCCCCGGTCGAGCCGCCGACCACGGCCAGCAGCGGAGCGTCCAGGCTGGCCAGGCGAGGAAGGATGTAGTCGCCGAGCTGGTCACGGATGAGCGTGGCCTTGTCCGAGGCGGCGGCGGTTCCTTGAAGGACGTAGGGCATGGACAAGGTCGTCAGGCTGTCCCGGAGGGCGGACAGCGCCCTCGTCGCCTGCTGGACGTTGTGCGTGCTGCTGGACTCGCTCCGGCTCATGGTCATGAGGCTGAGTCGACCTCGCAGCCGTCCTCGCCACCGGTCTGCGAGCAGGCCGCAACCCGGCTGATGGTGATCCGTGGAGCGGCATCGTCGGTGGGCGGCTGCCAGGTGGCGGCGTCGGCCTCGACCTGCTCACCGGAGCGGATGTCCTTGACCGAGTCAGGGGCGCCATCGGCACCGGGGAACCACACGAAGGGGATGGAGCGCTTGTCCGCGGCCTTGATCTGCTTGCCGAACTTGGCGGCACTGGGAGCCACGTCGGCGCTGATGCCGCGGGCGCGCAGCGCATCGGCGATCGCGTCGGAGGCGGAGCGGTGGGCCTCGTCAGTCACGGCCACGAGCACCGCCGTGGGCACGGAGCGGCTGACCTCCACGAGCCCCTCTCCGATGACACGGGCCAGGAGCCGGGACAGACCGATGGAGATGCCCACACCGGGGAAGGTGCGCTTGCCGTTGGTGGCCAGGGAGTCGTAGCGGCCTCCGGAGCACACTGAGCCGAGATCCTCGTGGCCGGCCATGAAGGACTCGTAGACCGTGCCGGTGTAGTAGTCCAGCCCGCGAGCGATCTTGAGGTCGGCGATGACGGCACCGGGGCGACGTCGTCCGGCGGCCTCGAGCAGTGCGGTCAGCTCGGCCAGGCCCTCGTTGAGAACTCGCTGGGCTCGGCGCCCGCCAGTGCCCGCAGGACCTGCCCGGAGACGTCCTGGCCCTCGGTTCCGGTGATGGTGGCGAGCCTGAGGGCCTGTGCCGCCTGCTGCGCGCTGATGCCGACGCTCTGGGTGAGCTCGGCGGCCACCTTCTCGGGGCCGATCTTGTCGAGCTTGTCGACCACGCGCAGGACCTCGATGAGCCGGTCCGTGTCGATGCCGATGGACTGGTAGAAGCCCTGGGCGACCTTGCGGTTGGACACGTGGATGGTGACCGCGGGCACCGGCAGGGAGCTGAGTGCCTCGTGCATGATGAGGGGGACCTCGACATCGTGGTGGAGCGGCAGGGCGCCATCGCCGACGATGTCGATATCGGCCTGGATGAACTCGCGGAACCTTCCCTCCTGAGGCCGCTCCCCGCGCCAGACCTTCTGAATCTGGTAGCGCTTGAACGGGAAGGTCAGCAGCCCGGCATTGTCGACGACGTAGCGGGCGAAGGGGACGGTCAGGTCGAAGTGGAGCCCCAGCTGCTTGCGCGGATCCGTCTCGGACTCGGACTCGGCAGGATCCGCCTGCAGGCGGTTGAGCAGGTAGACCTCCTTGGAGGTCTCCCCCTTCTTCGTCAGCTCGCTCAGCGGCTCGACGGCGCGGGTCTGGATGCCGCTGAAGCCGTGGAGCTCGAAGGTGCGGCGCAGGATGTCGACGAAGTGCTGCTCGACGATGTGGCCCGCGGGAGCCACTCGGGGAAGCCGGACAGTGAGGAGAGGGCTTGTCGTACCTGTGCCATGGTCCGCATTGTGTCATGACGGGCAGCGAGCCCGCGCACCGCCGTCAGGCCTTGAGGTCTCCTCCACGGATCTTGGCCTCGGCGAGGTATGGGTTGCCGTGGTGCTCGTGCTCCATGGTGGTCACTGCACCGTGCCCGGGCAGAAGAATGGTGGCCGGGTCGACGGCGCTGGCCAGGAACCGCAGGGTACCGAGCATCTGCACCTGGTCTCCGCCGGGAAGATCGGTGCGTCCCACGGATCCCTTGAAGATGACGTCGCCGTCGAGCGCCATGAGGTAGGTGCGCTCCTCGTCGGCGGCAGAGGGGTCGCCCTCAATGACCTCGGCCTCGTACAGCAAGGCGTTGTCCGCCAGGCGGGCCTCGAAGAAGAACAGTGAGGACCCCTCCGAGTGGCCCGGAGCGGGGACTGCGCGTAGAGCGATGCCGGGGACCAGCTCGACGGCCTGGGAGAAGCCGTCTCCCGGGAAGAGACGGATGTCGGTGGGCTGCTTCCACTCAGTACCGGCCATGTCGGTGAAGCTCATGCCGTTGGCGCTGATGCCGGTGGTGATGTCGGGCTCCTCGAGCCGGTACCGGTCTCGCTCGGGGATGTAGACCGGCACGTCGACGGCGTCATCACTGGTGAGCAGGCCCTCACCGTGGGCGGCCTCGATGAGCGCCTGGCTGTCCCACACGTGGTCGGCGTGACCGTGGGTGAGCAGGATGGCGCTCAGGGTGAGCTGGTTGGACCGAAGGAGGGCCATGGCGCCGCGAACGGAGCCGGCTCCGGGGTCGACGACGAGGGCGGGCTCACCCGGGCCTGCGGCCAGGACATAGCAGTTGGCTGCGAACACGGGTGCGATGGTGCGCTCCAAGATCATGCCTCCCACCCTAACTTGGATCACCTGGTACCTGGTGCGAATACGTTTCCCAAGCGCCGCTCAGGTCCACAGGACCCAGCTGGCTCACCGAAGGTGAAGCCGTCGCCCCCACCAGTGCTCACTGAGCCGGCGGTCGTGGCTGGCGACGATGAGCGTGCCCGTCCATGTCCTCAAAGCGGCCTCGAGCATCTCGAGGGCGTCCAGGTCCAGGTAGTTCGTGGGCTCATCGACGACGAGCACCTCGGGCCCGGCAGCAGCGGCCAGGGCCAGCTGGGCGCGGCGCTGGTTGCCGTCGGAGAGCTCGCTGAGGGGACGGTTCCACAGGCGCGGGTGCAGAGCGCCCCGGCCACGGTCCCCGATCCCCTCGGTCCACACGTCCTCATCCACCCCAGGGTCGCCGAGACGCGGCAGGTGCTGGGGTATCCAGAACACCGAGCCGGATACCGTGAGGCTGCCGCTGGAGTCCTCCGTGGGCGCCGACCGCCTACCCAACCAGGCCAGAAGCGTGGACTTCCCGCTCCCATTGACGCCGGTGACCAGCAGGTGCTCGCCGGCCATGACGTCGACCGTGACCGGTGCAAGGCGCCCGTGTACGGCGGCCGACCGGGCCGAGACCGCTATTCCTCTTCGCGGTGCTGGTTCAGTCAGGCGCAGCCGCAGCTCGTAGGAGCGTGGCCTGCGCACCTCGGTACTGGCGAGCGCCTCCAGCCGGCGGTCGTCCTGCGTCTGGCGCCGGGTGGAGACGCGCTGGGCGCGGTCGGCGTAGAACTTGCGGGCTATGCGGGCCTCGGTCCGGGGCGCTGCCCCGCTGTGCCCAACGATCTCGGAGTCGCGACGGTGACGCGCGAGCTTGCGCCGCTGCTCCTGCTGACGCTGGTGAAGGCTGCGGTGGGACGACCTGGCGAGCGCCTTCTCCACGAGGTAGTCGCTGTATCGCCCCGCGCACCGGTAGGCACCCATGGGGCCGCTGTCCCCGGAGGCGGTGGCGAGTGCCTGCCACGGCGCTGTGTCGAGGTCGACGACGGCGGTGGCCACCTCGTCGATGAAGGCACGATCGTGGGTGGTGAACAGGACCGGTCCGGGCCATGACACCATCATCTGGCTCAGGTAGTCGCTGCTACCGGCATCCAGGTGGTTGGTGGGTTCGTCGAGCACCAGAGCCTGACCAGAGACCAGGAGCAGGGCGGCAAGCTCCAGCCTTCCCCGTTGCCCCGGTGACAGGGAGGAGACAAGGCGGCCTGTGTCCACCTGCCCCAGTCCCAGCCCGGCGAGCGCCTCAGCCCGTCGAGCCGGCAGGTTCCAGGCGTCGAGCGACTCAAGCCGGGTCAGCAACGAGTCGTATTCCTCGGCGAGGGAGCCGGTTTCAGCTCCGGCCTGGGCAATGGCCTCGCCCATGCGCTCGAAACGATCAAGCGCGTCCAGGGTCTCAGCGCAGACGGCGTCGAGGTAGCCCTCGATCGACGTGGCAGTCGACTCCGCCGAGTCGGCCGCCGGCGGGCCATGATGCTCGGGAATGCTGACAGTCCCGTGGTCAGGGGACAGCTCGCCGGTGGCCAGGCGCAGGAGCGTGGACTTCCCCGATCCGTTGGGGCCGACGACGCAGACGCGTTCGTCGTCGGAGACCGTAAGGTTGATGCTCTCCAGCAAGGGGGCGGAGGTGTAGGAGAAGCTGACATGGGAGAAACTGATCGCAGGCATGACTCGTCCTTGGCATGAGGCGGTGGGGGCACGGGGGCGAGTCACGCGAGCATGGTCACATGCTAACAGCGCCAGGCGTCGATGAGGTTTGGGGAGCCGACACCGGCCCGCTCGTCAGGGGCATCGGCGCTCAACGAATCAACTGAAATCGGTGGGGCGAAGGATGGTGAATGCTGCCGGCAGGAACGTAGACTCTCGGCACTGCCGTCCTCCGACGGCACGTCACCACCACCCGGCTTGAGAGCCGGGCGCGAACGGAACGGAGCGGTCACGCCGCTCCCTCCCCGTCAACCCATGAAGGAGCATCCCGTGACTGAGCGGAACCAGCCCGACACTGAGCAGACCATCCAGCCGACCGTCCTCGAGGAGTCGGCAGCGCCCACCCCGACGGAGCAGGCGCCTGAAGCCGCCATCTCCCCCGTTCCGGAGGCCGAGTCCACCTCGCCCGCAGCGACCGACAGCACCTCGGAGACGTCGTCGGCTCCCGCCCCGACGGAGTCGGGAACCGATGAGCCCTCCGGCGATTCCACTGAGGAACCAACTGAGGAGCGCGCCGAGCCGGTCTCCGCCGACTCCGGGTCGAAGGAGACCCCCCAGGACGAGCGGCTGGCCGAGTCGGCTGAGAATCCTGAGCCCACGGAGACCACGCAGGAGGGGAACACACCGACCCCGGCCGACGTTCCCGCCCCGGCGGCGGCCTCCACGGCGCCCGCCGAACCGGCCGTTGACCCGCAGGAGGCCATGGACGCCGCCAAGTGGGGGCGCGTCGACGGTGAGGGCCGGGTCTACGTCCAGGACGGTGGCGCCGAGCGCGAGGTCGGCCAGTTCCCCGATGCTCCCATCGCCGAGGCCATGGCCTTCTACGTGCGCCGCTATCTGGATCTCAAGGCGACCATCGACCTGTTCGCCACCCGCCTGCCCCAGCTCAGCGTCCGCGAGATCGACTCGACCCTGTCCTCGATCTCCGAGTCTCTGACCGAGCCGGCCGCCGTCGGCGATCTGGAGGGACTGCGGGCCCGCTTCGCCGCGCTCAAGACGGTGGCCGCCGAGCGACGCGAGGCCGTGTCCGCTGAGCGTGCGGCCGCCAAGGAGCAGGCCCTCAAGGAGCGCACGGCGATCGTTGAGCGCGCTGAGGCCATCGCCGAGCAGGACCCGGCCCGCACGCAGTGGAAGAACTCCGGCGCCGAGCTGCGTGAGCTGCTCGAGTCCTGGAAGGCCGCGCAGCGGCGCGGGCCGCGCCTGGACCGTCCCACCGAGGACGGGCTGTGGAAGCGCTTCTCCCACGCGCGCACCACCTTCGACCGTCACCGCCGCCAGTTCTTCAGCGAGCTGGACGCCAAGCAAGCGCAGGTGCGGGCCGCCAAAGGAGGCGCTCATCAAGCGCGCCGAGGAGATGCAGAACTCCACCGACTGGGCCGGCACCTCCGCGAAGTACCGCGACCTGCTGGCCGAGTGGAAGAAGGCCGGACGCGCCTCCCGCAAGGAGGACGACGCCCTGTGGGCCCGCTTCCGGGCTGCCCAGCAGTCTTCTACGACGCCCGCCGCGCCAAGGACGAGGCCGTCGACGCCGAGTTCGCCGAGAACCTCAAGGTCAAGGAGGCGCTGGTGGCCAAGGCCGAGGCGCTCCTGCCCATCAAGGACATCAAGGCCGCCAAGAAGGCCCTGCGCCCCATCCAGGACGCGTGGGAGGAGGCCGGGCGGGTCCCCCGCGGAGCCGTGCGCCGCATCGAGGGCCGCATGCGCGCCGTCGAGGACGCCATCCGCGAGGCCGAGAACGCCGAGTGGCGCCGCACCGACCCGGAGACCAAGGCCCGCGCCGAGGGCCTGGCCGGTCAGCTCCAGGATGCGATTGCCGGCCTGGAGAAGGACCTGGCTGCCGCCCAGGCTGCCGGCGATGCCAAGAAGATCGCCGAGGCCGAGGCCGCTCTGACGGCTCGCCGGGCCTGGCTCGAGCAGGTGCTGCGCTCGGCCAAGGCCTGACCCGAGCACGTTCCGCTCAGCTCTGAGACTCAAGGAGCGCCTGAGGCGGGGCCGACACCACCCACTGGTGTCGGCCCCGCCTCTTGTCTCGTCCTGGCGTCCGTCGTCGGGATAACTGCTACTCCCAGGTGGCGGTCGCGGGGTCCAGTCCCTCAGACCTGGCGCAGGCGTCGATGACGTCCTTGAGCCAGGCCGCCAGCCCTGGCGCGCGCTTGTCGTAGTACCGGGCGTAGCGCTCGTCCGCCACGTAGCCGCGGGCGATGATGACCTGCTTGGAGGCGGAGACCTCGAACCACCGGTTGAAGTCCTTGCGGTGCCACCGCGCCAGGGCATTGGCCTCGGGGCTGCCCGGCTCGACGCCACTGCGCATCGCCTCGGCCAGCGCAGTCTCCAGGGCGACAGTCTCCTCGTGCGCCCGCTCCCAGTCGGTGCGAGACATCCGGGCCTTGCGCCGGTAGGACTCGGCCCACTCCTCAGTGTCACCCCACCGAGCGTGGGCCTCCTCGATATAGACGGGGTCCCAGTCGGTCCCCCAGATCTCCGCCATCTCAGCCACGGAGATCCTCGCTCCCGACTGCTGTATATCCATCACCATGTCAATCGAGCTGAGCATCTGCTGCAGGTGGGAGATCTGTCCTTGCACCAGCTCACGCTGACGGCGCAGGTGCGTGACCGCGTCAGCGCACGGCTCATCAAGGACTGTCTTGATGTCGGCCAGGCTCATGCCGGTCTGCCGGTAGACGAGGACCTGCTGGATGCGCATGATGTCCGTCTCGCAGTAGAGCCGGTACCCGGCGTCACTGCGTCGAGACGGATGCACCAGACCGGACTTATCCCAGTGGTGCAGCGCCCGGACACTGACGCCCAGGAGCGTTGAGACCTCACCGACCGTCATGGCGATGTCCGCGTCGTTGGACGCGGCGTTGTCCACGGTGTCGGCTGCTGTGTCACGTCTCCCAACTCCGTCGTTGTGACGCCGTTCGGAATCCTTCACCGTGTCTCCTTCCTCAGCGCCTGCTCCGGCTGGTTGATGTCCTAGTGCATCCTGTCCACCGTGACGCCTCCCGCCGCGTGAGGGTCAACTCCTCGCACACACGACAAGGTTATCCACAGGCGGCCGGTTCGCTGTGGCGCCGGCAACCGGGAAAGTCCACGATGGCCTATGCCTCGTTTCGTCCCGGTTCCCGGTCACGCCGCCGTGGCCCACCTGTCCGCCCGCCCGCTCTCCCCCGTTCTGGGCACGCTTCCGGCCCAGGACATGCAGGTGCTCAGGTGCGCCGGACTTGACGCCCGACTGCTGGTCAACGTCCTGGGCAACCTGCAACCGGCCGATACCCTGCGTTCGGCGGAGGGACGTATGCGGGCCGTTGCCGCCGCCCTGCCCTGCCGGGGCGTCCTTCTGGCCGGCACCGCCCTGTGGGTGCACGTCGGTGGCACTCCGCCCGACACGCTGGAGGTGTGTCTACCCGGAGGTCGTCGAAGCCGGCTGCCCTACCTGGTGACCAGACGAGGCAGACTGCCCCACTGCGACACGACCGTGATCGGTGGCATCACCTGCGCCACGATCGCCCGAGCCGCCGTCGACATCGCCCGCCTGGGGCCACCGGTGCAGGCCGTGCAAGCCGTCATGACCGCCCGCGACCACGGAGTGAGTCGAGTCCGTCTCCTGCTGACGCTCAATCACTGTCGTGGGGCAGCCAGCAGAGGCTGCCCGCGGGCGCGGCACATCATCGAGTCCGTCGTATTCCACCAGTAAACAGCGACACATTTTCGAAGAAAATTGATTCGAGTCAGCACCGCGGGCACCAGTCAGAGCCTTCATTACGCCTTCAGTGAAGCCGTTCACAACTCCCTGCAGAAGAAACTAACGTTGTCAACGTGAAGAATATTCCATTCCCTCTTGGTCTTGCTATGATACTCGGCATCATCATCAGGCTGGGATTGGACCACTTCGATCGAGTGACCGGCTCCGCCATGACAGAAGATGGCGTTGCACGATCAAAACCGCCACAATATCAGTTGCTCGGCGGCGGAGGAGTGTTATTTATCGGCCTAGTCGCCCTCTGGCTCGGCTGCAGGCGATGGATCAACCCTTCATTTTCTGACGACGACACCGGCGTCGCCACCATATGGCTCGTGATTGCCATCATACTCATCACTTTAGGAGGTGGAGTATTCCTCCAAACAAGCATTAATTACATCGAGGTCGGACCAGGATACATCGAGAATCATTCCTTCCTTGACGGGACAACCCGAATCGAATTCGAAGACATCGAGTCGTACTTATACTCACCTAAATACTTATACTCACATAATTATTTAAGCAATCTATGGCGGGCCGACAGCCTTGTCATACTTTCTTCCGATCGACGCAGGATTAAGTTTTCTCCCGAAGGCTTCAAAGGGGAGCATGTGACATCCGTCATCGCCTTTCGCCTTCGCAAGAATCGTTGGCCGTCTTTATTGGATGAATTCGACCGGCTTGCCGTTATGGAGGCGCTGCCGATGGCTCTGGCAAGTCCTATTTACGAAGATTCAGTGGTGCCAGGCTAGATGCCGCGTAACGATCCGTCGTCAAGTGGCACCACTCGTCCTCAGTCCTTTTCATCGACGGCGCGTCGTGGACAGGCTTCTGCGCGCCTCGAAGACGCCGTCGATGCGTCGCAGCGCCGCCAGCGTGTGGTCCAGGTGCCCGACCTCGGCCAGCTCGACGACGAACCGGCCGGTGACGACCCGGTCGCGGCTCGTGGCGATGCTGGCGCTCGCAAGGTTGACGTGGCTGTCTGCCAGCGCCCGGGTGATGTCGGCGAGCAGGCCCCCGCGGTCCAGGGCCTCGACCTCCACCTGGACCAGGTAGGCGGACTGGGCGTGATCCGCCCAGGAGACGGTGATGAGGCGCTCGGGCTCGCGCTGGAGCTGATCGACGTTCTGGCAGTCGGCCCGGTGCACTGAGACACCCGAGCCCCGGGTGATGAAGCCGACGATGGGATCTCCCGGCATGGGGGTGCAGCAGCGCGCCAAGCTTGACGTAGACGTCGCCCTCATCCATGCCGGCAACGACGACTCCTGCATCGGCTGTTCGTGGACGCCGGTGCGCTGTCGCCCGAGTGGGCAGGATCCCCTCCGCAAGAGTCTCCTCGGCACCGTCCTCCCCACCCATGGTGGCCACCAGGGTGTCAACGACATGTTGAGCGGATACGTGCCCCTCACCCACTGCCGCGTACAGGCCGTCAATGTCGACCTTGTCGAGGGTCTTGGCCACGTTCATGAGAGTCTCGTGGCTCATGAGGCGCTGAAGGGGAAGGTTCTGCTTGCGCAGGGTTCGGGCAATGGCGCCCTTGCCCTCCTCAATGGCCTCTTCGCGGCGCTCCTTGGAGAACCAGGAACGGATCTTGTTGCGGGCCCGGGTCGAGGGCGACGAAGGTGAGCCAGTCACGCGAGGGACCGGCGTTGATGGCCTTGGAGGTGAAGACCTC
>BNJS01003268.1_pt1 | contig 60974 bp, 60 predicted proteins | sample 8540461 | NCBI WGS metagenome assembly BNJS01 (sample SAMD00202454, study PRJDB9452) | human saliva metagenome | isolation source: human saliva | place: Japan
TAAAGCTGTTATTTCTTTTCTCAAAATCCCCTTCCAAATCTGAACTCATCGCCGGAACAGTTATATCATTAAGCGAAAAGACGCTTAGCTGATCCGTTATAATTAAATACTAACGCATTATTATCAACTGAAATATCACTGGTATTTAATCCATAGAATAAAGCAATATAATTCTTCTTACTCTCTAATGTTTCTTTATCTACAGTTGTTATAGTTTCTGCTTTCTTAACTAAAAATTCTTTTGCTTCTTCTAACTGCTTAGCTGATAACTCTGATTTTTTGACAAAGTGATTGTGGTCTCCATGTTTTACAATATAGCCATCCCCTTCTTCACTAACTATATTGTTTACATCGAATACAAAATCATGTTCTTCAGTTTCCTTATGATCATGAGCCTCTGAAGCGTGTTCAGCTTCAGTATTTGAGTGTTCTACTACTGAATCTTCTTTGTTAGCTACCTCAGTAGATGATGTTACTAAGTTATCTTTAACTTTCTTTCTTATTTCGTTCAATTGTTTTTCTAATTCAATTTGTTTATTTCTACTTTGATCTACACTGTAAGACATATCAAGATAAATAATACGCGCTTTTTTTGTTTTTAATTCATCAGCAACTTCTGGTACTAATTTTTTTCTCATCTTTTTAGTTTTCAATATTTCTTCTTGAAGTTTTTTTCTGCTTGTTCTGTAATATAATCAGCAGTTAAAGTATAATTCTCTTTTAATATCTCCACTTTCGACTTTTTTTCAAAGTTACTCATTATTCCTTTTTGGAATATTTTCACCACTAGGAATCTCTAACTCTTCTTTTCGAAACTATATTATGACTAATATCTAAATATTCTAGCGTTTTATTTTTTTCTTTTTAATGTTAATGTTTGATACATAGTTATTTGACATTGTTAAATATTTTTAGAGCTGTAAGATTATTAACATTTTTCCATTGTTCTAATAATATTGTTGCTAACTGTTAAATTAATCAGTTTATCTTGTTTATTAGTTGGGAATTCACTAATCTTATTACCACTAGCATCTAAATTCTCAAGTGCAGATAGTTTATGAACATTATTGATATCCTCTAGTTTATTATTTTTGATTTCTAAACTAGTAATTGTTTTGTTCTCAAAAATCTAAACTGTCGATTTTATTATTGTTAACTTCTACACTTTCTAAAATTTTTAGCATTTTTTTCAAATGAGATAATGTTGTTATTTTTATTATCATTTGCTACTATTTTTTTCAATTTAGGTAAATTAGATACAACACTTAAATCTCTAATATTAGTATTATTTACCGTTAATTGCTCTAAACTATCATTTTTTTAAGAGTTGCTAACTCTAAACCGCATTATTAGATAAGAATAAACGCTCTAATTCATTTTTTATTACTTAATGCATCCAATTTTTGTAATGTTATTATTTTTCAAGACTAACTGCTTTTTAGATGATTTAAATCTTTTTAGAGCTGATATATCTTTAATTTTATTATTATCTAAATTTAACGACTCTAAATTAGTAAGATTTTTTTAATACATCGATATTTTTCAATGTTATTTCCTGCCGCAGATACTAATTTTTAAGTTTGGATAATCTTTTTAAGAAACGAAATATCCTGAATATCATTTTCAGAAAAAAATCAATTCCTTCTAATGTTGGTATATTTTTTTATAAATGAATAATCTTTAATACCCTGTTCTTGATACGTATAATTGTTTTTAATTTTTTTAAATTTATAAACAGGTGTAATATCATCGATAGGTGTATATCCTATTCCAAGAACTTCTATATTTGGCATAAGTTCTAAAACCACTTTCGTTTTAAGTGGATCTTTGTTTTGACCAATATTTCAAGTACTTAACAGTTTTTTTAACCACTCTTTCATTTTTTTCTACATTTTGATTTCATGTGCAGGAAAATCAGTGTCTGCAGAAGCATGTTGAATATCATGGATAATATCATCATCGAAATCCTAATTTTTTTAACGTCTCAGCTCCTGAATTATTATGTGGATCTGCTAGAGGTTTAGATATGTCTATATCTTTAACTAATATAGTATGGCTATGATCTCCATGTGGATACACCAATGCTTTTCCTTCTGCTGTTTCAATTAATTTTTATAGAACTTTTTATCTATATTTAGTTGTTTAGCAACATAGTCAATTTTTTTGCTTCAATTTCTTTTTTTCTTCAGCATTATTTTGCTCTTCTCTATGGTTGTCATTTCCTGCAGTATTTTCTGAAGAATTATTCGCAGCTTTCTGTTTTATCAGTAGAAGTATTATTAGCTGAATTATTAGTTTCTACTTTATCTTTACTATTCGAATTATTTTTTTCTCCGTATTTTTCTTTTGACATTTATATCTTTTTAACAACTCCGTTTTTTTCCATTATAAGAAATTGCATCCCCATTTGCAGTAATAACATAGCTAAATTTATCTTTTTCCAATATTATTCTTTTTGAGAAAGATAATTAATTTTATCATTAACTTCTTTTTCCAATTCATCATACTCTTCTTTAGCCTTATTTCAAATATTGATAAAGGAATAAGTTTTTTTCCCATTTAGAATTAACCAATTGTTTATAAAATACAAAGTGTTGATGACCACTATGAGCGACAAGAAGACCTGTTGAAGTAGGTGTTATTACACTGTCGTCAGATAATTTAAATCCCATCACTAGTTTCAAATTGCACACCAGCGAATGATAAAGACACTAGGTCTTTATAACTTACTGTATTTGTCTCACACTTTGTAGGCTGTCTCGTACTTTACTGTTTTTCTTCTCAGGTAAAGAAGGAGTAGGAACAACTAGAGTTGGCTTTAACTACTTCCGTAGGTTTTTCCCTACTTTGTTTTTTTAGGAATATAGTGGAAAGTGATCACCATGGCGTACTGTATATCCATTTTCGTCTTCGCTTACTATATCTTTAGGATCAAATTTATATCCATCTGAATCTTCGTGATCTGATGAATGTTCATGATGGTCATGATGATTTGTCATGTACTATATTAAGTTTTTGAAAGTATTCTACAGTCTGTAGTATTTTGAACTAGGTGCTAGTTTTCTTGATTATTTAGTAAATATTCCCACTGTGTTCCTACTTAGTTGAGAATAAGGTATTATGTGTTGGTGACTACCATGTTTAACTATAAATCCAAAATTATTTTTTCCTATTATATCATTCTCACCTTTAAAGATATATCCATCACTTGTTGGAGTTGTTATTCCTGCAGTTGATGCTGGTAATGAACTATTAGTTTCTACTTTTGCTTGCTTGTGATAATTGAGAACTTGATAGCTCACTTTTCTTAATATAGTGGAAATGATCTCCATGACGGACTACATAGCCATCTGCAGTTTCACTTACGATATCTTTTGGATTAAATGTATAGTGATCTCCGCTCTCTTTAGATTTATTAGCTTCTCCATGATGATGGTGATGTGCATGAGCTGAGATTTCTTTAGCAGTTTTTTCATCGACAATATTACTTTGGTTTATTCCTTCTTTTGGATAGTAGTAAAATTTACCATTAACTTTTATAACGTAACCTTCTGCAAGTTCATATTGAATGTCTTCATCTTTTAATTTATAATCTTTATTTTTTTATAAACTAGTGAATCAAGAATTTTAGCGTTATAAGGTACTAATCCTTTCTCATAGTGGCTATGATCTCCCGTGAAGTGTTACATATCCATCTTCAGTGATTTCACTAACTACAACTGAACTAACCTTTATCTGAGTAATTAATTTTTCTTTTGCTTGTGCTGTATTTTTGTACTAGTGGTGTTGTTTCATATGCTTGTTGTCTTCCATATTCATAACCAGCAAAGGCTGATAGTCCGATTACAAGTGAACCACAGGCGCTAGTAATAATCATTTTCTTCTTGTTCATATATTTTCTCCTTAATTTTTCAATTCGTAATAATTCTGTTTTATTATAACACAGTCATTTTCTTTTTTTGTAAATAGGAATCTTTACGATTTAATCAATCTGATTATATGAGATTTTTTTAAAACTTTAAATGCTTTATATTTTTTTATAAAATAAAAAAATATAGAGGAACGATTAATATTTAAATCATTCCTCTGTACAGGATCTTAATTATTATTTTGTTCTTTTCTTAATAACACAGTTACTAAAATTAACATAAATTCCAATAATTTCTATAGCCATGGATTCTATACCTGTTTTTCGGTAGTACCGTATTTTCTTTAGAATTATCCATTGGCTTTGTTAATGTTTTTCGGTAATTCATCATCTTTGTTTTTAGTATTTTTCCATTATTTCTGGAATTATTACTTTGTGCTCTTTCTTCTAAATCCTTATTACCAATTTTAATACGTTCCACAATTGTAAACTTACTAAAATGATTAACACTAAATTGTAGTTCACCCGATGAATATTTACTATTCATTTTTTTCAAGAGAATTATCATTTGTAACATGATATACTTCTAATTCTGCATTATCCTTCTTAGCTATTGTTATTGTAACTGTACGTTCTTCATTACTATCTACCTTCTTATCATCTTTCTCAAAATGAATTTCAAACGTTTCAACAACTTTATAATCTTTTTCCTAACTTATTTTCAATAGATTTATTCAATTCAATATTATTTATAGAGTTCAACATATAACTTATCAACAGAAATACTACCTTTTTATATTTTACTCTTATATCACATCCTGATAAACTAGTAACCAACAAATCTTTATTAGTCAAATTATTTGAATCATAATATTTTCTTTCTTTGTCTGTAATTGCCTGAAATTTATCACCATCATATTTCTCTGACATCTTATCTTCATTCAACTCTACCAATGGTTTTCTATCCGGTTTAACAGATGGTTTACTTATTGGTTTCTCAATTGATTTTTCTGTTTGTTTAACTGGTAGCTTACTTTCTGATTTTTCAGTTGGTTTTTCTGTCGGCTTAACAGCTGGTTTGCTTTCCGGTTTTTCATTAGGTTTTTTCCGCTGGTTTAACAGGTGGTTTATTTATCGATTCTTTTGATACATTCTTTGGTGGAATCAGTTCAACATCTGATCTTACTCCATTTTCATCAATAATAACTTTGTTATCTGTTGACATCTCATCTTTTACAGAATCAACACCTCCAACATTTAATCCAATAATAATACTAGCAATACCAACAGAGATTCTTCTAATAGAATACTTATTATTCTTCACTTTTTTTATCTCCTTAATTGATTATTAAATCTATCAAAACTATCTTATAATTATATTACACATTGTATATTTCATAAAGTTAAAACTTATAGAAAAGGGTTGATTAATAATTCACATTACTAATCAACCCTATCTTATCATTATCTTGATAAAAATGAGAAAAATCCACTTATAATAGCAACATTAAAGAAGTCAATAAATAACGCTCCTACTATCGGCATTACGAAGAATGCTATGTGTGAATGTTTATACTTATCACAAACACTTTGCATATTCGCTATACCATTCGGCGTTGCACCAAGACCGAATCCAGCGTGCCCTGCCGATAAGACTGCAGCATCATAATTTCCACCCATTACTCTAAATGTTACAAAGTAAATAAATATCCATGCTAAAACTGCTTGTGCAAGTAATAATATAGCTAATTGTCCTGCTACATTACTAAGTTCCCATAATTTTAGACTTATCATAGCCATACCTAAAAATAAATTCAATGAAACATCCTCTAGAATATGAACCTCTTCATAGTGTAGATCAAATTTTGTAGTATGATCAGAAATATTTCTTAACACTGCTGCTACAATCATTGGACCTATATAACTTTGGAAAATTTAAAAATTGATTTAAAAAAATGTAGACACATAACTACCTATAAACATTGATAATAAAATTAAGAAGAATGCTTTAGCAAAGTTCTCTCCATCTAATTTTTTTAACATCATTATTAAATAAAAAAATTCATCATTTTTTTACTTTTTTTCATTATCAACTTCTTCTGCAACAACTTCTAACTTTTTTCCCATTTATTAATCTATTGGCTAATGGACCTCCAAGACTTGATCCAGCTATAAGTCCAAATGTAGCTGCTGCTATTGCTACACTCTTAGCTCCTGTGTGACCAAGTTCCTCAACAATCAGGTGCCATTGCAGCTGCAGTACCATGTCCACCTGTCATCGCTGTTGAACCTGTTAATAAAAGCTATTAATGGATCAATACCTGTAGCATATCCAATCCCCACTGCAACAATATTTTGTAATACTACTAAAATTATAGCCACTATTAAAAAAACATAATAACTTTTCTTCCACCAACTTTTTAATAATCTCCAGCTAGCATTAAAACCTATACTTGTGAAGAACAACGTCATAAAGAAACTTTGTAAAGTATTATCAAATTCAAAAAAATTACTAAATTCATTTGTCTTAAAATTAAATTTATTATTGCAAATAAGAATCCACCTATAACTGGAGATGGTATACAATATGTTTCAAAAAAATTTAACTTTTTCTCCTTAGTAATCTACCTATAATTAAAATTACAACAGCCAGTCCAACTGTTTGTATCATATCCATTTTTATATTGAACATATTATCATCCTTTCTTTATCTTTGTTATATTTTCTAACACTAAAATTTTTAACTTTTTCTTCAGAAAGTACTTTTTTTATAAATTAAAATTTTTGGTAATTTATAAATTTTTATAATATATATTAAATTGTATAATTTTTATATTACACTTTTTCATAATTTTTATTCAAAAATACGTCAGATTTTTATTACATTTTCCTTGTTAAAAAAATTTTTCTTCATAAATAAATTAAGCAGCTAAACTCACGATTTTATAGAAATCGTTGAGTTAAACCGCTCCTATATATTTTCTAATACTATTTGTTAAAAAATTGGTTTTAAAAACTCTGACCAGGTTTCATAGTTTTCTTCTGCTTTAGCTTCATCAGCTGTCATCCATTTGATAACAAGTGTATCATCTTCTTTTACTTCCACTTTACTTTTATCGACTTTGCATTCATATACAACACCTACATGTACTTGTCCTACTTCAGTCTTGTCATCATTTATTAAACCTATAAAGTGTAAGTTATTCAACGCTTCTTCTTCTGAAACACCCACTTCTTCATTTAATTCTCTAGCTGCGTTGATTTTTAACATTTCAAAAATTGTTTTTCCTTCAACCTCATTCATATGGCCACCAATACCAACAGAAGCTTTCCCGTGAAGTCTCGCTTCACCACCACCTACTAGGCGTTTATATACAAGAACTTCATTTGTATTAGCATCTTTTAATAAAACATATCCTATTAGTTGTTTTATAACTTGAATCTTCTTCCATATCTCCACGACGTTTTTACTTCATAAGATTTGAATGTATCAATAATTTTTCTTTGTTTTTTTCATCATTTTTTTGTATAAATCCATAAAAATGATTTTTCCTCATTATTAAATAATTCTTTTTCTATTTACTACTAGTATTTGTTCATCCCACTTACTCATATCTTTTTCTCATCCTTTCTTTTTATTTTGCTTGGTATGTTCCTTCTTTTAATTCTTTTGCTATTTTTGCAATTTTTCTAAACCTATGATTCAACCCTGATTTTGATAACTTTCCATCCTCAATCATTTCTGCAATTTCTTTCAAAGGATATTCTGGATACTTAAGCCTTGCCTCGGCTACAACTCGAAGCTTCTCATCAATGTTGTCTAAACCAATTCTTTCTTCTATTATGTTAATATCCTCAACCTGCTTTGCAGATGCATTAACAGTCTTATTCATATTGGCCATATCGCAATTTTGCATTCTATTAACAGAGTTATTTATATCTCTAACAATTCTTTCATCCTCAAATTGAAATAAAGCTTGAAAAGCCCCTACTAAATTAATAAATTCAGCTATTTTCTCTGATTCTTTAATATAAACTATGAAACCTTTCTTCCTTTCAAGACTTCTAGCATTTAACTTATAACTATTTAATAATTCATTTAGTTCTTTATTATGTTCCTCATATGATGAGAAAAATTTCCATATGATAACTCGATGTACGAGGGTTATTAATCGATCCTCCAGCTAAAAATGCACCACGCAGATAAGCCCTTTTTTTCTCATCAGTATCAATCAATTCTTTAGCTATATCAATTCTCATTGTATAATTTTTCATTTTAAAATATAAAGATCTGTTAAGATTTCTTTTTACATTTTGATCTAAACGGCAAATATAAACATTATTTTTTTCTTTAACTTTAACTTTTTTTCGTACTGAAATATTCACATGAACATCATAAAAATATTTTATTAAAGAAAACATTCTTCGTGCTATTGAGGCATTCTCTGTTTGAAAACTTAAACTTAGCCTACCATTTGATATATTTAATACACCGTTCATTTTTTTATAAGAGCAGACAACTCTGATAAAAAAATTCTCTATCTTTTGTTATTTCTATTAAAGTTAGCTCTTTTTTTCATATCTGAAGCGTATGACATAAGTTCCCTCCTTATCTTTATTATTTCTTACAACCTATATATTTTATCACGATAATCACAATTTAACAAATCATTTGAGCTAAAAAAATGAGTTAACATACAATGTACATTAACTCATCATTTCTAATATTTTTATTTTTTTATTATTTTTATTTACTTCTATTCGTTCTTTTTATACCTTGTTTATCAAAATAAAGAACTTCATCGGAAACTTGACATAGGAACTCATAATCATGTGTAATTATAAATATTACTACATCATTCTTAGCTATTTGTTCAATTAAATTACTTAATTCTATCATATTCACATAATCTAGACCACTAGTAGGTTCATCAAAAATTAAAATTTTCTTATTTGAGAGTAAAGCAGATGCTATTGCTACCCTTTGTTTCTCACCACCAGAGAGCGTATTCGGATGGCGATTTAAAAATTTCCTAATGTTTAATTTATCAACTACCTCATCAAATAACTCTAGATTGTTACTTCCTAGTTTTATCTCTTTCTCTACAAGATTAGTAAACAATTGATAGTTCACATCTTGCATTACTTGGAAAGTGCTTCGTATTAAATCCTTTTTGTTAAGATTTTTATCGTTCAAATTAACTTTATGCTTAGATTTGTGTAAACCACTTAGCGCATTAGCAAAGGTAGTCTTACCGCATCCATTCTCACCAATTATAGAATAAATTCTTGATGCAGAAAAAAACTCTCATTTTTTTCAAATAAACTTGATGATTATGTACTTTATAGTCAAGTTGTTCTATAGTCAAATAATTTTTTTCTTAATATTTCTAGATTCTTTCTTACCAAGTTCAACCTTTAGATAAATCTATTTGTCTTGTTTGACATGATCTACTATCAAAGTCAGAAAGCTGTTCTTTAGTAACTTCATGAATCAATCTTCCATCTTTAATAATATACATTCTATCAATTAAATCTTTTCAAATAATATATTCTATGTTCAGCAACAATGATGGTTTTACCTTTTCTTTCTTCAACGTTTCTATTATTGAAGAAATTAACTGAATTGACTTTAGATCTAGGTTACTAGTAATTTCATCTAAAACATATACATCAGCATCTAACATCATACTAGCCATAAAAGCTAATTTTTTTGTTTTTCTCCACCACTTAACTCTAAAAATATTTCTATCTAATAGATATTCGGCAGAGAAATCTGATACTACTTCATCTATTCTATTTTGTATTTCCGATTTAGAATATCCATAATTCTCCATACTAAAAGCAAGTTCACTAGTAGAGTCCAAATTAAAAAATTGGTTTTTAGGATTTTGGAAAACACTACCTACTACTTTTGAAAATTCTTTTAATCGATCTCCTATACTTAAGTGTGCCACTTTAAATTCACCACTAAAACCACCATCAAAAAATTCAGGAGCTAAACCATTTAAAACTCTCATAATTGTTGTTTTCCCACAACCACTTGCCCCCGTAAATAAAACACACTCACCTTTATTAATTTCCAGCGACAAATTTTCAATATTTAATTGTTTTGATTCTATATATTTATAATTAAAAATTCTTAAATGTTATCAATCTATCACCTCAAAAAAACATAATACAACAACATGCAATTACTACTATTGTCATAACTATATAGTCTATTTTTATTAAATTTTTAGTTCGATATAACTACTTGGTTTTTCCTCATTATCAATCCCTCTACATAAACACGATACAGAAAGTTCATTAGCAATATTCGTACTTATAATTACATAAGGGACAAATATATATTCAAAAAAATTTAAATGGATGAAGTAAGTAGTATCCTCTACTTACTCCAATCCCTTTCATTTTTTAATGAATTTTTTAATTAACCTATAATCTGTAAGTAATACTGGGAAAAAAATCTATATAAAACTGCTAAAACAATAATCATTTTCTTAGGTAATCTTATACTTCTTAAAAAAACAGATCAATTCAGATACTTTCGAACTACTTACTAATGCCATACCTGCACACAATGGAAAATATAAAGTTTTAAACATTAATCCTGTTAGTAATAAGAAACTGTCTATAACTTGAAGTGTCACTGTGTGTGCAAAAAAACACCTCATAAACAGTAAAGAAGAGATATATTCCCGAAAAAAATCTAGACATTCTTTTTTTATGTTAGAACTTATACCTAAGTATATAGAAAAGCAAAGTGCAACCAATAAGTGAATATTAACTGTCATCATTTTTAAACATTAATATATTAGCAACAACTAATATAAAAATCTTAGTTCTAATATCTAGCTTCAACATATTATAATCCTGCTTTATTGAAGTTTTTTTAAAAGTATAATTTTTCTTCCTAAGTATGTTCCTACTATTGAGAAGATTATTGTAAATATCACTATAAAAATGAATGTCTTCATATCAGTAGTGCTCATAACTAATTTAATTTTTTTCATCAGAATAATTTCTACTTTTGAAGATGTTTAACATATGAATCCTTCATAAAGAACATTGGTAAAATTATCCCAATTGTCCCTAAGTTAAAGAATAAATATGATAGATACTCATTACCATATCTAAAAGCTATTTCTGCTAAAACTGCTGATATTATCATTACAATTCCTCCAAGCACTGAGTGACCAGAAACAGCCAAAAAAATATTCCCATAATTGCAATCATAATGAATATTGCCATATTCTTATTTATTTTATTAAAAAAATCAAGCTATATACACTTCCACAGACAAATGCTGAAGTTATAGATGTATATGTTGCGAAATAAACTTTTCCCTCCAAATACCACAGCTGTTAAAAGTGTAGAAATACCAATTCCAACAGCCATAACAAAGAAATTAATAAAATAGTATATAATCCTAATGTTATTAAATCTTTAATTTGTAAGCTCTTATTTTTCTTCTTTATTTATATATTTTAATTCTGTCATCTATTACCTCACTATAGTTTCTTAAGTGCTTCTAGAGCATTGTTATAATTTGGCTCTTCACCGATCTCCTCTAACACCTCTTTATAGCGAATAACTCCTTCTTCATCAAGAACAAATACAGCACGAGATAATAAACCTAATTCTTCAATTAAAAGACCGTTGTTATTTTTCAAAATCACGGTATTTATAATCAGAAACTGTAATTGCATTATTAATTTCTTTATCCGCACAAAATCTACCTAATGCGAATGGTAAATCTTTCGATACTGTGATTACTACTGTATCCGCTAAAGTCGCCTACTGCTTTATTAAAGCTAATAGTTTGTAAAAGCACATATTCCTGTATCTACTGATGGAAAAAGTATTAACAATTACTTTTTTCCTTTGTAATCAACTAGCTCAAATTCTGATAATGTTTTTTTGTAACAGCTCTAAAAATTCGGAAATACTTCCCCAACATTTAATTTATCTTCAATAGTTACTGGAGTTCCTTTAAAAGCTTATTGTTTTTTTCATAATTAATACCTCTTTTTAAATTTAAAATTTGTTGATAAAACTATCTACCCTAATGATAACATATTTCAATTAGAGTTGAAAAGTTTTTTTGTATAATTTAATGTGATTTTCAAACGTTTTTTTATGTAGTTTTGTTATAATTTTTATGATATAATAGAATGGAATATTGCTTGAAAGGATTATTTTTTTATGTCAAAAAGAAGAAAAAGATATAGTAGTTAATAATGATGCTACAGATTCGACTGAAGAAAAAGATAACTCTACATCTTTTTTTGGTCGTTTTAAAAAAACAAGTTAAGTCTTTAAATTTTTAAGAACAATGAATCTATAAGTTCTGAAAAATGAGACTCAAATATAGATGAAACTACTTTAGAAAAAGAACTTCGTAAAAAAAGAAAAAGAAGTTAAAACAACAAGAACAAGAATTAAAAACGCGCTCTTGAATTAGAAAAAGCTAGAAAACAATTCGAAGAGCAACAACGTAAAATAGAAGAAGAGAAAAAGAAAAAAATGAGCTTGCCAGAGCTGAAAAAGAAAGATTAGAAAAAAAGAACGTATTGCTCGTGAAAAAGAACTTGAACGCCAACGTATCGAAAAAGAAAAAGCTGAAAAACGTGAACAAGAACGTCTTGAAAAAGAACGTATTGCTCGTGAAAAAGAACTTGAGCGTCAACGTATTGAAAAAGAAAAAGCTGAAAAACGTGAACAAGAACGTCTTGAAAAAGAACGTATTGCTCGTGAAAAAGAACTTGAACGTCAACGTATCGAAAAAGAAAAAGCTGAAAAACGTGAAAAAGAACGTCTTGAAAAAGAGCGTATTGCTCGTGAAAAAGAACTTGAACGTCAACGCATTGAGAAAGAACAAGCTGAAAAAAGAAAACGAGAATACAGAAGAAAAGAAAAAGAATTCCAATTACTAGAAGATAGAAAGAAACTAGAATTATTACAAAAAGAAAATGAAATGAAAGAACATGAAAAACACTTCTTTCATTACAAACTTCATTAATTTCTCTAGAAGATAAAATTGAAGAAAAAGAAACTGACTGTTTCTACTCTTAAAAAAATAGAAAAAGCTGATAAAGAAAAAAAATAACTCTTGAAGAAAAAAAGGCAATAACTTAAATTCTCAACGACAAATTATATTTAAAAGATATTACATCTGAGAAAAAAAGTAATTGAAAAGATTCAAAAAAATCTAGAAATCGAATATAAAATTAGATGGTCTAAAAAAAGAAATACATAGTATAAAAACAGAAGTTGTTAATGAAGATGAAACAGCCTTTTAGAGTTAAATATATTGACAGCAAATCAAAAAATATATTTGTAGTTTCACTTTTAAGCATCAAAGCTTTTATTTCTAAAAAAATATTCAAAAAGCAAAATTGAAAACTATGATGGAAATAAGAAAAGTCTCACAAAATATTAAAGTGAAAATTGCTACATCAATTATTTTTAGCACTATTATTATCAATTTGTTTCTTAATTACACTGAAATTTATATCTTCTGCAAAAGAACACTATGTAAGTTTTGGAGAAACTAATACTACATCTGTCGATACAACAGAAGAATTGAAGAAACAAAAAGAAGCTGAAGAAAAAGCTAAAATTCTGAAAGCTCAAGAACAAGCTGATGCTGTTCGTATCGATTCAGATGCGCAAGATGAAGAAATTACTGCAAAACTTGCAGGAACATTTACATCATATTCTTTTGATGTAGATCGCGAAGTAACAGTTAATAAGAAAATTCATGCATTCAAATCTGCTGGTTGGTCTGAACCTGGCGATGTAATCGAACCTGGAACTAAATTAACAGTTGATAAAATAATTTCACCTGCCGGCTATGTTATGTACCATATTTCTTCTGGAGACCATCAAGGTCAATACATTACAGCTAATGAAAAATTTGTCTCTGTAGATAAGGAAAAAATGATCAACTTGAAAACTTTATTTCTCGTCCAGTAGCAATTAAATTCTTAACTACACAAAATATTTATTCTGACGAATCACTTAGCAGCGTTAGATCAACTTATGGTAATGGAGCACAGCTAAACATTAATGGTATAGGTATCTCTAAAAACAACAGATTAGTTTATCATGTAACTGATGGAACATTTGTTCCTGTAAATCCTGTTCGTGTAACCGAAGTTAACAGAGAATCTCCTAAACCAAAAGAATAACGAGAATGATAATAAAAAAATACTGCTAATACAACCAATTCTCAAAATAATCAAAAAAGAACAACGAGATAACAAACTAAACCACCTTGGTACTTTATCAAGGTGGTTTTTTATACAAGAAAAGAGAACATAGCTTTAAGCTATATCCTCTTATTTACTATCTAATTTCTGCACCATTAGGAATTTCAGCATTAATTTCTACTACACGTAAAACCCCATCTTTTTCTGCTGATAAAATCATTCCCTCACTTAATTCCCCACATAATTTAACCGGTTTTAAGTTAGCTACTACAGCTACTTTTTTACCAACTAATTCTGCCGGATCATAGTATTTAGCAATTCCAGATACTATTTGTCTTTGATGATTCCCTAAGTCTAACTTAAATTTTAATAGTTTAGAACTTTTCTTAACTTTCTCACATTCTAAAACTTGTGCAACCCTTAAAGAAGTTTCAAAGAATTTATCAATTGTGATTTCTTCGGCAAGTTCAACATAAGAGTCATCTTGTGTGTCATTTGTTTCAGTTTCAAGATTTTCTAAGGCTTTTGGAGACATTTGAGTCTTAATATACTCTATCTCTACTTCTTTATCAAATCTTGGGAATATTGGCGTTGGTTTTTCTACAACTTTTACAGTTCCATCAAACACTCCAAATGTTTTAGCTGATTCAAAGACCAGTAAATCTTCTTTAATTCCTAATTGCTTAGCAATTTCTACTGGAGCTTTTGTTAAAGCTGGAGCTATTAAAATTGTTGCTATACGAAGACTCTCAGCTAAGTAGTTCATTACCTTATCTAATTCAGGTTGATTAGCTTCATCTTTTGCTAATATCCAAGGTGTTGTTTGATCGATATATTTATTAGTTCTAGAAATAAATCTCCACACTGCTTCTAATGCTTTAGAGAATTGCATGTTTTCCATATACTCTGCATACTCTTTAATAACTTCTTTTGAAAGTTCTATTAATTCTTTATCAAATTCTGTAGTTGGTTCAACAAATTTTTGGAATTACTCCACCACAGTATTTATTAATCATCGAAATAGTTCTATTTAATAGATTTCCTAAATCATTTGATAAATCTGAGTTTATTCTATCGATAAAGCTTTCAGGTGTGAAAATTCCATCTTGACCAAACGGAACTTCACGTAATAAATAATAACGTGCTGCATCTAAACCATAACGTTCTATTAACATATAAGGATCTACTACATTACCTTTAGATTTACTCATTTTTCCCATCTTTCATTAATAACCAACCATGAGCAAAAATTTTCTTAGGTAGTGGTAAATCTAATGCCATTAGAAGTATCGGCCAATAAATTACGTGGAAACGTACGATTTCTTTCCCAACTACTTGTACATCTGCTGGCCAGTATTTATTGAATAGTTCTTCACTTTCTCCAGTTGCATAACCTAAAGCTGTAATGTAGTTAACTAAAGCGTCAATCCAAACATATACAACGTGTTTCGGATTAGATTTTACTTTCACTCCCCAATCAAAAGTTGTACGAGTAACAGCTAAATCTTCCAATCCTGGCTTAATGAAGTTGTTAAGCATCTCATTTTTTCTACTTTCAGGTAGAATGAATTCAGGATGTTCATCATAGTATTTAACTAATCTGTCAGCATATTTACTCATTTTGAAGAAGTAACATTCTTCACTTACTAATTTAACTTCATTTCCACTTGGTGCAATACCACCAATCATATTACCTTCTTCATCTCTGAATACTTCTTGAAGTTGTGTTTCTGTGAAATACTCTTCGTCACTAATAGAATACCAACCTTTGTATTCTCCTAAATAAATATCACCTTTTTCAACTAATCTGTCAAAAATTTCAGCTACTGCTCTTTCGTGATAATCATCTGTAGTACGAATAAACTTACTATAGTTGATATCCATAGCTTCCCATAATTTTTTTATATCTTTAATCATTTCATCAACATAAGCTTGTTCTGAAATTCCTTTTTCTTGAGCTTTTTGTTGGATTTTTTGACCGTGTTCATCTGTACCTGTTAAAAAGTATGTATCAAATCCACTTAATTTTTTATATCTAGTTAAAGCATCACACGCTACTGTTGTATAAGCATGCCCTATGTGTAAGTTACCGCTTGGGTAATAAATAGGCGTTGTAACATAAAAATGTTTTTTTGTCATCTTACAACCATCCTCTCTTTCAATTTTTTTAGTTAATATACATTACTATTGTACCATATATTAAAAGGCTATTGCATGATTTTTTTATCATTTTTCAAATTTCAAAAATACTTTTTATATAAAAAAAGATATAACTCTTTAATAGAAAAACTCAAAAAGCAAGATTTATCATAAACCTTGCTTTTTAAAGTATCTATATTCATAATTTTTAAAGATAATAATTAAATAATTTTTAATAAAAGAACTAATCCTTCTACATAAGTTATAACATAAACTTATAAATTTATTTCTATATTATCTTATTTTTTTACACCTACTATCTTTGACACCAAGGTGTAATTTTTTTCTACTTTTTTTGCTAGTTTTAGCTATCTCCACTATTGTATCAGCTGCTTTTTGTCATATGTTCTAAACAACTGAATTCATATTGTCCATGGAAAGTTTTTCTCCACCAACGAAAAATATTAGGAGTTGGTATTCCCATGTAAGAAATTTTAGAACCATCAGTTCCTCCACGTATTGGGAATAATCAATGGTGTTACACCAACATTTTTTTATAGCCTGTTCAGCTACGTCAACACAGCGTTTATCTTCTTTAATTACATCACCCATATTATAATATTGATCATATAATTCATATTCAACAACATTACCATATTTTTTCCATTAATTTTTAGCAGCAACTTCTTCTGCGAATTTTTTTACGAGCTAAGAATTTTCTCTCTATCATGATCACGGATAATATAAACCATTTCAGCTTCTTCTATTCTTGCTTGCATATTGTGTAATAAGTAGAAACCTTCATACCCTTCAGTATGTTCAGGAACTTCTTTTTCCGGGAATAATGAAGCTAATTCAGCCGCAATCATATTTGCATTTTTCATTTTTCCTTTTGCAGTACCTGGATGTACACTTACACCAGTAATTTTATATGTAATTTGAGCAGCATTAAAAGCTTTCATATTGAAGCTCTCCAAGAACTCCACCATCCATAGTATAAGCATAATCCGTAGCGAATCCTTTTGCATCAAAATGATCAGCTCCACGTCCAATTTCTTCATCAGGACCAAAAGCAATACGAATATCTCCATGTTCTATTTCAGGGTGTTCACTTAAATATTTAATAGCTTCAACAATTTCTGTAATTCCAGCCTTATCATCAGCACCTAATAAAGTTGTTCCATCAGTTGTGATTAATGTAAGTCCCTTTATAATTGTTTAAATTAGGAAACTCTTCTTTAGTCATTACAATATTTAATTCTTTATTTAAAAACTATATCTTCTCCATCATAATTTTTCAATAACTTTGTGGATTTATTCCTTCTACATTAAAAATCAGCTGTATCTACATGAGAAATAAAACCTATTTTTGTCATAAGGCTTTATCAGTGTTGGCTGATAATGTCTGCAGTTAAAAACCAATTTTCTTCATTTAAAAACTATATCACTAAGATTTAGTTCTTCTAGTTGACCTTTTCAACATACGTAAGAAATCTTTTTTTGCTCTGGAGTAGACGGGTATTGTTGTACTAGCCGCATTGAGATCTAGATTTGAAATTAACATATCCTAAAAATCGTTCTAACATAGTTTCATATTTCATTATTCTTCACCTCATTTTGTATTTTCTTTTATTATAATATACTTTTTTTAACAAAAATGTAAAGGTTATAATCATATATCTTTTTATAATATTATAGACAATCTTACTTAATAAATCTTTATATTTATGTTACAATTACATAAGTATTCTAATTTTTATATTAGACATTAGTAAAATTAAATTTTTAAGGAGATCTTTTTTTCATGCAAGAAGTTATGAATTATAAAGATACTAGGATTGAAAACTTCCATACTATTTATCCTAACCATATGAACAGACATGACACATTATTTCGGTGGACAAACTCTATACTGGCTTGACGATGTTCAAGGTTTAGTAATACGTAGATATACACACCTACCCTTCTTTACAGCAAGTATTGATACATATCAATTTTTTAGACGTTGTACATAGACACGAAGCATTAATTATTGATAGTTATATTTCTAGAGTTGGTACAAGAAGTGTAGAGATTTTTGCTGAGTTAAGTGCATTTAATCATGAAACTAGACATACTCGTCTAGTTGGAATTTGTTTCTCAACATTCGCTATTAATAAAAGAAACTGTCCTTGAGAAACCTTTACCAAAAGTAGAATATACTGACGAAATTTCAAAATTTGTTAGTTCTTCATACGCAGATAGACAAAGCGGGAAAATTAACAGCTAGACAATTCTGTAAAGAATACCTAAAATATTATAATAAATAGCAAAAAGGAAGCGAGATTTTTTTCTCACTTCCTTTTTCTTATTATTAATCAATTGAGTAAAGTAATTCTAATACTTTTTCTTCAAATTTAACTAATTTTTCTTCTGCAACTTTCTTATCTGCATCTTTAACATAGATATAAAGTTTTACTTTTGGTTCTGTTCCACTTGGACGTAAAGTATACCAAGATTCGTCTGAATAGCTGAATTTAACAGCATCAGTTTTTTTCAATTTCGATATCTTTTTTTCTTCACCAGTAGCTACAGTTTTTTTCTTTTTTTGTACTAAAGTAGTCAGTAATAGCTACTACTTCACTTCCAGCAATTTCACGAGCAAAGATTTCACGATATTTTTCCATCATACGTTTAATTCTTTGAGCACCTGCTGCACCTTCTAAAACGATTGAGATAGTTTTATCTAGGTAGTAACCATATTTTTCATAGAATCCATCAAGTACATCTACTAATGTTTTTCCTTGTGTTTTGTAGAATGCTGCAGCTTCTACTAATAACATAGCGATAGTAACACCATCTTTATCACGTAAGAATGTACCAACGTTGTATCCGATACTTTCTTCATATCCCATTACATAGTTTTTTTCTCACCTGTAATATCCCATTCATTTTGGTAATGCACAGATGTTTTTGAATCCAGTTAGAACGTCAATTACTTCTACTCCGTATTCTTTACAAAGTGGTTCAACCATTTTTAGAAGTTACGATAGATTTAACTAATACTGGATTTTCAGGAAGTTTATTTTGTTTAGCAAGATTTTCAATAACATATTGAACTAATACCGCTCCAGCTTGGTTACCATTTAGAGAAACTACTTTACCATTGTGAATTACTTCTACAGCAAGACGGTCACAGTCGGGGTCAGTCGCGATGATTACATCTGCATTAACTTCTTTAGCTAATCTTTCACCATATTCAAATGCTGCTGTATCCTCTGGGTTTGGATATTCAATTGTTGGGAAAGTTCCATCAGGATCTTTTTGTTCTTCAACAACATGAACATTTTTGAATCCACGACGAGCAAGAACTGTTGTTACAGCTTTGTACCCTGCCCCATTTAATGGTGTATAAACTACAGAAATGTCTTTATCAATATTTTCATCATTAATTGCACAATTTAAAGATTCTCTATAAAATTCTTCATCAATTTCTTGACCAATGTAAACTAGCAATCCTTTTTCTTGAGCTTCTTCTTCTGTTAAAGTAACATAGTTGTCAAAGATATCCATTGAGTTAATGTATTCTAAAACTTTATCGCTTATGTCAGATTTAATTTGAGATCCTTCTTGCCAGTATACTTTATATCCATTATATTCTTTAGGATTATGACTTGCTGTAATGTTAATACCACTAGCTGTTCCTAAGTAACGAACTGCAAATGATAATTCTGGAGTTGGACGTAAATCTTCGAATAAGTATGCTTTAACTCCGTTACTAGCCATTACTAATGCTGCTAACTTAGCAAATTCTTTTGAGAAAAGACGTGGATCATGTGCAATAGCAATACCTTTTTCTTGTAATCCATTATCGATAATAGTTTGCGCTAACGCTTTTGTAGCACGAGCGATAATGAATCTATTCATTCTATTTGAACCCATACCTACTTTACCACGTAATCCTGCAGTTCCGAATTCTAGTTCTTTATAAAATCTATCTTCTTTTTTTCTACTTCATCATCAGCTACATTTTAATTGAAGTTTTTCTTCTTCAGTTAAAAGCTGAACTGTTTAACCATTTTTTTCATATAATTCTTGATAGTTACTCATATAATATTACCTCTAAATTATCTCTAAATTTTTAATTTTTATACTAGACCTAAAGCAATTTCCATCATTTTAGTAAATGCTGTTTGTCTTTCTTCTGGAGTAGTTTCTTCTCCTGTTACTAAAGAGTCACTTACTGTTAAAATTGTTAAAGCATTAACTCCTGCTGCAGTAGCGTTAGCATATAATGCAGTACTTTCCATTTCAACAGCTAAAACTCCCATTTTAATCCAGTTTTTCCATAGCTTTTTTTCATCAGCATTATAGAAAATCTCACTACATAAAAATATTCCCAACATGTACTGCTTGTCCCATTTCTTGAGCTCTATTGTATGCTTTTAATAATAAATCAAATGAAGCTGTTAAGCTATAGTTTCCTGGAATATTATATTGGTGCATGTAATTTGAATTTGTAGAAGATCCCATACCTAAAGATTACATCATATAATTTTCACTTCTGGTTGTAATGCTCACAAGTTCCAATTCTAATTAAGTTTTTCACCCCAAAAGTATGAATTAATTCGTAAGAATAAATACCGATACTAGCTGGTCCCATACCAGTTCCCATTACAGAAATCTTTTTTTACCTTTTATATGTTCCAGTATATCCTAGCATACCACGCACTTCATTAAAAACAAACCGCATCTTCTAAAAAAATGTTTCAGCAATAAATTTCGCTCTTAACGGATCCCTGGTAAAAGAATCGTTTCAGCGATTTCTACTCCGTTTGGTTTAATATGTGGTGTTTGTTTATGTGACATCAGTTAGTCCCCCTGTAAATATATTAATAACTTTATTATACCTTTTTTATCTTAAACAAGCAATATTAGAAAAAAATAATTATCTATATTTTTCCATTAAATATTCTGAAAACAATAACTTTTTCTACGATGTTTTCATCAATACTTTTCATTCAGTAAACTCTATAAACTCATATATTCCAAAATCTTTATAAATAAAAAGATAATATTTATTCTTTTTTAAAAAAATAATTAACACATAATTTTCATCGTTTATTTAAGAATTCATAATATTATTTTTGTTATATACACCAATTTTTATTGAAAAATAATTAGATAAAAATTGAATATTAATAGTAATTTTAATCAATTTTGTTATATAATTAATGTTATAAAAAAATAAATTAGAAAGAGGTTTTTTTATGTTACAATTAGCTGTCTTTTTACCCAGTAATTGCGATGCTTTTTCATACCTTTTTTTAAGGAAAAAAACTTCAAAAATATCCATACTGGAAAATTTGTTATAATTGTACCATTAATTCTGTTTGGATATTTTGTTTCAAATATTAAAAATATCTATTCAGGTGGGACAATCTATAAAAATTAGCATTTGTTTCTAATGCAGGACTTGATATCAACCTAAATCTTGATGGTTTATCACTCCTTTTCTCATTACTAATTACAGGAATTGGTACCTTAGTAATCTTTGTATTCATGTTACTATATGAGCATTACAGATGAAAAACTACATAAATTTTTATATTTTTACTAATATTCATGTCAGCTATGCTAGGAGTTGTATTATCTGATAATATGCTAAGCATGTACATGTTTTTGGGGAAATGACTTCTGTATCTTCTTTCCTTCTTATTAGTTATTGGCACGAAAACGATGCTTCAAGAAGAGGTGCATTAAAATCACTAATATTACTGTTTTTTCGGTGGTGTTTTAATGTTAGCAGGTATTTTTTTGTTCTTAATAATATTACCGGTAGTTTTTAATGTTAGTGAAATAATTGAATTCACTAAAAATCATGGTTATAACAGTAAATATGTAATCGCAATGATTTTAATAATATTTGGTGCATTCACTAAAATCAGCACAATTTCCATTCCATATTTGGTTACCTGATGCGATGGCTGCTCCAACACCGATTAGTAGTTACCTTCATTCAGCTACAATGGTTAAAGCTGGTATCTATTTATTACTTCGAATCGGAATTGTTTTCGCATTTTCAACTACTTTTCGGTAATATCTTAATTATTTTTGGAACAATTACGATGTTAATAGGATCAATATCTGCAATCTTCTTAAAAAGATTTGAAAAGGTATTTTAGCATATTCAACTATCAGTCAACTAGGTATGATGACTCTTATGATTGGTATTGCAAACTTAGGACTTTATAATGATAATCATTATATTTATACATTTGCATTCTATGCAGTATGTTTCCACATTATTAACCATGCTGCATTTCAAAAGCAAGTCTATTTATGATAACTGGTATTATCGATCATTCATTCCATTCTAGGGACATCAAACAACTTAGAGGACTAAGAGTATATATGCCACTTGGATTCATATTAAGTATTATTGCTGGATTCTCTATGGCAGGAATTCCACCATTAAGTGGATTCTACTCAAAAGAATATTTCTTAACAGCTGTATATAGCATTAAGCATCTAGTATGCTATATATGATAATTGTTATAGCTGTTGTAATTGGAGCTCTAGGGAACAGCTAGTATATTCATTAATACTAGCTTTCAAACCATTCTTAGGTACATTTCGATAGTAAAAGTACTTGGAGATAAAAAAACTTCATCTTACCTAAAGTAATGGTATCTTTTATATCTCCAATAATACTAGTAATCTTTGTGATTATTAACACATTTATTAAAAGATTATATAGTAATTCCAGCTCAACAAGCTGCTCTTGCAGTAAAAACAACAAATAACGAGGTAATAACTCATGTTCATCACGATAGTTTCCTATCAAGCGAACTCCTTACTTCTATTTTTGTTATAATCGCAAGCTTTGTAATTTATAAAGTTTTTCGCTAGTGGTAATGGTATTTATTCAATAAACCCTAGCATTGTATCTATTCACGGTGCATACAACAATTTAGGTATATTATTACATAAAGTTAGTGGTAGACTTCACGATGCATTTATCACAAATCAACTAAGAAGAAATATGAGTTATATATTCTGTGGTCTATCAGCGACTATTATCGGTGGTTATTTTTGCAATTGGTAGACCTATGATAATTAATAACTTCTCTACTATTCATTATATGAATATATTCATTGGACTATGTATTGTCGCTGTTGTGTAGCTCTTACAAGAGTTTATAATAGATTAGTACTTATAATCCTTTCATCTGGTATTGGATTTATGATGACTGGTTTATATGTAACTTTCAGAGCACCTGATTTGGCAATGACACAATTTGTCATCGAGATCAATTTCTACTATTATCTTTCTTAATAGCTTTCATTCTATTAACTGATAAAACAAAACAAGTAGAAAAATAGTTTTCAAACTTTACAAACGCAATTATTGCAACACTGACTGGTATTAGTTTTATAATTGTAGGACTTAGTAGCATATGCATACAAAAATCCATCAGAAATCAGTCAATTTCTATTTCGACAATGTTGTAGCATCTGGTGGAGGAAACATAGTAAATGTTATTATCGTTGATTTTAGGGATTTGATACCCTATTTGAAATCACAGTTATGACAATGGTAGCATCTAATAATTTATGCTATGTTCAAAAATCATTAAAACGAGGAGGACCAAAAGATGAAAAACTAATGATGTAATTTTAAAAATCATTATCTGCAATTATTTCAGGTTGTATATTTTCTACTTTCACTTAGTTTATACTTTGGTGGTGCACTTCCTTCCTGGTGGTGGTTTCGTAGGTGGACTTCTTTGTACAATGGCTCTTGGCTTTATCTATGTTTCACATATGGAATAGATAAAGTTACTAAACTACTTCCTATTAATTATGTATATGTAACTGCTATCGGATTTACTTTTTCTCTATAGGGACAGCTTTTAGTGGTGTTGTTGTTGGGAAAAATTTCTTTAAACATCACTTTCACTCACATCCATGTTCCAATAATGGGAGAAATGGAATTACACACAGCTGCGATATTCGACTTAGGTGTTTACTTTTGTAGTTGTTGGTGTTCTTAATGTCAGTAATTTTAGCTTTTCGGAAAGGATGGTAAATAATGGAATTTTTATATGATTATCTTATGTGGTATTCTTGTTGGTTTTGGTGTTTACCTTATGCTTTCTAAGAGTATGATGCGAATAATTATCGGTGTTGGTCTTTTTCGACATGCTGCTAACCTAATTATTCTTATCGCAGGAGGTTTTATATGATGGAGATATTCCTATTATCTCAGAATTAGGAAAAGAAATTATATAGACCCAATTCCAGCAGCACTTATTCTTACTGCCATCGTTATCGGTTTTGCAGTAACTTGTTTTTTAATTTCAATCTATATTGCTAACTACAAACTAAAAAGGAAGCGATAATGTAATTGATCTTGAAGATGTAGAAAATATGAAGGAGGAAAAGAAATAATGCATAGTAATTTACCTGTTATACCAATATTTATCCCCCTTCTATTTGCTGCGATAACTGTATTATTTAGAAAAAGAATAGCAATGCAACGTTTATTAACAACATTGGCTACACTACTAGTCTTAGCATTTTCTATATTACAAATATCTATCTGGTAAATAAACACCAAAATACTAATATTAGAAATGGGGTAACTGGGCTAGTCCATTCGGTATTACATTGACTTTAGATGGACTAAATAGTATTTTAGTTACAACATCTTCAGTTTAGTATTTTCTTTAGCAACTATTATTATATTCATTTTAAAAACAATTGATAAAAGTTCGAGAACTTAGCTTTCTTCTATCCAGGATTTTTTTATTAATTATGGTAGGAATTAAACGGAGCGTTTCACTACAGGTGATATTTTTAACCTTTTTCGTTTTCTATGAAATCTTACTTATGTCATCTTACTTACTACTGTTAGTAGGTATTAAATAAAGAACAACTTAAATCTTCTATTAGTTATGTACTAATGAATGTTTTTGCTGGTAGCTTTATTTGTTATTAGTATTGGATATCTTTATACAATTGTTGGTAGTTTAAATATGGCATACATATCTCAAAACAATCTCATCTATGTGATGATCGTCGAGGATTATACCTTGTTGGAGCTGTAATGATATTTGTATTCTGTATGAAGGGTGCATTATTCCCATTATTCACATGGATGAATAGATCATACGTGCACCACCAATTGCAATCTCAATTATCTTCGGAGCATTACTGACAAAAAGTTGGACTTTACTCAATAATTAGAACGTATGGATTATTCTATTACGAATCAAACTTCATCAAGTCTTATATATTAATACTTAGGGGCTAGTCTCTAATTATAGCCGGTTGTATCGGACAATCTATCAAAAAGATTTAAAACAAATAGTAATTTTTAATATCGTAATTTCTCTTGGAGTTATGGTTTGCGGAACTGCAACATTAAATACATTTTCGGTGTTAAAGGTGCTTTATTCTATGCAGTAAACGACATATTACTAAAAGGCTGCATTATTCATAGTTGTTGGATTAATAATTTACGTTAGTGGTGTCAAATATCATTCAAAAAAATGTGGTTTAATCAATAAATACCCTCTTCTTGGTTGGACATACTTTTTCATTATAGTTCTTTCATTTAGCAGGGAGTTCCACCATTTCAGTGGATTCTATGGTAAAGCTACTAATAATTAAAGGTTTAGTTACAAACAACAATACATTTATTGCTATATTAGTAGCATTATCTGGATTGGTTGTATTTTACTCTTTAATTAGAATATTCTTAAATGTATTCTACGATAATATCAATAAGAGTTTAATTTTTAAAAACCACTTCCAAAAGGTGTCCAAATTCCTCTTATCGCTATCGTAGCAATAGCACTTAATTATCGGAGTAAGCACCAATCTATTAGATGGTTTCTTCGATAAAGGGATACAAATGGTACTTAATCCACAACACTATATTGACTTTAGTACTTAAGAAAGGAGCATAATTATGGCACTACAATTTTTAATTAATATATTAGTTGGTGTAATATGGATGTTCTTTTTCAGGTAACTATAATTCTGAATATTTTTGCAGTAGGTTTTTCTGGGGAATGGTTCTTCTATTCATCTTCAGAAAGACATTCATTAAAAATATTTTTAGGAGAACAACTATACTACATTTATGTTTACAAATGGATAAAATTAATCTTAATGTTCTTGTTTGAATTATTAAAAGCAGATATAAATGTTTTTAAAATTAATGTTCAAAAAGATCTTGATGTTAATCCCTGTTATTTTTGAATATCCTTTAGAAGTAACAAAAAATTGGCAAATTACACTACTTTAGCCAATATGATAACTTTAACACCAGGTACACTTACAGTCAATGTTGGTCATGATAATAAAAGTCACTGCATATTCATTGCCTTGATACTGATGATATTCCTGGTGAGATTGAAGGTATAAAAAAATAGTTTTGAAAAAAAGCAATACTGGAGGTTGATTTAGATGGATAAAAGTATTAGATTATTCTGATTTTTACTAGGTATTTTTCGCTAGTATTGCCATGATATTATTCTTATTAATTTATATCATTAAGAAAACCAAGCATATTCGATAAATTAATCGCAAAGTGACCTACTTGCTATGCCTCTTATGTGCTTAATTGTTTTAGTTAGTATGTACTACAAAAACTTTCTCTTATATTTCACTTATACTTATCATAGCTATTATATGTTTAGTAGGTACAGTTGTTACCGCTAGATTCTTAGCTAAAAAGGAGGTCTTTAGTGATGATACTAAATAATATTTTTAGACATTATTATCATACTTCTAATTTTTAATCGCAGTAATAGCAATGCTATCAACAGTAATTGGTTTCATTAGGTTACCTGATGAAATGACTAAAAATACATGCTGCTGGAGTTACGGGATCTTTCGCTGTAGAGTTAATTCTTATAGCTGGATTTATCTATTTTTATAGATACTTACATGTTTTTGAATTTAAAATTCTTATTAGCAATAGCATTCTTATTTCTAGCAGCACCTGTTTCTGCTCATATGATTTCTATAAGCGCTATTATATATAATAAAAAAGTATATTCTAAAAATAATAAAGATGAAGCTAAAAAGTACTAGATGATATTGAGAAATTAAATAAATAAGCTATTAGAGGAATGATTTGTAAAAGATCATTTCTCTTTTTTAGTATTAAACTCACTTAATTTATTTTTGAAGATTTAAAATAAAGATAATTACTTACAAAAACACTTTCATAATTGACTAATACCCCTAAACCTTGACTTATTTCGTTTTTATAGTAATATTCATATAGATTATAAAACAAGGAGTCATTTTTTTATGAGAAAATATTTTGGAACTGACGGTATTCGTGGTATCGCAGGAGAATCACTAACAGCCGATTTGAGTTTTAAAGTAGGTAAAGCTCTTGGTAAATTACTAACTGAAAAAAAAGAACATCCAAAAGTAGTAATTGGTAGAGATACTAGAATTTCATGTGACATGATTGAACAAGCATTAACAGCAGGACTTACAAGTACAGGTGTCAATGTAATGACAGTTGGTACTATCCCTACTCCAGCAATTGCTTATTTAACTAAAACAATCGAAACTGATAGCGGAATTATGATTTCTGCTTCACACAATCCTTATCAAGATAATGGAATTAAAATTTTTGGTCCCGACGGTTTCAAACTAACAGACGAGCAAGAATTAGAAATCGAATCATTAATTGATAATTCAGAGCAAATTAAAAACGCAAGTTTTGAAAAAATCGGAAAATTATATGGTGGTAGCGAATTAAGTCAAAAATACGTTCAACATATTAAACAATCAATTTCTGGAGATTTATCTGATATAAAGATTGCTCTAGATTGTGCAAATGGTGCTACTACTGGCGTTGCACCTTATATCTTCGGTGACTTAGAAGCTGATATCGAAACTATTGGTTGTCAACCAAACGGTATTAATATCAACGATAATGTTGGATCTACTAAAATCGATACAATTTCTGCATTCGTAAAAGAAAATAACGTTGATGTAGGATTTGCCTTTGATGGAGATGGTGACAGAGTTTTAGCAGTTGATGCTAACGGTAATATTGTAGATGGTGATAAAATCATGTTCATTCTTGCAAAACATCTTAAAGAACAAGGTGAACTAAAAGATAACATGGTAGTTTCTACTGTAATGAGTAACATAGGATTCTACAAAGCAATTGAAGAAAATGGATTACAATCTGTTAAAAACTGCAGTTGGTGATAGATATGTTGTTGAAGAAATGAGAAATAACAATTATTCATTAGGTGGTGAACAATCTGGACATATTATTCTTATGAATTATGCTACTACTGGTGACGGTATTTTAACAGCTGTTAAACTTGCTAATATTATAAAGTCTACAGGAAAATCTCTTGAAGAATTAGCATCAGAGGTTAGTATCTATCCACAAAAATTAGTAAATATCAAAGTAATAGATAAAAAGCTGCTATGGAAGATTCTGAAATTCTAGCTGAATGTGAAAAAGTTGAAAAAGAACTTGAAGGTCAATGGTCGTATCTTACTACGTGCTTCTGGTACAGAAAATCTTATTCGCGTTATGGTAGAAGCAAGCAGTGATGAACTTACAGATAAATACTGTGAACAAGTAGCTAAAAATCGTTCGAGAAAAATTTGAAGTAAAATAAATCATAAAAAGAAGTTAGATTTTTAAAAACCTAACTTCTTTTTTTATTTTTTGTATTCTCTTGGTATACAATTGTACAAATAATTTTTCTTTAAAGACAATTTTATAGCCATAAAATAATGATTTTACTATTAACTCTATTCTCAAACATTTTTTTATATTTCAATTTTATATTACTATAATCATATACTTAATATTATATTAATTTTCTTTTTATGAGTAATTAGTACAGTTAAAATGTATACATCTGCACAAGATATTTACATCTTTACAGTAAATAATATTTTACTTATTTTTACTATAATAATGGTATTAATTGTAGTTAAAATACAAATTTGCTGATAAATTATTATCAAAAATTTTTAATCTTTTTTTATAAATCGAGTTTTATTAATATTTTACCAAAAAAATTTCAATATTTCAAAAAAATTTTATTTTTCCTCTTGTTTTTTTGTATATACTTCTGTTATACTTATAAGTGAAGTAATTAATATATTACTTCATATGTTCTTTTATTATAAGTCTCCCTAGCTTATAATAAAGACTTTTCATATTTACTCCTTATTTCTACCTTACAATATTTTTTTGTAAGGTAGGTTTTTTATTTTCAATTTAACTTTTTTTCCATCATTTTCTTAGATTTACTCATGATTTTTTTCTGAATACAAACAAAAATTCACTTGACTTATTTTCTTTCCTAAGGTAAACTTTAATGTATACAATAAAATATGAAGAGAAGGGACAAGTATGATAAAGATAGAAAATTTAACTGTAACTTATAATCAAGCACCTGCCCTTTCTAATATTAATTTAGAAATTACAGGACCTGGTATTACAGGTATCATAGGGCCTAACGGTGCTGGTAAATCTACCTTAATAAAAGCCGTTCTACATATAATACCTTCTATAGGGTAAGACAACAATTGATGATAAAAGTTTCGAAAAGAAAATCTTGACAATGTCGCTTATGTTGAACAAAAATCAATATAGATTATAACTTTCCAATAAAAGTTAGAGAATGTGTTTCTCTTGGCTTATATTCTAAGATTGGAATACTAAAAAAATTAAAAATCTGATTGGCAAAAAGTTGACGACGCTTTAAAGTTAGTTGGTCTAGAGAAATTCTCTAATAGACAAATTAGTGAACTATCTGGTGGACAATTTCAACGTGTACTAATTGCTCGTTGTCTTGTTCAAGAAGCAAAATATATCTTTCTAGACGAACCATTTGTTGGTATCGATTCTGTTAGTGAAGAAATAATAATGAATACATTAAGAGAGCTTCGTGAAAAAGGTCATACAATATTAATTGTTCATCACGACTTAAGAAAAGTTCATTCTTATTTTGATAATGTATTGTTACTAAATAAAGAAGTCATTGCATACGGTGAAACTGAAAAAAACTTTCACTAGAGAAAAATTTAACAAAAAGCATACGGTACCGACTTATTCTTTATGGGAGGTGGTACTAATGATTAAAGAATTTATCGATGGATTATATAGTTTTCATTTTCTTACAAAACGCTTTGATTACCGCTATTGTTATTGGAATCGTAGCTGGAGCTGTTGGATGTTTTATTGTTCTTAGAGGAATGTCATTTAATGGGAGATGCAATTTCTCATGCAGTTCTTCCTGGTGTCGCACTATCTTTTTATATTAGGTATAGATTTCTTTATTGGTGCAATCGTATTTGGTCTATTAGCATCAATAATCATAACATTTATTAAAGGGAATTCTATAATAAAAAGTGACACAGCTATAGGAATAACGTTTAGTTCATTCTTAGCTCTAGGAGTTATCTTAATTAGTGTAGCGAAAAAGTTCTACTGACCTTTTTCCATATCTTGTTTGGTAATATTCTAGCAGTACAAGATGTAGATATGTATATTACTATAGGAGTTGGAGTTTTTTGTTCTTTTTAGTTATTAAACTATTTTTCAAAGAATTACTCTTGACTTCATTTGATGAACTATTAGCAAAAGCAATGGGGATGAAAGTTAATTTCTATCATTACTTACTAATGATACTATTAACTCTAGTGTCTGTTACTGCAATGCAAAGTGTTGGTACTATTTTAATTGTAGCAATGTTGATTACGCCAGCAGCAACTGCATATCTCTATGCTAACAGTTTAAAAAAACAATGATATTCTTATCATCTACAATCGGAGCAAGTTGTTCTGTATTAGGATTGTTTATAGGTTATTCATTCAATATAGCTGCAGGATCTAGTATAGTATTAACATCTGCTATTGTTTTTGCAATAAGTTTCTTTTGTTGCACCAAAACAACGCTTTGTTAAACATAAAAAAATAATAATTTCAAGGTAATAATATACAAAGAATAAAAGTAGTCTTAATCTAATTTAATATAATACCCCTTTAAATAAACTTATTAAAATAAAAAAATACTTCCAAAAGTAAGTTTATTTAAAGGTATTATTACGAGGTTTTTAATTGATAATGATTATTATTAGTTATGTAAATCTATTTTTATTCTTTGTTTTACACAAAAATAAAATAATAAAGGAGGCCTATAATATGAAAAAAATTAGGTTTTTAAAAAAATTAAGTTTTCTAGCGCTTATTTTTCACACTAGCTGTTGGACTATTTGCTTGTTCTAGCGCTAAAGCAAGGTTCTAGTTCTAACGAAGCTACTAAAATTAAAAAGTAGTAGCAACTAACTCAATCATCGCTGATATTACAAAAATATCGCTGGTGATAAAATTGATTTTACACAGTATCGTACCAATTGGACAAGATCCACACGAATACGAACCGCTTCCTGATGATGTTAAGAAAAACATCTGAGGCAAACTCTTATCTTATACAACGGTATTAACTTAGAAACTGGTGGTAACGCTTGGTTTACTAAATTAGTTCAAAAACGCTAAAAAGAAGAAAATAAAGATTACTATGCTGTTAGTGAAGGTGTTGATGTAATTTACCTTGAAGGTCAAAACGAAAAAGGTAAAGAAGATCCACATGCTTGGTTAAACCTTGAAAATGGTATGATTTACGCTAAAAAAATATTGCTAAACAATTAGAAGCTAAAGATCCTAAAAATAAAGATTTTTACGAAGCAAATCTAAAAACATATTTAGAAAAAAACTATCTAAATTAGATAAAGAATCTAAAGATAAATTTAACAATATTCCAGCAGAGAAAAAAATGATAGTAACTAGTGAAGGAGCTTTTAAATATTTCTCTAAAGCATATAACGTACCTTCAGCTTACATTTGGGAAATCAATACTGAAGAAGAAGGAACTCCAGATCAAATCAAAACTCTAGTTGAAAAATTACGTAAAACTAAAGTACCTTCTCTATTCGTAGAAAGTAGTGTTGATGAACGTCCAATGCAAACTGTATCAAAAGATACTAATATTCCTATTTATGAAAAAATCTTCACTGATTCAATCGCTGAACCAGGACAAAACGGAGATAGCTACTACAGCATGATGAAATGGAACTTGGATAAAATTTCTGAAGGACTAGCTAAATAATAACTTCTAAAACAACTCCCTGTATAAATGTATACAAGGAGTTGTTATTTTTATTCCATCATAATTTTTTTAACATTTAAATCTTTTATCTTATTACTATAATATAAAATAAAGATTTCATATATTAATACAAATGCTATAAAACTACCAATTACTGAAATTAAATCAAAGTTATATGTTGTTTCGCTATCTAATTTTTTTAGATAAAACTTTTAGTAATGCTCTTATTAAAAATACTGATAAACTGTTCCTACAGCAAAAACCTATATATGCTACTACTCTATAACCTGATAATACTATTTTTGAACATTCACTTTTTGAAAAAGCCCATAATATTTAAAAATAGATATTTTTTTATATTACTACTAGCAATCACTTCTAATGAAATTAATAATATTGATAACGATAATATCACACCTATTACCATCATCATAATTCTTATTGTTCCATCAACAAAATCTCTCATACCAAATGCCATTTGAATCATTGAAGAAAAAGATAATGCAGCACAAAAATAACAAAGAATAATAGGGTTTTATTACTAAATAATACTGTTGCTCTTAATTCTTTAAAAAAAGTTTTTTTATATTGTCTAAATCTTCTTTTTCTAATTATTTTTATTTGTTGAATTTATTTGTTTAAGTAAGTTAATCGTTGGTACATTTAAATTAAACATTACATACACAATTGATATTACTACATATAATAATGATGGTAATATAACCATTATTAATAAAAGTTTAGGATGAAAGTTCATTGTAAGTTCAGATAATATATTATCTGTATTCCTACTCTCATAAAATTTCGGCATAAACAAATGTGAACTACCATAACCTAATAATGAACCCAAAAAAATACTAAAAATCCAAAAATAGAAAACTTAGATGCTATAAAGCTATTACTATAACCTTGAGCTTTTTAATATTCCAATTTTATGTTTAGAATCATCAATAAATTGTTTTTATATAAAATATTAACATTACAGCTGCACTTATTGATAAGACTGTTCCTGTTATAATTATTACAAATTTAGAAACAATAAGCTGAGCATCATAAAACTTCTTCTGCATTATATTAAATCCTGTAATATCTAGGACTTTCAAATCTAAATATAAGTTAGAAAAAGTGTAGTTATAAATACTGCACAAAAACTTACTATCACTACTGCAATTGCTTTTCTTAAATCTTTTAACTGAACTGTCATATAATTACCATCCCTATCTCTTCTACAGATTTAGGTTTATGGTTTTTCTACAATCGAAGTTATTCTACCACTACCCACATGAATTATCTTATTTGCAAGCTCAGCAATATTCTCATTATGAGTTACCATTATCATCGTAAAGTGTGATTTATCTTTTAGTTTTAACAAGTACTCTAATATTTTTCTTCCAGTTTCCTCATCTAAAGCTCCTGTTGGTTCATCTAAAAATAGTACAGTTGGCTTCTTAGCTAATGCTCTCGCAATTGAAACACGCTGTTGCTCTCCTCCAGATAACTCATTAGGATATTTACTTAATTTATCTTCTAATCCTAAGTCCTTTATAATATCAACATACTCTTTATTATCCGCTAAATTAGCTCCTACTTTAACATTTTGTTCTACTGTTAAATTATTTAATAAATAATATTGTTGGAAAACAAATCCTATTTTGTCTTTACGAAACTTTGTTAATTGTTTTTCTGAGTAATCACTTATAGACTCATTATCATATACAACTTCTCCTGAATCTGACTTTTTCTAAACCAGATAAAATATTTAATAATGTAGATTTCCCTGAACCTGAAGCCCCAAGTATAACAACAAATTCATTTTTCATCAATTTTTAAATCTATTCCCTTAAAAACTTCTTGATCATTATATTTTTTTCTTAATATTTTTTTGCTGTAATCATTTAATCAAATCTCCCTTAAATATTGTACTATTAAACTTTTTAGCTACTTCTGCCATGTACTCAATAATTTCAGACGGTGTAAAATTATATATTCCCAGTAACTGTTAATGTTGCAATACCATGACTATATATAAATAAGTGCTCATAAAAATTTTTTGCATTTTCTATTGAAATTTTATACTCTTCATCTATAGACTCAATTACTGATCTATATTCATAGTCTCTCATTGGAAGAAAATCTTTAAAACTTCCTACTTCTATACCTTTTTCATAAATAACCACTGAAATAATTTAGGTTCATTTTTTTGAAAATAATATATACTCTACTCCTAATCGTTTAAACGGACTATCATCTTTTTAAAAGCTAAATTGACTTTTTTCTGAAAAAAATATTTTTCTGCAACAAACTTTGCTTCATCTTCTAAATTTTTTTCATATTAGAGAACAAACTAAATATTACTTTAGTAGATGACTCCAATTTTTTTAGCTAACTCTCTTGCAGTTAATGCTTCTATTCCATTTTCTCTTATAAAGTCTATAGTTACAGTCAAGACCTCTTCTTTAGTAAATTTAAATTTTGGTGCCATATTCAAACCTCCATCGATAGGTAACACTTGTTTCTTATTGTAGATTATTTTTGTATGAAATGTCAACAGAAAAAAATTATTGAATTATTACAAGAAATCTTATACAATAAAAAGTAGAATAAAAAAATTAGGAGTTATTTATGAATATAATTAAAAATTTCCTACACCAATTGCAGGTTTAGCATTAGGTTCTGCTGCATTAGGAAATTTATTACAACCATATTCCTCTTCCCTACAGTTATTATTTAATCTATTATCTTTGATAATAATTGTACTTTTAACTATTAAGTTTACATTAGGATATGATGAACTAAAAAAGAAATGGAAAAATCCCAGTTATAGCGACAGTACTGGCAACATACCCTATGAGTATTATGCTACTTGCTTTCATTTTTCAAAAAAATATATTGGACTATTGAGTATGCCAGTATGGATAATTGGAATCTTTCTAGATTTTTTTGTGTTGTTTTGTTATGCAATTTATAATTTTATAATAAAGGAAAGACATATTAATAAAATCTATCCAACTTGGTTTCATTACCTTTGTTGGGCCAGCTGTTGTGACAGTAACAGCGATAAATTATAACTTTAGAAACGCTAGGATTAATTTACTTCTACTTTTTCTTATATTAACTATTTAGTATTATTACCTTTTTGTTCTTTATAGAGTTTATAAATATAAACATTATAAAGATGGAGATTATCCTACTATCACTGTATTTTTCAGCACCTGGTGGACTATTACTAGCTAGTTATATGATTGGAGTAACGCAAAAAGCAATATAATATTAGCAATATTAATACCACTTACAATATTATTGTTTATATTTGTCTTAATTCAATTACCTTATTTACTAAAAAGAAAATTCTATCCTAGCTTTTTCTGCTTTTACTTTCCCATTAGTGATATGTGCAATAGCATTTTCAAAAAGACTGGGATTTATTATCAGATAGCTGAATTTTTCTATTTTGAATATTTTAATTCATCTAACTGAATTACTGGCGATAATTATTGTAATTTATGTATGGTATGGGTTTATTAAGAATTTATTTTATTCAAATTAACGTCAAAAAGACACGGTTAAGTTTCAAACTTAATCGTGTCTTTTAACCTATTATAAAAAGTTTATCTGCTTATTCTATAACCTCTTTGAAGTTCTCGATAACATCTTTTCAACTCTAATTCTAAGATATAACTAATACCTTTTTTCTTGCATTGTTACTCCATATAAAGTATCCATAGCTTCCATCGTTCCACGTCTGTGCGTAATAACTAAGAATTGATTATGTCTCAGAATAAACTTTTTAAGAATTTAGCAAATCTATTAACATTTTTCTTCATCTAGTGCCGCTTCCACCTCATCAAGAACTACAAATGGTGGATTTTTAACCTGCAATATCGCAAACAATAAACTTATCGCAGTTAAAGATTTCTCCCACCTGATAATAATGAAAGGTTTTTGAAGTTTTTTTACCAGGAGGTGAAGCTTCGATTACTATTCCCAGTATTTAATATATCATTTCGGTGATTCCAATGTCATATCTGCATAACCACCTTTGAATAATTCTTTAAATATTTTATTGAAATTCTCTGCTACTTGAACAAATGTCGTTAAGAAGCGTTCTTTTTACTTCTTTATCAATCTCTGCAATAGTCTCTTCTAGTTTTTTTCTTTCGCTTCTACAAGATCGGTGATTTGCTCATTATAGAAGTCATAACGTTCTTTTAACCTCTTCAAACTCTGCTATAGCATTTCAGGTTAATATTACCTAAGTCCACTATCTCTTTTACGAAGTCTTACTACATCATCCTTATATGAAGGTACTTCTTCAATATTTATCAGTCAGTTAATCTGTTTGATACACTCTCATACGTTACATTATAGTTAGTAACAAGGTTCTCTAGATATTCATCGATTTTAACTTCTATCTTCGTCTGTTCTACAGTTAATTTTTTTCAAATTCTGAAGTTTTTTTGACGTAGACTTTCGTTATTTCTTTGTTGAGCTACGGTAATTTCTTTTTTTCGCGTTTGAATAATCCTGTTTTTTTCCATATCAAGATCTGATAATAATGTCTTAAGCGTTGTTAATCTTTCACTACAGTCAGCAATTAGTTTTAGAATTATTTTTCTAATATCTTATGTTCATCTTCCTCACTTAAAGACTCAGCATCTTTAGACATTTCTAATCTTGTTAGTTGCTCATTTATATCTGATATATCTACTAATAATGATTCTATTAACTCTAAACCATGCTTAGTTGTTTCTTCTAATTTTTGATTTTTTTCAATCTTAAGCTCAGCAATTTTTCTCTAAGAACAATTCTTCAGCACTTTGAGCATTTTGTTTCTTACTACTTTCTTCTTTAATTTTTCTCATCAAGTTTTTCGTAGCTCTACTCTAATTTCTCAAGATTTTGAGTTAATTCAATAATATTACTTGAGTCATCTTCATTGTCTTTAGATTCTAATAGTTTTCTTCTCATTGAAATTCAATATTTGCTTTTATATCAGTAATTTCAGAAGTTTTTATGATTTACACTTAATTCTAATTGCTTAAGTTTTTAAAATCGTTTCTTCTTTTAATAGATTTTAGAATTCAGAATTTCATCCATTACTTCTTGCTGCTGACTTTTCTAATAGACTCTTTCTCATCTAGCTAATTTTCTCAATCTTTATCATTTAATTTTACAAGATTTTGTGAAAGTTCATCAAGTTCAGCTTTGTGTTTAATAGATGAGTTGTTATTTTTTTATTAATAGCTCCCCAGTGATAGATCCACCACTGTTGATAATTTGTCCATCAAGGGTAATAATTCTATTTCCTAAAATTAATTTTACGAGCTATTCTATTGGCATTATCCATATTATCTACGATAATAACAAGTCCTAATAGGTGAGATATTATATTTTTATACTCACTATCAACAGTTATAAGATTCTCAGCTATATTAATAAATCCTTCTTCATTTACAACTGTTCTATAAACATCACTCGCTATAGCTTTTACTTTAATATTATTTAATGGTAAAAATGTAACTCTACCTTTATTAGTTTTTCTTTAAGTGATTAATACACTCTTTTAGCAACATTCTCATTTTCAACAATAATATTTTGTTGTGCTTGACCTAAAGCAATATCTATTGCAACAGCATACTCATTTTCAAATTTCTACAATATTTCGCTACACTATTGTGTACACCCGCTAGAGAATCTTTATTAGCGAGAATTTCTTTAACTCCAATATTATAAAAAGCTTAAATTATTAATCTGATCTTCTAAAGAAACTTCTTACGATTTTCCAGGTTACTCTTGAAGTTATATCCTGTACGAATTTGTTCTTCGATATTTTTTTCCCATTTGAATTAATTAAAATATTTTTTCAACTAATATATCAAGTTCTTTTTTTGGAGATTAGATAGTTGTTCATTTAGACCTTTTTGTTCTTCAGTAGCAGCTGTAAGCTCTTCTGTTTTTTATACCTAAAACTTGCTTTTTGCCTTTTCTATATTCTCTAGAATTTCTTTACTGTTTTTCGCAATACGTAACCGAACGTAAAGCACCGATCGATTTGGTGAGTTTCGTCGATACAAGTTTCAGTAAAAGCAGCCAGTTCAACGATGGTTACCGATTTCTTTATTTCGATGTGTGTATCTCAGATTATCACACGTTGTTCATCACTATAGCAAAAGTTATCAGGTTTTAATCTGTATATCACAGTTGACATATTCCTTTGCCCAACAGCGCGATAACGCTTTTTCTCGAAGTTTTTCCACCGTTTCTTCCGCGTAGTCCAATATCATCAATGAATTTATCGACAAGACCGATTACCGTTCGTCAAACCGTTTACAGCGATTGTTTGCCCCAGACGCACACGATTTTCGTCCGGGGTCCATGCCCGATTAATCAAATCCAAATATCACCAATTGCAGTTCCCCGCATCATCAGTATTGTTACCATGGCACCGAAACCCTCTTTATTAAATTTTAACGGCGCGTCATCGCATGGCCTTAAACGTGTACTGTTTCCACAGAATGTATGATTTCACCAGCGCCGCCAGGGCGCATATCCATCGCAAAACCCGCGTCTGGTCATCGCTCTGGCGGCAACCACACGTTGGGCCGTAAAATATCATCGTTGTGCGAACACGTTATCGCTGCTCATCTATTATCACTGTTAAAGCAGGAAATAGTGCACCGAATGTTATCAATTGTGCCTGTGCCGCGAAATATCGTTCAGACGCCCTGAAAAATTGGTCAGTACGGTGACGATGAAACGCTTCCATCGAACATTGAGCGTGGCCGACAGGCTGATACCATCCACGTCAACAGACTGGTTGTACAAAACAAGTGATGCCAAAGTCATCTCAGTGTGGTTGCTGCCGTTATCACGGTCGGCAACACGACCACTGCATAAAATGACTGGTTACAAGCAACACTTCATCAATACCAAGATGAGTATTTGTCCAAGCGAAGACCCTTTGACACCAACGAGTTTAACTGAGGCGAATATTGGCTTTATCCTCCTTTCTCAACACAGCCCGTCCATCACTTCAGGGTCCTGTAAATGATCTCGATTTTCAGGGAGACACCTGGGTCACATCAGCACCCCATTCTGGGAGATTTTAACACGAAATGATTCACAACTCATCGCAACACACAGCAATTGGTCCACTTAAAGTTCACGGACGTGGTAAGCCTCATATTTAACGAGCGTGCTGGCATGTTTCTCAAACGGGATATTTCGTTCGTGTCAGTCGAAATCAGCACGACAACCGATGATAATAGTTATCATCGCAGCAGCAAGCCGTCCACACCAGCAGATTCGGCCTGTAAACCAGATTTCAGCGACAAACAGTTAACGTTTTTAAAATCCATCGCCAAGATATTTTACACGATTATCAAAAAGGTGTTGCGCAATGCGCACGCGGTCGATTATCAATCATATTCATCGCATGCCAGCATAGCGAGCCCATCATTCAATTACGCGTTTGCGCAGTCCACGCATGACACTTCATCGTTCATGCCATCGCCAGGGGTAATTTTCGTCACAGTCGGCCTGCTCTGTTCAGAGCGCTTATTTACGCGGCTCATCACAAACAGGCATTGCCGCACCATTGATAATCGTCCCGCAGCAGTTTTGCTAACCGAAATCATTTCACTGGCGCGCCAGTCTCGGATACCATAACGCAACAGATTTCATCCCGTTTTGTCAGCGATTTGGCGCACACTAGCACGAAGCGACTGATCATCCGGCAGAACACAGCCAGCGAGCGACCATCGTCCACAATTGAAAACATCAAAGAGAACTGACGCCAGCCGTGCCGTCCACTCTGAGCCATCGAGTATGAACACTGGCATCTGAACATCATCGCTTTGGTCGATGCGGCGCGTTCATGCCGACACCACGCCCACGTACGCAGACAGTGACGAAAGCCGCCTTGACCTGCTCATAATACCGCGGTGTTCAGCGGTAAGATCAACCGTCAGCATTGGCGGCCAGCTCACGATATCGCCCCGTTCCCTCTGCACGGCATTTCACATGAACGCATCTTCATGATGGTTGACCGACGTTCTCTGCAGTTCCCCACCTGATTCTGTAGTCCGTCTCATCCGTCAAAACGCCCAGCAGCCGGGCGACACCGTCAGCAGATTGCCGCAGCCGAGCGCGCAGCGACTCACGTCTATCAACCGTCAGCCTCAGTCTGCCGTTTCACACCACCCGCAGTCAGCACGGCGAGGGCAGACGATACAGCATCCACCTGCTTGATGATCTTTTCTGTTCACCGCCCGCCACACGTAAGATCGTTCCCCGGATACGATCTCGATTGTACTGTTTGGCATACCTCACGTCAAGAATGCTGGCCCGCCAAAACGCACAAACAAACACAGCGCAGTTACCGCGCCATTACCCTGTCGACCATCCACTTCCCGCAGATAGACCAGCGACGTTTAAGCCTCACAAACATCGCCCGCGACATTTTCCAAAACACGGACAATCAAAACACAAGAACACCAGGACCACCGCTAAGCGCCAAAGAGTTACCCATAACAAACTCACAAAACATACCATAGCACCAAGATAACGTGGATCTGATTAACTTCACGACACCTGCCCTCATTTGATGGTTTTCGCCATCAATCAGTGAATCAACCCGCATCCAATTTCTGCGCATATCTTATATCTTCCCCTGACCAGTTCAGTCCGCATTGAACATTCTGCTCCTGGCACACCGTTGTGCCCGGCATTCAGCGGAATACGGTCAGTCCCACCAGATTCGCAAGCCCAAAACCGTCGTCGTTCACGGAAATCTGGCAGCCTGTCAGCTGAGGCGACGAACGTTACTGATGATATCCCCAGTTATCATTCAATGTTATCAAGTTCGATTTGCGTGTATTGCCGCCAGAGACAAAATAACCACGACATTTTGCTCACGCACAAATGGTGCCTTCGTTTAGTTTAAAATTCGATTATCTTCGTTATTAATGCAGTTTTATAAAGCACTAAAATAGGCACCAGTTATCGTAACAAGAACTGTCCGAGCCCAATGTTGTTGAAAATTATTTGTTTTAACTCAACATTTCAGGAACAGTCACGCAAATAACAACATGGTCCAAAACGCAAAACTTTAAAAATCGTTACGGTTCAACCTCATATCAGGCCCGCCAACATAAGCGAGCCATCCTCGCGCCAGCCCTTATCAGCATTGTATCCCCGGACAAAGAACCAGTCCGTTGCTCAATAATATCGATAACTTGCTTAATTCATCCACACTTATACCATTTGAACAACAGTCTTGTCCCACGTACGCACATCCACACTTGCTGTTTGGCTCATCCACCCAGGCGGCTGTTTGACCGTCACCGTCCACAGCTGTGCTGGCCCTCACGATACAGACAACTATTTACAACCGCAGGTTCAACATCGCAGTAGATACCGCAGGCTTAATACCTTCAGCCCAACAACTGTATCTGGCAAAATATTCTGGGGTCATTTGTTAACACGCACAGCAATCGCTGGCTCGCTGGAGCAACTTCACGTCAAATGGAATACGTCCCCATTGCACCACGGATACATCGCCGCTTCCACATATTCCCCCACAGCTGGTCCTGGCAGTCATCTGTCCTGACCGCCGCACATAGTGATCAAAACCTGGCTCGCGCCCACGCCTGCCCGCTGCGTTGCATTGCAAACGACGTCCCGAGCATCCCAACGGCTTTCAGCGAGCGTCGCCAACGCCAACAGTCATCATCAACAGTTGGCGTCAGGCAAATGAGCAGGTTTTCGCCGAACCATCCACAAAGGCCGCGCCGACGATCATAAACGGTCGCCCCGCTACGCGACGACATAGTCGGCCATCAGCGGTAGCGAGCGCATTCATATCAAAACTTCACGGCTCCAGGTTTCACGCAGGCGGAATGAACACCATTGCCAGTCGTCGACAACAGTTCATCAATTCAGCTCATGATGTTTGTGTTCTGATCGTTCTTTCGAACACTTTACCTTTTGGCATATCGTATTTTCCTGTAACCGATATCCAAAATTATGTGCATAAAATTTCAATAAACGAGAATAACCGTAGCCGGTTATCGATCTGCGTCCAAACAGTCTTGAAGATCGATTTTTGTCTTGCCGACAGTACACCAAACACAGCAGCATTTCAGAACAACTGGATTTTGATGTCTGTTCAAACAGAAGAATGGCAACGATGACACCTGATTACTGACTGCGACAGACATAGCCTACAAGAGTTAAGTCTCAGTCACAGCACTGCTAGGGGTACCAAACTGTCTGGCCTGTTATTTCCGCAGTGATCAGCATTGCACATGGAAACCCTCAGAAGCGCGCGAGCTCTTATGCATCTACCTAAAAATCCAAAACTCGAAAACTGCGAGTTGTAACACAAGCCTGTTTTCCGACTTCTACCCCAAAACCCACCGCACAAAATGCAACATACATTAAGCCCAAAACAGGCTATCAACACGCTACATAGCCAAACCACCCCGCGGTTGCTCAACGGCTTGTATTTGATAATACAATTCTGATGCTGTTTGCATTTTTGATCAAGATGCACCACGTCCACAGCTGATTATCAAAACCCTCGAAATGGACACGCCCACTATTGCACAAATTAACTGAAAAAATGGGGTCAAGGGTCGCCCCTTGCAAGGTCAAATTGATTCAGTTTTAACGGTTCAATTTGTGTCCTTGCCCTATATTTTTAGATAAAATAAGTTTCTATTATATTTTTATTCCTTGGTGTGCAAGCTTCTCCACAGTCGGTGGCTAATATTTGAGCATAAAATCTTAAAGGAACAAAACCCCCCGTAGCAAAGGTTTCAATATTTGACTGAGTCTTTTGGTTTCAATTTCATCGCTACGCTTTATCTCACCCCTACGGGCTATTATCTGATTAGGCGGCAAGTGGGACACTTTTTTCACCCATTTTTCGACGCTGGTTTTACTTACTTTTAGCTGTTCGGCGATCTTACGGATGCTGAGTCCCTGCCCCCGAAGTTCTTGTGCTTGCTGACGTTTAGCATCGTATTTAGCGGAACGTGCTTTGCCCCCTTTGCTATTTGCTCCTTTAGCATTTGCTATGACTGCTCCTCGTCGCTGCTTCTCCAAAAATTCAGCACTATACACCCCAAATCTTGGTGATTTACAAAATTTTGTGATGCTTTTAGCGATGTGATGCAGTTCTTTGGGGTCTAATGGATAGTGAAAACGTTCGTTTTCATTGCTGGCGATGCTAAAAACTTTCTTGTAAAGCTCATCATAGCTGTACCGTTTAGCTATGCGGTAGGCTTGGTGGCGTGTACGTTCAAATATTTCGTGATTACGCCCAAGATACCATGTTTCATCATTGGCAACTTGGGGTTTGGTTGGTTCGGTTAAGTCTAACCATTTGGCAAGCTCATCTAACGTGTAAGATTTTTGTGCGCCTGTGGTGTAGGTTATCCAATTGGAATGAGCGGGATTTTTAATAAGATTGCCAGAATACCCCGAATCCGCCCCTAATTTGCGTTGTAAGGCGTTATAAACGGCTTTTAGGTATTTTATCGCCTTAACACTTGATTTGCCCCATAACCCCATTTTTTCGGTTAATTTGTAGCAATAGTGAGCGTGTCCATTTCGGGGATTTTTGATAATCAGCTGTGGACGTGGTGCATCTTGATCAAAAAATGCAAACAACGCATCAGAATTATCAATATCAAATACAAGCCATTGAGCAACCGCAGGGTGATTTGGCTGTATGTAAGCGTACTTGATAGCCTGTTTTTTAGGCTTAATGTAGCAATAACCCTTCGCATTTGTGCAGTAGGGTTTTTGGGGTAAGTCGGAAAACAGAGCTTGTATTTGCTCGCAGTTTTCAAAGTTTTGGATTTTTTGAAGTAGATACATAAAATTCCTTGCCTTTCGCAGGGGTTTTATGTACAATGCATTAATCCTGCGGAAATAATAGGCTGTGAGAGGGTTTAAGTTTTCGCAATCCAAGCCCCAGTACTGCAAATACTGGGGCTTAACTCTTTATGGGCTATATACTATCACTTAATCAGAAAAATAATCAAAATTATCATCATTGCCATTCTTTATATTTACAAAACAAAGACAATATAAAAATCCAGTTGATTTTGTAAAATATTACTTTACAATGTTTACAATTGTACCTTCAGCAAAGATAAAAATCCAATCTTTTAAGACTGTTTGGACACTTAGATCAATGCCAGTACAGTTATTTCTCATTTTATTATTGGAAATTTTATGCACATAGACTTTGGAATATCAGCTAAGGATTTTAGGGAAAATACATTATACCAAAAACCAAAATTATTCAAAGGAGCAGTCAAAGATTTAAACATCACTTGGAAGCAGATTAATGAACTGTATCAACGAGCTAACCCAATGGATGAGCTATTCCGCCTGCGTAAAGGAGATATTGTACCCATCTCTGAGTACGTAGAAAGTTTTGATGATATAGGTCGCACTCGCTACCGCTTTATTAAGCCGGCTATATATCATCACCTTAGACAAGGGGCGACCATTGTTTATAATCGTGTCAATAACGAGCCTTTTGTGGATAGTTTGGCAAAACAGATTTCTCATTTTGTACAAGCACCAACTGTTGTTAGTGGCTATTTGGCGTTTGGTAGCGACGCTTCCTTTAAAAGCCATTGGGATACTCGGGACGTGTTTGCAATACAACTTATGGGCAAAAAACATTGGGCACTATATGAGCCAAATTTTGAAAGTCCACTATATATGCAGCAGTCCAAGGATGTAGATGTACCAGAACCAACCACACCCAATATGGAAATTATATTAGAAGCTGGCGATGTATTATATATCCCACGTGGGTGGTGGCATAATCCTGTCCCAATGGGTTGTGAGACATTCCATTTGGCGGTAGGGACATTTGCTCCAACAGGCTATGATTATATGCAGTGGTTAACCAAACAAACCCCAAATATTCTACCCTTAAGATACAATTTGTCTGACTGGGAGAGTGATAAAAATAATATTATTAAAGCCTGCAATGAATTATCTACCATGATGACAGACCCTGCGGTTTATGATAAATTTATGCAAGAACATATGGCAAATTATCGTAGTGATAGTGCTTTTAATATGGAGTTATTTGGTAATTCAAACAACCACCTATTACCATTAGATAGTAAACTTAGCTTTAAAATGTGGTGGATGCGTACATTGGAACAAGACTATTTAATTTCAAATGGTACTAAAAATTAATATAGATGAATTCAGCAAAAATTTATCAATATTATTATTAATAACAGACTAGTTTCTTTTGTCAGAAGTTTTTAATACACTTTGATAAAGAACAGCACGAAAAGGTTCAAAAAGCTCGCTTATGATTTTGAGCGAATTTTTGATGTGGTTGAGGTTATGTATTGAATTTTTTTAAAGTTTTTGTTTTTTTGGATTATTGTATTCATTATTTGCATGGCTGATAGCACAAATATTTATTGAGTTAAAACCAAATAGTAATTTTTCCAACAACATTGAATATAGGACAGTTCTTATTTTTGTGCTTGGATTTTCTTTTAGTGCTATAAAATTTTACATTAATAATAACGAAAGATAATCTAGATTTTTAAACTAAACAGAGGTATTTATGCGTGAACTAAGTATAAATGAGTTATTTTTTGTCTCTGGTGCTGGCAATGCACCACCGTCAGGCGGTGGCGATACCTCAGGTAATAACTATGGGGATATCTCAAGTAGCACTCATCGCCCTCAAAGCAACAAAACACCAGATTTTCCATGGGCAACGACAATTTTAGGCCTTGCAGGCTCTAGTGCTGGTGGGAGTTTATGTGGCCAGCCGTGTTCCATAGGTCTGGGCACAACTGGTGCATACCTAGGGCATAGAATTGATAATGCAGACTGGAACAAAGTAGGGGAAGATTATAAAGATTATATACACAAAGAAATTAAATCTGGAACAATTCCTCCTGATTGATATCAAAAAAAAACCACATAAGGTAAGGAGATAGATTATCATGAAAGTTAATAAATTCTACATTATCTTAGTTACTATAGTATATATTTTTATGGGGTTTGTTATGATGTATACTGGCATATCAATATACACTTACTTAATTGTCCTAAGTATTCTTATGTATTTTAGTTATAGAATTTCTATTTTTTTAGAAAAAAAATATCGCAGAAATGATGTTGTAGAAACTACTGATTATTAAGATATGTCTAGCCTATTCCGCTCTGAAGTCCTATCTGCCCAAAAAGTAGATTGGGTCGGTAGGGTTGTAATAGCAACACCAATTAGCTTTGCCTTTATGACATTTTGTGCATTTTTGGCAGGCTTAGTGCTCGTAGCATTCTTGACATGGGGAGAGTATACCAAACGTAGTACAATCAAGGGTCAGCTTATCCCTGACAAGGGTCTGGTGCAATCTTATACATCAGTAGCGGGCGTGGTGATAGAAAAACACGTCCATGAAGGGCAAACAGTCAAAGCAGGTGATATACTGTATAAAATCTCTACCACTCGCCATACTGATACAGGTAGTGTACAAGAAGCAATAGATAAAGAGCTGGCTCTCAAACGCCAATTGATAGAACATGAAATCGCTCGCACTCAGCACGCCCAATCTGCTGAAAAGCGAAATATCGCCAACAATATAGAGCGTTTACAATCAGATAAAGACAGACTACAAAGTCAAATAGAACTGCAGAAACGTCAGGTAGCCATCGCCAAAGATATACTTGTTCGCTATGAAATTGCCATGCAAAGTGAGGCGGTATCTAAGCAAGAGTTAGAAACCCAAACTATGTCTTATAATGCACAGCTTGACAATCTTGCCCGCTTGGAACGCGAAAAAGATACTATTACCAAGCAAATCAAAGAGCAACTCATCACTTTATCTCGCATGCAGCATGAGCATGAAGCAATAATATCTCAACATAGACGCACACTATCCGATAATAAAAGCGATAGTGTTCAAAATCGTGCCAATGACACCATACTCATTAAAGCTCAAGTGGACGGCACAGCAAGCGTGGTTTATGCTGATGTTGGACAATTTGTAGACAGTAGTCGCTCGCTGGCAAGTATTCTACCAGATGATAGTCAGCTCATTGCTAAGATGTATGCACCAAGTCATGCGGTAGGCTTTATTAAAACAGGGGATAAAGTCCTATTGCGTTATGGGGCTTATCCCTACCAGAAATTTGGACACGCCAGAGCAGAAGTAATTTCAGTTGCTAAAACTGCTACCGCAGGACAAGAGTTATCCACAATAGGTACCGTGGCAGCCACAGAACAACTTGCCAATGAGCCCATTTATATCATCAAAGCACATCTAGATAAACAAACCATTAAAGCCTATGGCAAAGAACTACCCCTAGCAGTTGGCATGACATTAGAAGGTGATATCATGCATGAGACACGCAAACTATATGAGTGGGTATTAGAACCACTATATAGCATTACAGGTAAAATATGAATTAATAATCGATACAGAAATAGGTGCACATTGCACCTTTTATTTTTTGTCATCATTTTTTCTTAAGAGTATCTTAACGATGGATTTTTTAAAAAACATTAACTTTGGTTTATCCGCTAAAATACCTATGATTTTACAAACCGAATCTAGCGAATGTGGATTGGCTTGCCTTGCGATGATAGCCTATTATCATGGTTATCGTACTGATTTATTTATTTTAAGGCAAAAATATCCCATTTCTCAAAAAGGGGCAACCTTACATACGCTCGTTAAAATCGCCCAAAAAATGAGGCTTACCACACGTCCATTGAGGCTAGAATTAGATGAATTAAGCCAATTGCGTATGCCTTGTATTTTGCATTGGGACATGAATCATTTCGTAGTATTAAAATCTGTCTCCAAGAATAAAGTTACTATTCTTGACCCAAGTTATGGACAAAGAATACTAACCACAAAAGAAATATCAAGTCATTTTACAGGGATAGCCCTAGAAGTGTGGGCAGACAGTGATTTCGAGAAAAAGGAGGATAAAGCCAATATTCGCCTGTTTAAACTCATTGGTGAAATAAAGGGTCTTTATGGTTCCTTAGGACAAATACTCATCTTAGCATTGGTATTAGAAGTATTTGCCTTAACCAGTCCATTTTTTATGCAGTGGGTCATTGACCACGCCATTGTATCAGCTGATAGCAACTTATTAACCACACTGGTTATTGGCTTTGGCATACTTATGTTTTTAACACAACTTACCAGTCTATTACAAACATGGATAGGTATGTATATATCAACCACACTCAATGTTCAATGGAAAGCTAATGTTTTTCATCATCTCACCCATCTACCCAGCCAATTTTTTCAAAAAAGACATCTAGGCGATATTATTTCACGCTTTGGAGCAATTGATAACATTCAGTCCACTTTAACCACCACCTTTTTAACGGTGATATTAGATGGTATGATGACAGTATTCACACTTGTGATGATGTTTTTTTACAGCCCAACATTGGCATGGATTGCCATAGGAGCAATGATAATTTATGGAGTTTTGCGATGGATATGGTATACACCCCTAAAACGAGCCACTGAAGAACAAATCATACATTCTGCTAAACAAAGTACACATTTTATGGAAACCATGCGTGGTATTCGCGCCATTAAAAGATTTAATAAAGAGGATATGAGAAAAGACACATGGTTAACCTTATTTGTTAATACTATTAATGCAGGGCTTTATACCCAAAAATTAGGACTGATGTTTGGGTTTATTAATGGTATAGTTTTTGGACTTGAAAATCTCATTATTATCTATCTGGGGGCAAATTTAGTCATTGATAGTACATTTACGGTTGGAATTTTAATGGCGTTTATCGCTTATAAAAATCAGTTTGGCGGACGAGTAAGTAGTCTTATCGATAAATTCATTGAAGTGAAAATGCTAAGTTTGCACGGAGAGAGGCTTGCTGATATTGTATTGGAAAAAACTGAAAAAAGCGATTATCTGCCTTTGTTAGAACAAAAGAATATATCCAACTATGATATACAAGTTAAAAACCTGTCTTTTGCTTATAGTGATGATGAACCTAGCATTATTGATAATCTAAGTTTTTACATCAAAGATAAAGAATCGGTAGCCATCGTTGGAGCAACGGGCTGTGGCAAAAGCACACTAATGAGCTTGTTAATGGGCGAGCTCACACCCAAATCAGGTGAAATTAAAATCGCAGGCAAGATTCATCAAAATATGGCAGAATTAAATGCTTTAGGTATTATTGCTTGTGTGAGCCAAGATGATACTTTATTTGCAGGTTCTTTGATTGAAAATATTAGTTTTTTTGATGATAAATTAAACAATGACTGGGCAGAAGAATGTGCTATCATGGCAGGAATTCATGATGAAATTATGGCTATGCCAATGGGCTATCAAACATTGGTGGGCGATATGGGCAATGTATTATCAGGCGGTCAAAAACAACGAATACTGATTGCCAGAGCCTTGTACCAAAAGCCTAAAATTTTATTTTTAGACGAAGCCACAAGCCATCTAGATATCAACAAAGAATATCAAATCAATGAGATGATAAAATCATTAGGTATTACCCGAGTAATGATAGCGCACCGATCCGAAACGATAGCTAGTGCTGATAGAATAATTCAGCTCTAGATTTTAAATTAAAACTGATTTTATATACCAAATATCATACATTAAGATAGCAATCACAAACCAACGCCCAACTCTAAAACCCACGACCAACTAGTCCTTTTTGCTGTTGGTTTTGCTTTGCAACAAACTGACCAATCTCTCGTTCTCTTTGACTAGCCTGCTGTTCTCGTTGTTCGCTTGCTGCAATATAAGAAAATATTCCTTGTTTTCGTTCGTTAAGCTCTCTATTGTGGCTTGTAATTGCTCGTTCTGTATTATTAATCGTTTGATTTGTTCGGCTTGGGTCAATGTCAGGTTGGTAAGCTCGTTTAATTGTGTCTCTAAATCGTCCAGTAAGTCGCTGTAAACGTTCATCAAGTCGTTTTGCATATCTAGTTAATCCAAGATGATTAGGGGATTGTTGTTGTGGTCTCTGCCAATTTCTGATTCCTTGGGATTCTTGGGTTGTATCCAAATAGATCCATCTTTGTTTTGACCAATCTGTATTTTGGCTAAAGCTCTGGTTTGTATTGGAGTTTTTTGTATGTTCAGCTCTATTTGTTTTAATTCCTTTGCTGTATTTTGGTATTGGATGTAAAGCCAAAGATTGGCTAACCCCAATCCTAGCAGACAAGCCACCATCAAGCCCAACACCGACCCTGTGGCAATCTTGTTGATGCTTAGGCGCTTTAAATCCTGTTGCAAACTCGTTTGATGGTCGTTGATAATGTTTTGTGTTGTTTTGAGATTTGATTGCAATAGCTCGTTGTAGCTTACCAAGTGCTGTTTTGTAATGTTCTGTATTTGTTCGGTCATAATCCTGTCTTGCTCTTGCGCGTTCCGCTTCAAGTTCGCTACCAAATCGTCTATTTTCATAAATAAAACCTTCTAATCTGATGTTGCGTTTGCCATTAGGATTTTTAACGCTGATGGATTTATCTGTGATGCGTGCAATTTCAAAGCCTGATTGCGTAAGTAGCTCTAAAACGCTCTCACGGCTCGTTATAGCCCCTTTCTCGATTTGTTGGTGTATTACCCCACCTATGGACTCTTTGATTGCCTGTACGTCTTTTGGGAGGTTATGGGGCTCAATTTTAACCGCTTGGGCTTTGCATGGGTCGTGTGGGTCTGATAAGCCATATTGATGATTGATTACCTGTTTCCAGTTCTCAACCAGTGGACGGTCAGCTCGGTCATAGTAAGGTTGTAGGCGTTTGCCTGTAGTCAGCTCCACGTTGGGGATGACAAAATTGAGCTCTAGACGGTCTTTGTCTCTATGCTCAATCCAGCAGATGTTATATTGATCTTGATCTAAGCCTGCCAATAATGATTGCTCAAAACTTGCCATGATTTCACGCTTGGCAGCATCACTGATGTTTGTTTCTTCAAACGATAACACCCCTACTGTGTAGCGATTTTTAAAATCTAGGTTGTCCGCCAACCGCTCAGTCAGTTCTGGATTGCCCTGTAAAATTTTGGCGTATTCTCGATCTCGTTTTCTGCCTAGCAAATAATTCATAGTCGCTCTGGCACTGCCACCGCCTTTGTTGGGTAAAAATTTAACTATCATAGCGTTTTAAAAGTTCGTCCAGTTGTTCACGAATCAAGACAAGTTCACGCACTAAGCGAATTTTATTCACTAAGCCGCCTTGTGCATCTGTATTGGCATGCTTGGCAATTTGATTAAGGTTACCTCCTATCTTGCCTAGCTCTCGCAATAATTGGGGATCTACGGGCTTATATTTGCGTTTTTTACTTTGAACACCTAAACACGTCTCACGAACCCAAGCCCCAATTCTTGATCTTGTTTTTTTGTTGTGCAATTCTTGGTACTCATCATCAGTAAGCCAAACTGTGATGGATTTGGTTCTTTTAGCTTTGGTTTGTTTTTGCTCTTCGATCATTTTTTATTCTGTCTTTCCAGCTAAAGATGGGGGTCAAGGGGTCGCCCCTTGCAAGGTCAAATTGATGCAGTTTTAACGGTTCAATTTGTGTCCTTGCCCTATATTTTAGATAAAATAAGTTTCTATTATATTTTTTTATTCCTTGGTGTGCAAGCTTCTCCACAGTCGGTGGCTAATATTTGAGCATAAAATCTTAAAGGAACAAAACCCCCCGTAGCAAAGGTTTCAATATTTGACTGAGTCTTTGGTTTCAATTTCATCGCTACGCTTTATCTCACCCCTACGGGCTATTATCTGATTAGGCGGCAAGTGGGACACTTTTTTCACCCATTTTTCGACGCTGGTTTTACTTACTTTTAGCTGCTCGGCGATCTTACGGATGCTGAGTCCCTGCCCCCGAAGTTCTTGTGCTTGCTGACGTTTAGCATCGTATTTAGCGGAACGTGCTTTGCCCCCTTTGCTATTTGCTCCTTTAGCATTTGCTATGACTGCTCCTCGTCGCTGCTTCTCCAAAAATTCAGCGCTATACACCCCAAATCTTGGTGATTTACAAAATTTTGTGATGCTTTTAGCGATGTGATGCAGTTCTTTGGGGTCTAATGGATAGTGAAAACGTTCGTTTTCATTGCTGGCGATGCTAAAAACTTTCTTGTAAAGCTCATCATAGCTGTACCGTTTAGCTATGCGGTAGGCTTGGTGGCGTGTACGTTCAAATATTTCGTGATTACGCCCAAGATACCATGTTTCATCATTGGCAACTTGGGGTTTGGTTGGTTCGGTTAAGTCTAACCATTTGGCAAGCTCATCTAACGTGTAAGATTTTTGTGCGCCTGTGGTGTAGGTTATCCAATTGGAATGAGCGGGATTTTTAATAAGATTGCCAGAATATCCCGAATCCGCCCCTAATTTGCGTTGTAAGGCGTTATAAACGGCTTTTAGGTATTTTATCGCCTTAACACTTGATTTGCCCCATAACCCCATTTTTTCGGTTAATTTGTAGCAATAGTGAGCGTGTCCATTTCGGGGATTTTTGATAATCAGCTGTGGACGTGGTGCATCTTGATCAAAAAATGCAAACAACGCATCAGAATTATCAATATCAAATACAAGCCATTGAGCAACTGCAGGGTGATTTGGCTGTATGTAAGCGTATTTGATAGCCTGTTTTTTAGGCTTAATGTAGCAATAACCCTTCGCATTTGTGCAGTAGGGTTTTTGGGGTAAGTCGGAAAACAGAGCTTGTATTTGCTCGCAGTTTTCAAAGTTTTGGATTTTTTTAAGTAGATACATAAAACTCCTTGCCTTTTGCAGGGGTTTTATGTACAATGTACTAATCCTGCGGAAATAATAGGCTTAGACGGTTTAGGTTTTCGCAATCCAAGCCCCAGTACTGCTAATACTGGGGCTTAACTCTTTATGGGCTATATACTATCACTTAATCAGAAAATAATCAAAATTATCATCATTGCCATTCTTTATATTTACAAAACAAAGACAATATAAAAATCCAGTTGATTTTGTAAAATATTACTTTACAATGTTTACAATTGTACCTTCAGCAAAGATAAAAATCCAATCTTTTAAGACTGTTTGGACACTTAGATCAATGCCAGTACAGTTATTTCTCATTTTATTATTGGAAATTTTATGCACATAGACTTTGGAATATCAGCTAAGGATTTTAGGGAAAATACATTATACCAAAAACCAAAATTATTCAAAGGAGCAGTCAAAGATTTAAACATCACTTGGAAGCAGATTAATGAACTGTATCAACGAGCTAACCCAATGGATGAGCTATTCCGCCTGCGTAAAGGAGATATTGTACCCATCTCTGAGTACGTAGAAAGTTTTGATGATATAGGTCGCACTCGCTACCGCTTTATTAAGCCGGCTATATATCATCACCTTAGACAAGGGGCGACCATTGTTTATAATCGTGTCAATAACGAGCCTTTTGTGGATAGTTTGGCAAAACAGATTTCTCATTTTGTACAAGCACCAACTGTTGTTAGTGGCTATTTGGCGTTTGGTAGCGACGCTTCCTTTAAAAGCCATTGGGATACTCGGGACGTGTTTGCAATACAACTTATGGGCAAAAAACATTGGGCACTATATGAGCCAAATTTTGAAAGTCCACTATATATGCAGCAGTCCAAGGATGTAGATGTACCAGAACCAACCACACCCAATATGGAAATTATATTAGAAGCTGGCGATGTATTATATATCCCACGTGGGTGGTGGCATAATCCTGTCCCAATGGGTTGTGAGACATTCCATTTGGCGGTAGGGACATTTGCTCCAACAGGCTATGATTATATGCAGTGGTTAACCAAACAAACCCCAAATATTCTACCCTTAAGATACAATTTGTCTGACTGGGAGAGTGATAAAAATAATATTATTAAAGCCTGCAATGAATTATCTACCATGATGACAGACCCTGCGGTTTATGATAAATTTATGCAAGAACATATGGCAAATTATCGTAGTGATAGTGCTTTTAATATGGAGTTATTTGGTAATTCAAACAACCACCTATTACCATTAGATAGTAAACTTAGCTTAAATGTGGTGGATGTGCGTACATTGGAACAAGACTATTTAATTTCAAATGGTACTAAAATTAATATAGATGAATTAAGCAAAAAATTTATCAATATTATTATTAACAACAGACTAGTTTCTTTGTCAGAAGTTTTAATACACTTTGATAAAGAACAGCACGAAAAGGTTCAAAAGCTCGCTTATGATTTAGCGAATTTTGATGTGGTTGAGGTTATGTATTGAATTTTTTTAAAGTTTTTTTGTTTTTTTGGATTATTGTATTCATTATTTGCATGGCTGATAGCACAAATATTTATTGAGTTAAAACCAAATAGTAATTTTTCCAACAACATTGAATATAGGACAGTTCTTATTTTTGTGCTTGGATTTTCTTTTAGTGCTATAAAATTTTACATTAATAATAACGAAAGATAATCTAGATTTTTAAACTAAACAGAGGTATTTATGCGTGAACTAAGTATAAATGAGTTATTTTTTGTCTCTGGTGCCGGCAATGCACCACCGTCAGGCGGTGGCGATACCTCAGGTAATAACTATGGGGATATCTCAAGTAGCAATTCATCGCCTCAAAGCAACAAAACACCAGATTTTCCATGGGCAACGACAATTTTAGGCCTTGCAGGCTCTAGTGCTGGTGGGAGTTTATGTGGCCAGCCGTGTTCCATAGGTCTGGGCACAACTGGTGCATACCTAGGGCATAGAATTGATAATGCAGACTGGAACAAAGTAGGGGAAGATTATAAAGATTATATACACAAAGAAATTAAATCTGGAACAATTCCTCCTGATTGATATCAAAAAAAAACCACATAAGGTAAGGAGATAGATTATCATGAAAGTTAATAAATTCTACATTATCTTAGTTACTATAGTATATATTTTTATGGGGTTTGTTATGATGTATACTGGCATATCAATATACACTTACTTAATTGTCCTAAGTATTCTTATGTATTTTAGTTATAGAATTTCTATTTTTTTAGAAAAAAAATATCGCAGAAATGATGTTGTAGAAACTACTGATTATTAAGATATGTCTAGCCTATTCCGCTCTGAAGCCTATCTGCCCAAAAAGTAGATTGGATCGGTAGGGTGGTGATAACAACACCAATTAGCTTTGCCTTTATGACATTTTGTGCATTTTTGGCAGGCTTAGTGCTCGTAGCATTCTTGACATGGGGAGAGTATACCAAACGTAGTACAATCAAGGGTCAGCTTATCCCTGACAAGGGTCTGGTGCAATCTTATACATCAGTAGCGGGCGTGGTGATAGAAAAACACGTCCATGAAGGGCAAACAGTCAAAGCAGGTGATATACTGTATAAAATCTCTACCACTCGCCATACTGATACAGGTAGTGTACAAGAAGCAATAGATAAAGAGCTGGCTCTCAAACGCCAATTGATAGAACATGAAATCGCTCGCACTCAGCACGCCCAATCTGCTGAAAAGCGAAATATCGCCAACAATATAGAGCGTTTACAATCAGATAAAGACAGACTACAAAGTCAAATAGAACTGCAGAAACGTCAGGTAGCCATCGCCAAAGATATACTTGTTCGCTATGAAATTGCCATGCAAAGTGAGGCGGTATCTAAGCAAGAGTTAGAAACCCAAACTATGTCTTATAATGCACAGCTTGACAATCTTGCCCGCTTGGAACGCGAAAAAGATACTATTACCAAGCAAATCAAAGAGCAACTCATCACTTTATCTCGCATGCAGCATGAGCATGAAGCAATAATATCTCAACATAGACGCACACTATCCGATAATAAAAGCGATAGTGTTCAAAATCGTGCCAATGACACCATACTCATTAAAGCTCAAGTGGACGGCACAGCAAGCGTGGTTTATGCTGATGTTGGACAATTTGTAGACAGTAGTCGCTCGCTGGCAAGTATTCTACCAGATGATAGTCAGCTCATTGCTAAGATGTATGCACCAAGTCATGCGGTAGGCTTTATTAAAACAGGGGATAAAGTCCTATTGCGTTATGGGGCTTATCCCTACCAGAAATTTGGACACGCCAGAGCAGAAGTAATTTCAGTTGCTAAAACTGCTACCGCAGGACAAGAGTTATCCACAATAGGTACCGTGGCAGCCACAGAACAACTTGCCAATGAGCCCATTTATATCATCAAAGCACATCTAGATAAACAAACCATTAAAGCTCTATGGCAAAGAACTACCCTAGCAGTTGGCATGACATTTAGAAGGTGATATCATGCATGAGACACGCAAACTATATGAGTGGGTATTAGAACCACTATAGCATTACAGGTAAAATATGAATTAATAATCGATACAGAAATAGGTGCACATTGCACCTTTTTTATTTTTGTCATCATTTTTTTCTTAAGAGTATCTTAACGATGGATTTTTAAAAAAACATTAACTTTGGTTTATCCGCTAAAAATACCTATGATTTTTACAAACCGAATCTAGCGAATGTGGATTGGCTTGCCTTGCGATTTATGCTCAAATATTAGCCACCGACTGTAGAAGCTTGCACCAAGGAATATATATAATAGAAACTTATTTTATCTAAAATATAGAGGCAAGGACACAAATTGAACCATTAAAAACTCGCATCAATTTGACCTTGCAAGGGGCGACCCCTTGACCCCCATCTTTAGCTGGAAAGACAGAATAAAAAAATGATCGAAGAGCAAAAACAAACCAAAGCTAAAAGAACCAAATCCATCACAGTTTGGCTTACTGATGATGAGTACCAAGAATTGCACAACAAAAAAACAAGATCAAGAATTGGGGCTTGGGTTCGTGAGACGTGTTTAGGTGTTCAAAGTAAAAAACGCAAATATAAGCCCGTAGATCCCCAATTATTGCGAGAGCTAGGCAAGATAGGAGGTAACCTTAATCAAATTGCCAAGCATGCCAATACAGATGCACAAGGCGGCTTAGTGAATAAAATTCGCTTAGTGCGTGAACTTGTCTTGATTCGTGAACAACTGGACGAACTTTTAAAACGCTATGATAGTTAAATTTTTACCCAACAAAGGCGGTGGCAGTGCTAGAGCGACTATGAATTATTTGCTAGGCAGAAAAACGAGATCGAGAATACGCCAAAATTTTACAGGGCAATCCAGAACTGACTGAGCGGTTGGCGGACAACCTAGATTTTAAAAATCGCTACACAGTAGGGGTGTTATCGTTTGAAGAAACAAACATCAGTGATGCTGCCAAGCGTGAAATCATGGCAAGTTTTGAGCAATCATTATTGGCAGGCTTAGATCAAGATCAATATAACATCTGCTGGATTGAGCATAGAGACAAAGACCGTCTAGAGCTCAATTTTGTTATCCCCAACGTGGAGCTGACTACAGGCAAACGCCTACAACCTTACTATGACCGAGCTGACCGTCCACTGGTTGAAAATTGGAAACAGGTAATCAATCATCAATATGGCTTATCAGACCCACACGACCCATGCAAAGCCCAAGCGGTTAAAATTGAGCCCCATAACCTCCCAAAAGACGTACAGGCAATCAAAGAGTCCATAGGTGGGGTAATACACCAACAAATCGAGAAAGGGGCTATAACGAGCCGTGAGAGCGTTTTAGAGCTACTTACGCAATCAGGCTTTGAAATTGCACGCATCACAGATAAATCCATCAGCGTTAAAAATCCTAATGGCAAACGCAACATCAGATTAGAAGGTTTTATTTATGAAAATAGACGATTTGGTAGCGAACTTGAAGCGGAACGCGCAAGAGCAAGACAGGATTATGACCGAACAAATACAGAACATTACAAAACAGCACTTGGTAAACTACAACGAGCTATTGCAATCAAATCTCAAAACAACACAAAACATTATCAACGACCATCAAACGAGTTTGCAACAGGATTTGAAAGCGCCTAAGCATCAACAAGATTGCCACAGGGTCGGTGTTGGGCTTGATGGTGGCTTGTCTGCTAGGATTGGGGTTAGCCAATCTTTGGCTTTACATCCAATACCAAAATACAGCAAAGGAATTAAAACAAATAGAGCTGAACATACAAAAAACTCCAATACAAACCAGAGCTTTAGCCAAAATACAGATTGGTCAAAACAAAGATGGATCTATTTGGATACAACCCAAGAATCCCAAGGAATCAGAAATTGGCAGAGATCACAACAACAATCCCCTAATCATCTTGGATTAACTAGATATGCAAAACGACTTGATGAACGTTTACAGCGACTTACTGGACGATTTAGAGACACAATTAAACGAGCTTACCAACCTAACATTGACCCAAGCCGAACAAATCAAACGATTAATAATACAGAACGAGCAATTACAAGCCACAATAGAGAGCTTAACGAACGAAAACAAGGAGTGTTTGCTTGTGTTACAGCAAGCGAACAAAGAGAGCGAGAAACTAAGCAACGAGAACAGCAGGCTAGTCAAAGAGAACGAGAGATTGGTCAGTTTGTTGCAAAGCAAAACCAACAGCAAAAAGGACTAGTTGGTCGTGGGTTTTAGAGTTGGGCGTTGGTTTGTGATTGCTATCTTAATGTATGATATTTGGTATATAAAATCAGTTTTAATTTAAAATCTAGAGCTGAATTATTCTATCAGCACTAGCTATCGTTTCGGATCGGTGCGCTATCATTACTCGGGTAATACCTAATGATTTTATCATCTCATTGATTTGATATTCTTTGTTGATATCTAGATGGCTTGTGGCTTCGTCTAAAAATAAAATTTTAGGCTTTTGGTACAAGGCTCTGGCAATCAGTATTCGTTGTTTTTGACCGCCTGATAATACATTGCCCATATCGCCCACCAATGTTTGATAGCCCATTGGCATAGCCATAATTTCATCATGAATTCCTGCCATGATAGCACATTCTTCTGCCCAGTCATTGTTTAATTTATCATCAAAAAAACTAATATTTTCAATCAAAGAACCTGCAAATAAAGTATCATCTTGGCTCACACAAGCAATAATACCTAAAGCATTTAATTCTGCCATATTTTGATGAATCTTGCCTGCGATTTTAATTTCACCTGATTTGGGTGTGAGCTCGCCCATTAACAAGCTCATTAGTGTGCTTTTGCCACAGCCCGTTGCTCCAACGATGGCTACCGATTCTTTATCTTTGATGTAAAAACTTAGATTATCAATAATGCTAGGTTCATCATCACTATAAGCAAAAGACAGGTTTTTAACTTGTATATCATAGTTGGATATATTCTTTTGTTCTAACAAAGGCAGATAATCGCTTTTTTCAGTTTTTTCCAATACAATATCAGCAAGCCTCTCTCCGTGCAAACTTAGCATTTTCACTTCAATGAATTTATCGATAAGACTACTTACTCGTCCGCCAAACTGATTTTTATAAGCGATAAACGCCATTAAAATTCCAACCGTAAATGTACTATCAATGACTAAATTTGCCCCCAGATAGATAATAATGAGATTTTCAAGTCCAAAAACTATACCATTAATAAACCCAAACATCAGTCCTAATTTTTGGGTATAAAGCCCTGCATTAATAGTATTAACAAATAAGGTTAACCATGTGTCTTTTCTCATATCCTCTTTATTAAATCTTTTAATGGCGCGAATACCACGCATGGTTTCCATAAAATGTGTACTTTGTTTTAGTAAGAATGTATGATTTGTTCTTCAGTGGCTCGTTTTAGGGGTGTATACCATATCCATCGCAAAAACTCCATAAATTATCATTGCTCTATGGCAATCCATGCCAATGTTGGGCTGTAAAAACATCATCACAAGTGTGAATACTGTCATCATACCATCTAATATCACCGTTAAAAAGGTGGTGGTTAAAGTGGACTGAATGTTATCAATTGCTCCAAAGCGTGAAATAATATCGCCTAGATGTCTTTTTTGAGAAAATTGGCTGGGTAGATGGGTGAGATGATGAAAAACATTAGCTTTCCATTGAACATTGAGTGTGGTTGATATATACATACCTATCCATGTTTGTAATAGACTGGTAAGTTGTGTTAAAAACATAAGTATGCCAAAGCCAATAACCAGTGTGGTTAATAAGTTGCTATCAGCTGATACAATGGCGTGGTCAATGACCCACTGCATAAAAAATGGACTGGTTAAGGCAAATACTTCTAATACCAATGCTAAGATGAGTATTTGTCCTAAGGAACCATAAAGACCCTTTATTTCACCAATGAGTTTTAAACAGGCGAATATTGGCTTTATCCTCCTTTTTCTCGAAATCACTGTCTGCCCACACTTCTAGGGCTATCCCTGTAAAATGACTTGATATTTCTTTTGTGGTTAGTATTCTTTGTCCATAACTTGGGTCAAGAATAGTAACTTTATTCTTGGAGACAGATTTTAATACTACGAAATGATTCATGTCCCAATGCAAAATACAAGGCATACGCAATTGGCTTAATTCATCTAATTCTAGCCTCAATGGACGTGTGGTAAGCCTCATTTTTGGGCGATTTTAACGAGCGTATGTAAGGTTGCCTTTGAAATGGGAGCAATGCAGCAACTGA
>BNJS01003700.1_pt1 | contig 60953 bp, 60 predicted proteins | sample 8540461 | NCBI WGS metagenome assembly BNJS01 (sample SAMD00202454, study PRJDB9452) | human saliva metagenome | isolation source: human saliva | place: Japan
GAGAGAAAACCGTAAGCGGCAAAGCGTTCCGCGGTTTGCCTTATGCCGAGCAAAAATTCAAATGCCAAGCTGCTTATCAGGCATTTGATGATTTTGATCACGGCAAATTCTGCTGTCGTTAATCGTCTGATGAATAGGCCGTCTGAATGTTTCAGACGGCCTTTTGATATTTATTTCAACAATGATTTTGTTTTCGGCTTGAGGGCTCGTATTGCAGATTCATCACCATAATACAACACGCCCAGCTTAATAGGGATACGACCTTGCGATTTGCGGTGAGCATTGAATCGCGCAGTGAGTAGGCGCAACCGCAATATTCTTGTTGGTAGAAATGCTCGCGCTTGCTGATTTCAATCATGCGTGCACTGCCGCCGCCTTTGCGCCAGTTGAAATCCCAATAAACCAAGTCATCGTAAGGCTCGGCGGCGCGATGGCCGCAACCGTTGATCTGTTTCATGTCTTTCCAGCGCGAAATGCCCAGTGAGCTGGTGAAAACATGAAAGCCGTTTTCATGGGCATATTGAGCCGCTTTTTCAAAGCGCATATCGAAACACATGGTACAGCGGATACCGCGTTCGGGTTCAAATTCCATGCCTTTGGCTTTGGCAAACCATTCTTTGCGGTCATTTTCGTAGTCGTCGTCTTTATCGACAAAGGGGATGCCGAATTTGTCCGCAAAGCGCATGTTTTCTTCTTTGCGCAACATATATTCTTTGTGCGGATGGATATTGGGGTTGTAAAAATAAATGGTGTAGTCGATGCCGCTGGCAAGCATGGCTTCCATCACTTCGCCGGAACATGGGGCGCAGCAGGAATGCAGCAGGACTTTTTTATGGCCGCCCGGCGGAACGAGGATGGGGCGGTCAATATCGGTAACGATGGGAGTGTTTAATTCGGTCATGGTTGGATTCTATTTATTGTTAAGTGTTTCAGACGGCCTTGGATATCGAGGCCGTCTGAAATATAAGATGAAGTATATATTTTAACAGAGCTACACTTTATAGAACAGTTTGCTACTGCTTTTCTTTTTCGTTCAATGGTTTGAACTCTTGCGCATCTAGAGGCGGGGCTGCGAAGATGGTGTCTGGATTGGGGTGTGCCGCAAATTCTGCCAGCAGGTTGCGATAGTCCAGCGACTGCTTCATCAGTTCGGCGGCGGTACGCAGATTGTCCACGTCTTCCGGCGGCAGATAGAAACTGGTCGGAATATTCAATACCTTGTCCCTCAGCTGGGACGGTGGAAGGTCTTTTAGATTGAGGCTGACGAAAGAGAAATAGATGTCTTCATTCTGCTTGTCTTTGTTCCATTGGTCGACAAAAGCCCTGAAGCGGCGCAAAGACTCTTGCGAATGTTGGTCGATCGGGATATTCACGATGGCGGAAATGACATCGCGGAGGCCGGGTAGGGCTGCGCTTTTATCCAAATCGCTGCTGACTTCGTTTTGGGCATTGACGTTGATGACGACAATATGGCGGATTTTATTTTGTTTGATTTTATGCGTCAGGATTTTTTCCGGATACATCTCCGTCATGTCCAAAAGGCTGCGCATGCCCAGATTGTCGGTCAAGCCGCCGTCGATAAGGTGGATGTAGGGACGGTTTTTACTGTCGCTGTATTTTTGGAAACGCTCGAGAAATTCTTTTTGGGTTTGCAGTTGTTTTTTACCGGCTTCGCTGTCGGAGACAAGTTGCAGCGGCGGCGTGTATTGGCAATGGCCGCCATTGTTATTGAGCGTAATCGGTGCAAACACCATAGGCACGGAGCTTGACGCGGCAACGGCGCGGGCAAGTCGCAAGTCGCCCAAGTCGATACACATCGGGTCGAAATATTCTTGCGTGAAATTAAAACGCTCGCCTATGCCCATATCGGTGGCGGAAATGATGGCAAACGGGCCTTTGGCATTTTTTTCCAAATCGCGGAAAGTGGTTTTGCCGAAAAGATAGTTTTCAAACTGCTCCTGTAACAGATCGCCACGTCCGTATTCAGGCGAGGCCAGTCGGGGCAGATTGGACATGGAAAACGCTTGTTTGACGACTTGGCGTTGGAAGTTTTGGTGTAGGAAACGTTTATAAAACAGCGGAATGGTTTCTTCGCCCTTGAGTGCAAAATAAGCCGCCAAAACCGAACCGCCGGATACGCCGACCACCACATCGACATTCGACATCAAAGACTGTTTTTTACCGCCGATGGTAATCTGTTGCTTATGAAGCTGCTCCAACACGCCATAACCCAAGGCCGCCGCGCGCGTACCGCCGCCGGAGAACATCAACACAACAAGCGTATCGTCTTCGTCGTTGCGCTGAAGCCGGCTGGTTTCAAAGCGGTAGCCACGCTGCAGGTTGACCGTATCAATACCGGCGATAGGCTGATATTTCACCAGCGAACAGGCGGATAATAGGGCTGCAGAGAGCAGGGAAAGGGCAGATTTAAAAGGGAATTTCGGCATAAACACAGGAAAGTCGGTTGTTCATTCAAAACGGATTATAAAGGTTTTCAGACGGCCTTTATAGAAGGCAGACTTTCAGACGGCCTTTTTGCGTCGATTTTCCGTTATAATCGACACAATCTTTATCTTTCCAAACCCTTATGGCGCAACCAAACCGCATCAACCACGAACCTATCTTTCTGCTTGCTTCCGCCCCGTGGCGCGAGAGCAGCTTGTGGGTGGAGGCTTTCAGCCGCCGTTATGGGCGGGTGGCTTTGTTGGCCAGAAGCGCGCGCAAACGGCAGAGTGAATTGAGGCGTGTTGGTGCCGTTTGTACCGGTGAGCGCGTCTTGGTATGGCTCGCAAGAGTTGAAGACCCTGCATCGCGCCGAATGGATAGGCGGGTGGCCGCAGCCGCAGGGCAGGGCTTTGTTCAGCGGATTGTATGTGAACGAGTTGATGCTGAAGTTGAGCGTCCGCGAAGATCCGTTGCCCGAGCTTTATGATGTTTTGGCGGAAACCATGAAAACCATTTGTTGCGAGGCCAACCACATTGCCGCTTTGCGCCGTTTTGAGTGGACGTTGTTGACACGCTTGGGATTTGCCCCCGATTTGTTTCATGACGGCAACGGCAATGAAATCAATGGAGAAGAAACATATTGGCTCACGCCTGAAGAAGCTGTGGTGCCTTTGGCCGAGGCCGACCGTTTCCATGCGCTCAATAAGGGCGTAGCCGTATTGGGCGCGACGTTAATCGATTTGAGGGAAGGCAGTTTTGTTCATCAGGAAAGTCTGGGGCAGGCTTTGAAAGTGACGCGACTTTTGATTGACAACCTTCTACCCGAGGGCATCAAGTCTCGGCAGGTTTTGCAGCAGTTGCAGCAGTTTGGTTTGGGAAGTTGAATTTTTTCAGACGGCCTTGGATAGGTAAAGGCTCAGGCCGTCTGAAACCTTAATGAAAGGACATTATTATGTTGTTAGGCGTAAACATCGACCATATTGCCACCGTCCGCAATGCGCGCGGTACGATTTATCCCAGCCCCGTCGAAGCGGCGCTGATTGCGGAAACCCACGGCGCAGATTTGATTACCATGCACTTGCGTGAAGACCGACGCCATATTAAAGATGCCGACGTGTTCGCCGTGAAAAACGCCATCCGCACGCGCCTGAACTTGGAAATGGCGCTGACGGAAGAAATGCTGGAAAACGCGCTCAACGTCATGCCGGAAGATGTGTGCCTCGTGCCTGAAAAACGTCAAGAAGTGACCACTGAAGGCGGTTTGGACGTATTGGCGCAACAGGATAAAGTGGCCGAGTTCACCAAAATCCTGACTGACGCAGGCATTCGCGTGTCCTTGTTTATCGATGCCGACAACGCACAAATCCAAGCCGCTTATGATGTCGGCGCGCCCGTTATCGAATTGCACACCGGCGCATATGCCGATGCACACAGCCACGCCGAGCAAATGAAACAATTCGAGCGGATTCAAAACGGCGCGCATTACGCCAGCGATTTGGGTTTGGTCGTTAACGCCGGACACGGCCTGACCATTCACAACGTTACGCCGATTGCTCAAATTCTCGCCATCCGCGAGTTGAACATCGGGCATTCGCTGATTTCCCAAGCACTCTTCCTCGGCCTGCCTGAAGCTGTCCGTCAAATGAAGGAGGTCATGTTCAGAGCCAGAATGCTGCCTTAACGGCATCAGCCATACCGGCTAAGTCGATTTGCTTTGGCCGGTATTCACACTTTCAGACGGCCTGACTATTTAAACAAGGAGCAGACCCATGATTTACGGAATCGGTACAGACATTGTTTCCCTCAAACGCATTATCCGCCTGAACAAAAAATTCGGACTGGCGTTTGCGCAGCATTCTCAGCCCGGAAGAGCTGTTGGAATTTCCGCAGGCAGGCAAACCGGTCAACTATCTTGCCAAACGCTTTGCCGCCAAAGAGGCTTTTGCCAAAGCCGTCGGTACGGGCATACGCGGCGTGGTGTCTTTCCGCAATATCGGTGTCGGGCATGATGCATTGGGCAAACCTGAGTTGTTTTTTGCACCTGCTTTGACTAAATGGCTGGAAGAACAGGGTATCCGAAGCTGCCATCTCAGTATGAGCGATGAAGAGGATACCGTTATGGCTTTTGTCATTGTGGAAAAATAAGGCCGGATTTAAGTAGTCTGAAATAGAAAATCCTTTTCAGACGGCCTGAAGGGTTAGGTATTTGTTGAAGGTCGGGCGTATTGGCCCGACATCGTTTTTTTACGCATAAATCGGTAGGTGTCGCCGCCTGCTGCATATAAGAATAATCTCATGATGACTGAAGACACACGTCCATTGGTACAAGTGGTTGCCGGAATTTTGCTCGACCAAAACGGCCGCTATCTGCTCAGCTCCCGCCCAGAGGGCAAGCCGTATGCCGGTTATTGGGAATTTGCCGGCGGCAAGGTTGAGGCAGGCGAAAGCGATTTTCAAGCCTTGCAACGCGAGTTTGAAGAAGAACTCGGTATCCGTATCCTTGCCGCTACGCCGTGGCTGACGAAAGTCCATTCCTACGAACACGCACATGTACGCCTGCATTTTTTATGGGTGGAAGCCGACCAATGGACGGGCGAAATCCAATCAAGGGAAGGGCAGAAATGGGCATGGCAAAAGGCAGGGATTTTTACCGTTGCGCCGATGTTGCCCGCCAATAGCGCATTATTACGTTCCCTCTCCATTCCGCGCCAGCTTCAAGGCCGTCTGAAAAGCGGCTTGAGCGGTCAAAACAGTATGGGCGAATATCATGTTGTGCCGTATCTGTCGGCTCAGCATCAAACCGCATCTGCCGTATTGCTGGATTTTGCCGATTGGCAACAAGGCAAGCCGATAGAAACGCCCAGCGTGTGGCCAATCATTGAAAATGTCGAACAATGGTTGCAAGTGCAAAATGCCGATACTGTCGTTTGGAAAGTGGCGAATGAAGCGGCAGCCAAGCAAGTTGTCGATATTTTGGCGCAAGGCGTGGCTATGCCGCTGATTGCAGCAGCTCCGGAAAGTATGGTTTCCATTTATCGTGAACAGTGGCAGAGCATAGGTGCGCATGCCGTTTTGATCGATAATGACATTGAGGCCGTCTGAAATGAGTAAAAATCAAAAACTATTGATTGCCGCTGTTTTGCTGATTGTGTTTGCGGCGGCCAAACTGCTGCTTTTGGATTGGTGGCAGCGACAACAGTCAAAAGCGAATGTAGTCGAATGTAGTCTGACACAAGGCTGCGTCCTGCCTGACGGTTCAAAAGTGCGAGCGACCTCCATCAATACACACGAGCCTTTCGATATTGTGGTAGAAAATGTGCCGAAGAATACGGGCGCGGTCAGTATCAGTTTCAGTATGAAAAACATGGACATGGGCTTCAACCGCTACAACCTGATGCAACAATCGCCGCAAAGTTGGCAGGCTGCGCAAGTCCGCTTGCCGTTTTGCGTCGAAGGCCGCCATGATTACACTGTCGACATTACCATTGGCAAACAGACTTTTCAGACGGCATTTAGTGCAGAGTAGTCATCATGCAAAGGCCGTCTGAAAATTTAAAGGCAAAAATTTTTTTAATCAGACGGCATATTTAAAAGTTCCTTACAAATGAATCAATTATAAATTATTTTTAGACAGATTGTTTACAATTATTCTGACTATCAGTAGTACAAAACGGACAGAAGCTAGGCACACAAGGATTTGATGTGGTACAGCCTGTCCGTTTTTACATTTGTTGCAAAAATCGTTTATTAATAACTGAATTTTTTATAATTTTTTGAAAAAGTGTTTGACAAGACCGGTTTTATTTTTAAATTTGTTTCCATAAATAAAAACTACATCGCACTACAAAGGAACATCATCATGAATCTGTATCAAACCACTCTCTTTTGTTATAGATTTTCTCCGCCTCTGCTGCCCCTGCTGCCGCCAGCTTTATTGGCAGTCCCTGACGGTCTGAAGGCTCTCAACCCGAATCCAGTTTCCGCATTCCTACAAACGCTTCGGGTTTTAAAATATCTGTATCCCCAGCAGCCATTTATATACTGATTAATAAAAAAATTAAAAAAACGTACGCCTCCGCTTCAGCCTTATTGTATTTATTGGTTTTAATAACTATTTGTATTTATTGATTTTAAATTTTTAGATGGTTGATGATTGAAATTTTACAGGCCGTCTGAAAACAGTTTTTAGAACGATTGTTTCTTTTTAAACGGGTCGTTTCAAGTTGTGAAAAAACGAGCCGTCCGATTCATACTGATAAAAAGTCTATAAAGGAGAAATATGATGAGTCAACACTCTGCCGGAGCGCGTTTCCGTCAAGCCGTGAAAGAATCGAATCCTCTTGCCGTAGTCGGTTGCGTCAATGCTTACTTTGCACGATTGGCCACTCAAAGCGGTTTCAAAGCAATCTATCTGTCTGGCGGCGGCGTGGCAGCCTGCTCTTGCGGTATCCCTGATTTGGGCATTACCACAATGGAAGACGTGCTGATCGATGCGCGACGCATTACGGACAACGTGGATACGCCTTTGCTGGTGGACATCGATGTGGGTTGGGGCGGTGCATTCAATATTGCCCGTACCATTCGTAACTTTGAACGCGCTGGTGTTGCAGCGGTTCACATCGAAGATCAGGTAGCGCAAAAACGCTGCGGCCACCGTCCGAACAAAGCCATCGTTTCTAAAGATGAAATGGTCGACCGTATCAAAGCTGCCGTAGATGCCCGCGTTGATGAGAACTTTGTGATTATGGCGCGTACCGATGCGCTGGCGGTAGAAGGTTTGGATGCCGCTATCGAACGCGCTCAGGCTTGTGTCGAAGCAGGTGCGGACATGATTTTCCCTGAAGCCATGACCGATTTGAAAATGTACCGCCAATTTGCAGATGCCGTAAAAGTGCCTGTATTGGCCAACATTACTGAGTTCGGCTCTACACCACTTTATACCCAAAGCGAGCTGGCTGAAAACGGCGTGTCGCTGGTGCTGTATCCGCTGTCATCGTTCCGTGCAGCAAGCAAAGCTGCTTTGAATGTTTATGAAGCGATTATGCGCGATGGCACTCAGGCGGCGGTTGTTGACAGTATGCAAACCCGTGCCGAGCTGTACGAGCATCTGAACTATCATGCCTTCGAGCAAAAACTGGATAAATTGTTTCAAAAATAAGTAACCGCTTTCAGACGGCCTTTCAACAAATCCGCATCGGCCGTCTGAAAAATAAAACCCACAAAAATACAAAGGAGAAATACCATGACTGAAACTACTCAAACCCCGACTTTCAAACCTAAAAAATCCGTTGCGCTTTCTGGCGTTGCGGCCGGTAATACCGAATTGTGTACCGTTGGCCGTACCGGCAACGATTTGAGCTATCGCGGTTACGACATCTTGGATTTGGCACAAAAATGCGAGTTTGAAGAAGTCGCCCACCTGTTGATTCACGGTCATCTGCCCAACAAATTCGAGCTGGCCGCTTATAAAACCAAGCTCAAATCCATGCGCGGCCTGCCTATCCGTGTAATCAAAGTTTTGGAAAGCCTGCCTGCACATACCCATCCGATGGACGTAATGCGTACCGGCGTATCCATGCTGGGCTGCGTTCATCCTGAACGTGAAAGCCATCCGGAAAGTGAAGCGCGCGACATCGCCGACAAACTGATCGCCAGCCTCGGCAGCATCCTGCTGTACTGGTATCAATATTCGCACAATGGCAAACGCATTGAAGTTGAAAGCGACGAAGAGACCATCGGCGGTCATTTCCCTGCACCTGTTGCACGGCAAACGCCCAAGCGAATCACACATCAAAGCCATGCACGTTTCACTGATTCTGTATGCCGAACACGAGTTCAACGCTTCTACCTTCACCGCCCGCGTGATTGCCGGTACAGGCTCTGATATGTACTCCTGCATTACCGGTGCAATCGGCGCGTTGAAAGGCCCGAAACACGGCGGTGCGAACGAGGTGGCTTACGATATTCAAAAACGCTACCGCAATGCCGACGAAGCCGAAGCCGACATCCGCGAACGTATCGGCCGCAAAGAAATCGTGATCGGTTTCGGTCATCCGGTGTACACCATTTCCGACCCTCGCAACGTTGTCATTAAAGAAGTGGCACGCAGTTTGAGCAAAGAAACCGGCGATATGCGCCTCTTTGACATTGCCGAACGCTTGGAAAGCGTGATGTGGGAAGAGAAAAAAATGTTCCCGAATTTGGACTGGTTCTCTGCCGTTTCCTACCAAAAATTGGGCGTACCGACTGCTATGTTCACGCCGCTGTTTGTGATTTCCCGTACAACCGGTTGGAGCGCACACGTTCTCGAGCAACGCAAAGACGGCAAAATCATCCGTCCGAGCGCAAACTACACAGGCCCTGAAGATTTGGCATTCGTGGAGATTGAAAACCGCTAATACGCGTAACAGCAGGGTGGGCCGCCAGCCCGCCCCATCTCGAAATGCCGTTTGAAAACAATGAATAAATTAAGTTTTCGTTTTTCGACGGCCTAGTGCAGTATGCGAGAGAGAGAGAGCCGGCCGTTTGGAAAACATGCTGCTCTGCTGTCGTCATTCCCATACAGGCAGAAATTCAAAAGTTGAAATGTTCTGCTGTAAAGAGTACTGAAAGATTTAAGTTTGGATTTCCGTCTATACGGGAATGATGGTAGCGGAGCAGCAATTTTTTTTCATACCGCGAATAGATTTCAGACAACAAGCAATAAAACAGAATTTATGGTTTCAGACGGCCTGAAGGTCCGAATCAACAGGCCGTCTGAAACCCCAAAACCAAAAAAAGAATAGATTTAGGAGAACCGACATGACTGCCAACCAACGCTACCGCAAAGCTTTGCCCGGTACGGATTTGGAATATTACGACGCGCGTCAGGCGTGTGAAGACATCAAACCAGGCTCTTACGACAAGCTGCCTTATACAAGCCGTATCTTGGCTGAGAACTTGGTCAACCGCGCAGACAAAGTCGACCTGCCTACGCTGCAAAGCTGGCTGGGCCAGCTGATAGAAGGCAAGCAGGAAATCGACTTTCCTTGGTATCCTGCACGCGTGGTGTGTCACGATATTCTGGGTCAGACAGCGTTGGTAGATTTGGCAGGTCTGCGCGATGCGATTGCCGAAAAAGGCGGCGATCCTTCCAAAGTCAATCCGGTGGTGCAAACCCAGCTCATCGTTGACCACTCTCTGGCCGTTGAATGCGGCGGCTACGATCCTGATGCTTTCCGCAAAAACCGCGAAATCGAAGACAGACGTAACGAAGACCGTTTCCACTTCATCAACTGGACAAAAACCGCCTTTGAAAATGTGGACGTGATTCCGGCAGGCAACGGTATTATGCACCAAATCAACTTGGAAAAAATGTCTCCGGTTGTCCAAGTCAAAAACGGTGTGGCATTCCCTGATACTTGTGTGGGTACTGACTCACATACGCCGCACGTCGATTCATTGGGCGTGATTTCCGTAGGCGTGGGCGGTTTGGAAGCTGAAACCGTGATGTTGGGCCGTGCCTCCATGATGCGTCTACCTGATATTGTCGGCGTTGAGCTGACCGGCAAACGCCAACCGGGTATTACTGCCACCGACATTGTGTTGGCACTGACCGAATTCTTGCGTAAAGAGCGCGTGGTTGGCGCATTTGTCGAATTCTTCGGTGAGGGTGCAAGAAGCCTGTCTATCGGCGACCGTGCCACCATTTCCAACATGACCCCTGAGTTCGGCGCGACTGCCGCGATGTTCGCTATTGATGAGCAAACCATTGATTATTTGAAACTGACCGGTCGCGACGACGCGCAAGTGAAATTGGTGGAAATCTACGCCAAAACCGCAGGCTTGTGGGCAGATGCCTTGAAAACCGCCGTTTATCCGCGCGTTTTGAAATTTGATTTGAGCAGCGTAACACGCAATATGGCAGGCCCAAGTAACCCGCATGCCCGTTTTGCGACTGCCGATTTGGCCAGCAAAGGCTTGGCTAAACCTTACGAAGAGCCTTCAGACGGCCAAATGCCTGACGGTGCAGTGATTATTGCCGCGATTACTTCATGTACCAATACTTCCAATCCGCGCAACGTTGTCGCCGCCGCGCTGTTGGCACGCAATGCCAACCGTCTTGGTTTGAAACGCAAACCTTGGGTGAAATCTTCGTTTGCACCGGGTTCAAAAGTAGCCGAAATCTATTTGAAAGAAGCAGGCCTGCTGCCTGAAATGGAAAAACTCGGTTTCGGTATCGTTGCCTTCGCATGTACCACCTGTAACGGCATGAGCGGCGCACTGGATCCGAAAATCCAAAAAGAAATCATCGACCGCGATTTGTACGCCACTGCCGTATTGTCAGGCAACCGCAACTTCGATGGCCGTATCCATCCGTATGCGAAACAGGCTTTCCTTGCTTCGCCTCCGTTGGTCGTTGCCTACGCGCTGGCAGGCAGCATCCGTTTCGATATTGAAAACGATGTACTCGGCGTTGCAGACGGTAAAGAAATCCGCCTGAAAGATATTTGGCCTACCGATGAAGAAATCGATGCCATCGTTGCCGAATATGTGAAACCGCAACAATTCCGCGACGTTTATATCCCAATGTTCGACACCGGCACAGCGCAAAAAGCACCAAGCCCGCTGTACGACTGGCGTCCAATGTCCACCTATATCCGCCGCCCACCTTACTGGGAAGGCGCACTGGCAGGGGAACGCACATTAAGAGGCATGCGTCCGCTGGCGATTTTGCCCGACAACATCACCACCGACCACCTCTCGCCGTCCAATGCGATTTTGGCCAGCAGTGCCGCAGGCGAATATTTGGCAAAAATGGGTTTGCCTGAAGAAGACTTCAACTCTTATGCAACCCACCGCGGCGACCACTTGACCGCCCAACGCGCCACCTTCGCCAATCCGAAACTGTTTAACGAAATGGTTAGAAACGAAGACGGCAGCGTACGCCAAGGTTCGTTGGCACGCGTTGAACCTGAAGGTCAAGTGATGCGTATGTGGGAAGCCATCGAAACCTATATGAACCGTAAACAGCCGCTCATCATTATTGCCGGTGCAGACTACGGTCAAGGCTCAAGCCGCGACTGGGCTGCAAAGGCGTGCGGCTGGCGGGCGTGGAAGCCATCGCCGCCGAAGGTTTTGAGCGCATCCACCGCACCAACCTCATCGGCATGGGCGTCTTGCCGCTGCAATTCAAGCCCGGCACCAACCGCCATATCCTGCAACTGGACGGCACGGAAACCTACGACGTGGTCGGCGAACGCAAACCGCGCGGCGACCTGACCTTAGTCATCCACCGCAAAAACGGCGAGACCGTCGAAGTCCCCGTTACCTGCCGTCTCGATACCGCAGAAGAAGTATTGGTATATGAAGCCGGTGGCGTGTTGCAACGGTTTGCACAGGATTTTTTGGAAGGCGCGGCAGCATAAAGGCAGACGGCCTTTTGATGAGAAGGCCGTCTGAAATCAGTTATTTTTTATGTGCTGACATTTGCAAATCATCGATGAATAAATAAAAGCGTTCCGGATAATCATGTATGTTGATTTCTGATTTTTTTCTCCTTGGCTAAACTTAGTTTTGTAAACAAGATTTCTTTTTAGTTGTTCTAGGGAAGGATGTCTTTCATCAGCATGAATTTCATAATTAAAAATTTTTTTGAAATTTCAGTTGTAATTGAAAGATGGATATCAGAATATTTGGGATTATCTAGGCGTTGGAGTAATTCAATACTGAAATCATGAACAAAGTGCTTTTTCCATATGAAGACCTTTCTAAATAAAAAAATTCATAAAGAGATATTCTTGCCAGTACGTTGGCAGTGGCAGCAGGTTGGGTTGAACCCAATATTTTCAAGATTTAACGATGAAAAACTGTTTGAAAAAAAGGAGAAACAGAATGCCGCAGATCAAAAATTCCAGCCGTTTACTACCGCGGCGGTACATCCAAAGGCATTTTTCTTCAAACGCACCGATCTGCCGACCGCTGCGCAGGAAGCAGGCGAGGCACGCGACAAAAATCTTGTTGCGCGTACTCGGCAGCCCCGATCCTTACGGCAAACAGATTGACGGTTTGGGCAATGCCAGTTCGTCCACCAGCAAAGCCGTGATTTTGGACAAATCCGAACGCGACGATCACGATGTCGATTATTTGTTCGGACAAGTTTCCATCGACAAACCTTTTGTCGATTGGAGCGGTAACTGCGGCAATCTGACCGCCGCCGTGGGCGCATTTGCCATCGAACAAGGCTTGGTCGATAAATCCAAAATCCCTTCAGACGGCCTGTGTACCGTCAAAATCTGGCAAAAAAACATCGGCAAAACCATTATTGCCCATGTGCCGATGCAAAACGGCGCAGTTTTGGAAACAGGCGATTTTGAGCTTGACGGCGTAACGTTTCCGGCAGCCGAAGTACAAATCGAATTTTTAGATCCAGCCGACGGCGAAGGCAGTATGTTCCCAACCGGCAATTTGGTCGATAAAATTGATGTGCCGAATATAGGCCGTCTGAAAGCCACGCTTATCAATGCCGGGATTCCAACCATTTTCCTGAATGCCGCAGATTTGGGCTACACAGGCAAAGAGTTGCAAGACGACATCAACAACGATGCCGCGGCTCTGGAAAAAAATTTGAAACCATCCGCGCGTATGGCGCGCTGAAAATGGGTTTGATCAGCGATGTATCCGAAGCCGCCACCCGCGCCCATACTCCGAAAGTCGCTTTTGTCGCTCCGGCGGCAGATTACACCGCTTCAAGCGGCAAAACCGTCAAAGCTGCCGACATCGATTTATTGGTACGCGCGCTGAGCATGGGCAAATTGCACCACGCCATGATGGGTACCGCTTCAGTTGCCATTGCTACCGCCGCCGCCGTGCCCGGTACGCTGGTCAACCTTGCAGCCGGAGGCGGAGCGCGTAAAGAAGTCCGTTTCGGTCATCCGTCAGGCACACTGCGTGTCGGTGCCGCCGCCGAATGTCAGGACGGACAATGGACGGCCACTAAAGCGGTCATGAGCCGTAGCGCACGCGTGATTATGGAAGGGCAAGTCCGAGTGCCGGAAGATTGCTTTTAAGTTTTCAGACGGCCAAGCCATTAAACAAGGCCGTCTGGAAACCAAATAAGCAGATTTTTAGTTGGGTAGCGATACCTGCAATGGAGATTAGGATTGGGCATGAAGCCTGACTAAACACCAAACCAAAGGCAATCTGAAAGCTCTCAAATGTTTTTTTGCTCTTTTTCAGACGGCCTGAAGCCAAAAAAACAATCAAAAATTCAAAGGAGAAACACCATGTCCAACCAACTCATTCTTGTTCTGAACTGCGGCAGCTCTTCACTCAAAGGCGCCGTTATCGACCGTAAAAACGGTAAAGTTCTCTTAAGCTGTCTCGGCGAACGTTTAGGTACGCCCGAAGCAGTCATTACATTCAGCAAAGACGGCAAAAAATGCCAAACAGCTTTGACCAGCCGTAACGATCATGCCGGTGCTGTAGGTATGCTGTTGAAAGAGCTTGAAAAACACGGCCTGCACGACCGTATTAAAGCCATTGGTCACCGCATCGCACACGGCGGCGAAAAATACAGTGAGTCTGTTTTGATCGACCAAGCAGTAATGGACGAACTCAATGCCTGCATTCCGCTCGCTCCGCTGCATAACCCTGCCAATATTAACGGCATTTTGGCTGCGCAAGAGCACTTCCCGGGTCTGCCCAATGTCGGCGTGATGGATACCTCGTTCCACCAAACCATGCCGGAGCGTGCCTACACTTATGCCGTTCCGCGCGAATTGCGTAAAAAATACGCTTTCCGCCGCTACGGTTTCCACGGTACCAGTATGCGTTACGTTGCCCCTGAAGCCGCACGCATCTTGGGCAAACCGTTGGAAGACATCCGCATGATTATTGCCCACTTAGGCAACGGCGCATCCATTACCGCCATCAAAAACGGCAAATCCGTTGACACCAGTATGGGCTTCACACCGATCGAAGGCTTGGTAATGGGTACGCGCTGCGGAGACATCGACCCGGGCGTATACAGCTATCTGACTTCACACGCCGGTTTGGATGTTGCCCAAGTTGATGAAATGCTGAACAAAAAATCAGGCTTGCTCGGTATTTCCGAACTCTCCAACGACTGCCGTTCTTTGGAAATTGCAGCGGACGAAGGCCATGAAGGCGCACGCTTAGCTTTGGAAGTAATGACTTACCGCCTTGCCAAATATATTGCTTCGATGGCTGTGGCTTGTGGCGGCGTTGACGCGCTTGTGTTCACCGGCGGTATCGGCGAAAACTCGCGTAATATCCGAGCTAAAACTGTTTCATATCTTGATTTCTTAGATCTGCACATCGACACCAAAGCCAATATGGACAAACGCTACGGTAACTCCGGTATCATCAGCCCGACAGATTCTATGCCAGCTGTTTTGGTGGTGCCAACCAATGAAGAGCTGATGATTGCCAACGATACGGCTGAATTGGCAGGTCTCTAGGAAGAAGTAAAATAGGGAGAGTATTCTCCCTATGCTGGATACAATAAAAAGTGCGGATTCATCATCCGCACTTTTTAATTACATCTCAATCAAGCCACTTGGGTTTGATGTTCGTCGCCGTTGCGCTCACGAACTGTGCCCAAGCGGTAAACGGTTTCGCCTTGTTCGCTCAAGAATGCCTGTACTGCATCGGCATCTTCTTTGGCAATGATAACGACCATACCGATACCGCAGTTAAATGTACGGTACATTTCTTGGGTTTCCACATTGCCCTGCTTTTTTTGCAGCCATTGGAACAGTTTAGGCAATTCCCACGCTTTGGCATCGATTTGTGCGACGGTATTTTCAGGTAAAACGCGTGGTACGTTTTCGGTAATGCCGCCGCCGGTAATATGGGCCATGCCTTTAATGGTGAATTTTTCCAAAGCGGCAAGGATAGGTTTCACATATAGACGGGTAGGGGCGATGATGGCTTCGCGCAAGGTTTTGCCGTTGTCAAACTCCGCGTCCAAATCGGGATTGTCGCGTTCGATGATTTTGCGTACCAAAGAGTAGCCGTTGGAGTGTGCGCCGTTGGAAGCCAAGCCCAAAACAACGTCTCCGGCCTGAATGCTGCGACCGTTGATGACGCGTTCTTTTTCAACCACGCCGACGGCAAAACCGGCCAAGTCGTATTCGCCTTCGGGATACATGCCCGGCATTTCGGCAGTTTCACCGCCAATCAAAGCGCAACCAGATTCTTCACAGCCTTGGGCAATGCCTTTAATCACATCAGTCGCGCGGGCAACATCCAGCTTGCCGCAAGCAAAATAGTCCAAGAAGAACAAAGGTTCAGCACCTTGAACCAAAATGTCGTTGACGCTCATGGCAACCAAATCGATACCGACGGTATCGTGTTTATCCCAGTCGAATGCCAGTTTCAGCTTGGTGCCGACGCCGTCCGTACCGGAAACCAATACCGGATTTTTGTATTTTTTTGCCGATTTCGACCAAAGCGCCGAAACCGCCCAAATCACCCAACACTTCAGGGCGCATAGTACGCTTGGCAAAAGGTTTGATGTTTTCGACCAGTTGATCGCCTGCGTCGATATCCACGCCTGCGTCACGATAGCTCAAAGAAGTGCTCATTGGATTTCCTTATTCGGGTATGGGTAGATTGTCGGGACGTATTTTATCTTAAATTGGAGGATTCAGGCTGAATTTTTTGGCGTTATTGTCAACAATTTTTATTTTATCTTAATAGCCGTCTCGCTTTCAGACGGCCTTTGTGAATCTGTTATACTGCTTATTTATTTTGAAAACCTTAAGCATCAACTGGGGAACACCTTTTTATGTATCAAAAGAAAGCGCGCAGTGTAAAACCGTGGATTATTATGGCTTGCGTCATCGCAGCCTTTATTTGGCTTTTATATGCTTTGGGCGATGTTTTGACGCCGTTTATTGTGGCCGCCGTTTTGGCCTATGTTTTGAATCCATTGGTCGAGTGGCTGCAATTGAAGCGTATCCGCCGCGCGCCGGCCTCTATGATTATTATGGCGCTGGCTTTGCTGATATTGCTGTCGTTGGTACTGATTATCGTGCCTATGTTGTTGAACCAGTTTAATAATCTGGCCGAACGCCTGCCGCAAATCGTAGGCTTTGTTCAAAACAAACTGCTACCGTGGCTCAACAGCATCAGCGGGGATTATATTCAAATTGATCAAGAATCAATCATCGCATGGTTGCAGTCGCATACGGATGAGTTGAGCAATACGCTCAAAGCATGGATTCCGACCTTGATGCGTCAAAGCGGCAACGTCATCAGCGGCGTCAGCAATTTGGTGTTGTTGCCTTTGTTGCTGTATTACTTCTTGTTGGATTGGAAACGTTGGTCTTCCGGAATCAGCAAATTGGTTCCACGCCGTTTTATCGAGACCTACACGCGTATCAGCGGCAATATGGACGAAGTCTTAGGCGAGTTTCTGCGTGGCCAGCTGATGGTTATGATGATTATGGGCTTGGTCTATGGCTTGGGCTTGATGCTGGTCGGTTTGGATTCCGGCTTTGCCATCGGTATGATTGCCGGTATTTTGGTATTTATTCCGTATTTGGGTGCATTTACCGGCCTTTTGCTGGCAACAGTTGCCGCGCTTTTGCAATATGGCTCATGGCAGGGCTTGTTGATGGTCTGGGCTGTATTTGGTGTCGGACAATTCTTGGAAAGCTTTTTCATTACGCCTAAAATCGTCGGCGACCGCATCGGTTTGTCTCCGTTCTGGGTGATTTTCTCATTGATGGCTTTCGGGCAACTGATGGGTTTTGTCGGTATGCTTGCCGGCCTGCCGCTTGCCGCTGTTACGCTGGTTTTATTGCGTGAAGGCGCATCTGCCTATTTCGGCAGCCGTTTCTACAAACATAAATAAATCGATAATATTAAGGCCGTCTGAAATCCAAGTTTCAGACGGCCATTGATAACAAAGGAAGTCTATATGTTAGCCATTATCGGCGGCAGCGGTTTGACCAAACTGCCGGAACTCGAAATTACTGAACGAAAAATTGTACGCACTCCATACGGCTTAACCAGCAGCCCTATTTTGTTCGGCAGGTTGGGGCGCTTGGATATTGTTTTCCTTGCCCGACACGGCTTCAGCCATACCATCGCGCCGCATGAAATCAACTACCGCGCCAATATTTGGGCATTAAATTCTTTAGGCGTCGAAAACATCATTGCCATTTCTTCAGTCGTCGGTATCAATCCCGATTTTGAAAACGGCAGTTTGGTGTTGCCGGACGATTTGATCGACTATACCTATGGCCGTAAAGATACTTTTTTTGAAGGCCAAGAATGTCCGGTTGTCCATACCGATTTTTTCAACCCTTATTGCGATGAATTGCGACAAGAATTGTTGAATATCACGAAAGCGCACAATGTGCCGATTTACGATTCTGCCGTTTATGGCTGCCTGCAAGGCCCGCGCCGTCCGACCCGCGCAGAAATCGTCCGTTATCGACGTGACGGCGTAGATGTACTCGGTATGACCGGTATGCCCGAAGCTGTTTTAGCCAGAGAGTTGAAAATGGCCTATACCCACTTTTGCAGCGTCAGCAGCATTGATTGCTTTGATAATGGAAAAGGAAATGACGGCTGTAACGAACAGGTTTCTATGACAATGACCAAAATCCGACAATTATTAAATGGTTTGTAACTGATAATGCCATCTGAAATGATGTTTTCAGACGGCATTGTTTTATTTAAGAAGCCGTTTCACGCGCCCAATGGGGTAGGGAAGCTTTTTGTTTGCGGAACGAGGCAAGTTTCATACCCCGACATTTTTCAAAAATCAATTCAACTCCGCTTTGCAACTGTAAAATCAAATTGGTATGCGTTTCCGTTTTAATAAAATCAATATTGCGTTGCACCAATCGCTGAATGACGGCATAAACATCAAGGCAGCCATTTGCAAAAAACCACGGATTCAACTTTACCCAACGGCCGCCGCTTAATGCAGTATCAGGCTGAAAATCAGCACGAATCTGTGTTAAACGATTGTCGGAGAAATGCAGTTCGATGTCGCCATAAAGCCAAATATTCCAGCCTTTTTGCACCAACAAGCCTTTTAGGGACGCAGTCAGGCGCAGGAAACATCTGTAAAATAGACTCTGCAGATTGTCCGATTTCCAGATAATCAAACCGGCCGGTATACAAAAAATCATAAATATCAACGGCAATAGGAAAGTGGTAGCGCATGGCAATAACCATAGAAAAGCAATTAACCAAGCTATCTTAAACTTAAAATATAATGAAATCAATTCTTATTACTATTTATTTAATATAAGAAAGGCCGTCTGGAATTTCAGACGGCCTTGTAGCTTTGATTTAAACTGATATTGGTTTACTCAGCCTTTAAATCAGCCACGCATTGCTTATCGCGAGCCTCAAAAGCTTCCGCGCCACCCAAGAGTTTGAGTTGCTCCTCAGGACTGATTTTGCCGAAGTTTCGGATTTGCTCGTCAGAGAGTTTGCTTAAAGGCTGATCCCACATGCAGACACAATAGCCTTGAGCCAATTTCTCGTTTTGTGCATCCAAACCTTTTGCCTTCAAATCAGCTTGCCATTTTTCGGCAAAAGGAATGTTTTTCACGCAAGACTCCACCACATTTTGTTTCATCTGCGGCTTGTTCATCGCGCATTGTGAGAGCCGGGCGGTCAGAGCCAGCAAAGACAAAATAATCCATGCCCAAATGCGGATGGTACGGATTTTTGCCTTGGCTTTTTTTCTGGCCGCCAGTTGCTCTTCAGACGGCCTCTCCGTTTGTTGCTCAGTCATGCAGGCTTTCCATGCGGATCATGGTGATCGGAGCATCCACGCAGCTCAGTGCTTCAATCGCTGCGATAGCGCGTTTAACATTGTGTTCCACTGTGGTGTGGGTCAGAATTACGATTTCAGCAGTACTTTTGATTAATCACGCCTTTTTTTGAATCAGAGCCTCGATAGAAACATTTTTCTTTGGCCAAGAGGGCGGCAATTTGACCCAAAGTGCCCGGTTCGTCAGTTGCTTGAACGCGCAGATAGTAGCTGCTGGTAATTTCATCCATAGGCAGAATATTTTGCGCTTGAACTTGTGAAGGTTGGAATGCCAAGTGAGGAACACGATGGTCAGTTTCCGCTTCAATCAGGCGGGCAATATCAATGATGTCGGCAACCACGGCAGAAGCAGTCGGCAATGCACCGGCGCCTGCACCGTAATACAAGGTTTCTCCAACCATATCGGCATTGACACGGACAGCATTCATCACGCCGTTAACGTTAGCCAGCAGACGGCTTTCAGGAATCAGAGTCGGATGTACACGCAACTCGATGCCTTTGTCGGTTTTACGGGTAATACCCAACAATTTGATACGGTAGCCAAACTCTTCAGCGTATTTGATATCGCGGCTGTCGAGGTTGCTGATGCCTTCCAAATAGCAGGCAGAAAAGTTCATCGGCGTGCCAAATGCCAATGCGCTCATGATGGTGATTTTATGGCCGGCATCATGACCTTCGATATCAAAAGTAGGATCAGCTTCTGCATAGCCCAAAGCCTGAGCTTCTTTCAATACGTCTGCAAACGCGCTGCCTTTTTCACGCATTTCAGTAAGAATGAAGTTGCTGGTACCATTAATAATACCGGCGATACTGCGGATTTGGTTTGCAGCCAAGCCTTCACGCAAAGCCTTGATAATAGGGATACCGCCGGCAACAGCAGCTTCAAACTGTACCATGACATTTTTCTTTTCCGCCAAAGGGAAAATTTCATTGCCGTATTCAGCCAACAGTTTTTTATTGGCAGTAACAATGTGTTTGCCGTTTTCAATCGCTTTCAATACCGCATCTTTGGCAATACCGGTACCGCCAAACAATTCAACAACGACATCAACATCTTGATGTTGAACCAGCTCAAACGGATCTTTGATAAAAAAACAGCATTCGGGCAAATTTGTTTGGCTTTTTTTCTTCGCTCAAATCACAAACAGCAGAAATACGGACTTCACGTCCCCAAGCGGCGGCTGATTTCCGCAGCGTTGTCCTGCAATACAGTAGCCGTACCGCCACCGACTGTACCCAAACCTAAAAGACCGATATTTACTGGCTTCATTGTGTCTCCTTTTGAGCCGATACTTTAAAATAATCACGCAAAACCAAGGCTTGTTATAATCGCTTGCAATCGTAAATTCAGAGCAAAGCATCAATGCACAAGGTCAAACGTTGAATCCTACCTGATATTGCTTGATTTTTGCACCTTTTTGCAAGTTTCCCAAGGCCGTCTGAAAAATCGTTCTACCATAAAAACAGGAATTGCCAATGAAAATCACAGAAAACCATATCGATGAAGCCGCATCATTTTTTTCATCCTCACAAGGCATATTGCAAATCGGGGAACAAACATACTCAGAACCCATTTTCTGGCAAGATGGTAAAGTGAGCATTATTCCTCAAACAACCATCGAAGAATTAAACGAACAAATTTTTATATCAACAATTGAAACAGTAGAAAACCGTCCAGAAGTCATTATCATAGGTACAGGAGCAAAACAAAAATTTCTGCATCCCAAAATTGCTGCAGCCTTATCAGCCTACGGAATCGGCTTCGAATGCATGAACACAGCTTCAGCTTGCCGAACTTTAGTTTTACTGCAAGGAGAAGGACGAAGCACATGGGCTTGGTTGTGGCCATAATTATAGAAAAGACTTTTGCATCATACTAGTCTAAGTTCGCATAATTTATATTATGTTAAATTTATGATGATGAAATTTATTCATTATGATATCTGTGCTCGTTTATTTAAACCCACTAACCTAATTCACGTTCCCCATCCCAATATTCTCTTTTTTTCCCACTAAGCTTTTCTTTTTTATCTCCAAATAAAGTAAGATTCAGTCAACGGATATCGATCTTTATATCACCATCCAATCTCTGGAGTAAAGCACCCCATGGCCGTCAATAAAATCGCCCGTAAAAGCAGCAAGTTCCGCGTTGTCTTTACCGTACCCGATTTCTGCTGGCCGCCTCCACCCGCTCCCCCTTCCGTTCCACCCATTCCCTTCCCACTCTTTGCCGACCTCGGCGGTGCCAAGACCGTCGCCAAAGACGTACGCCTCAACCGCAAGCCTGCTTTTTGTCTTTAAAGCCAGTAAGACGGACAAGACTTATGGCGACGAAATCGCCCTTCCGGGCCGTAAAGGGGTAAAGAGCCGTACCGCCACCAAACCGGCCTGGCCGATGCGCCACTCTTCCTCGGTTAAAATCCGCAAACGCTATATCGTGCGCACCGGCGATATGTTCCATATGAACGGCAAGTTCAGCAAAAGACTCCCCCCTAAAACCTGTCTGTCCTGTAAGGGTGCAGTGAGTACCGGTCGGCCGGTGAATCCGATACACGGTTTGAAGTTTTTGGAGGGTGAAACCGACTTTGCCTTTGAAGGCATTTTGCCGCTGGTATGGAGCCGCAGCTATTATTCCGACCAAGACGGTACCGGCTGGCTCAGCGAGGGTTGGAGCGTACCGGGCTGCCAACGCATTATCCGCGATGCGGCCGGATTAGCCTATATCGACGATCAGGGCCGTTTGTTCCCTTTGCCGGAAGTGGATGAAGATGACGAAGAGCCGGTATTGTTCGAAAGCGAACAGATTTGGTTCGGCAAAAAAATCCGGGACGGGCATTATGTCATTGCTTCGCTGGACGGTTCGATAGCGTTGCGCTTTTGCCCCTTTGGTGGTGGCGGAAGACGGTTCGGACGAAGACTCCACCCTCTTCCCTTTGGTCGCGGTAGAAGACGCCAACGGCAACCATCAGCGTTTCATTTATCATCCGCTGACCGGTCTGCCGCAATACATTATTGACGGCAACGGCCGGGTGTTCTCGCTGAACTTCGGCAATGTGGCCGATGAGCAGTCGCCCTAAAATGCGGCTGCTGTCGGTGTCGCTGTTGGAGGGTTTGCCCGCCTTTGGCGAAACGGTCCGGGTCGGCAGTCCGCTGGTCCGCTATGAATACAACGGCAGTGGCGACCTGATCCGCGTCATCGGCCGCGACGGCAACGTCAAACGCAGCTTCGGCTATAAGAACAATCTGATGGTGTCGCACACGGATGCGGCCGGATTGGTATCGGAATACGAATACGACCATTACACCCCGACCGGCAAGGTGTTGCGCAACTGGACCTCCTTGGGCGAGGAATGGCGCTTTACCTATCACGACGGTTATACCGAGGTAACCGACGTGTTGGGCCGTACCGAGCAATACCATTACGACTACAACAACGAGTTGACCAAACGGGTGTTTGCCGACGGCAGCGCCGTATTGATGGAACGCGACGGTTTGGGCCGTCTGCTCAGCCAGACCGATGCGATGGGACGCGTTACCCGTTATCAGTACAGCAACGAGGGGCAGATCGAAACCATCATCCGTCCCGACGGCGCCATCCTGCATTTCGACTATGACGACTGCTACCGCCTGATCCGTAAAAGCGATGCGGAAGGCCGTTATGACGGCTATACCTACGACGAAGCGGGCAACCTGCTGACCCATACCGACCCGCTGAAACATACCACCCGTTTCGAATACGCCGACAACGGTCTGTTGCTGTCGGTGACTGACCCCAACGGCAGCAGCACCGCCTATCACTATAATAAAAACCGCCAACCCGACCTCATTACCGACTGCTCCGGTTACGAAACCAAACTGGCCTACACCCCCGAAGGACAGCTGGCGCGCATTACCGATGCGCTGGGACAGCACACCGAATACCATTACGACGCCAACCAAAACCTCACCCTCGCCCTCTATCCCGACGGCAGCAAAGAGACCTTCGGCTACGATGCCGCAGGTCGTCTGAAAACCCATACCGACGGCGAAGGGTATACCACTTCCTACGAATACGGCCAAGACGGTCTGCCGACCCGACGTACCAACGCACTGGGCCACACCTTCGGCTACCATTACGACAAAGCCCGCCGCTTAGTCGGCCTCACCAATGAAAACGGTGCGCGCTACCGCTTTGCCTACGACGTCCTCGACCGCCTGATTGCCGAAAGCGGCTTCGACCATAAGCTCACCGGCTACCGCTACAACGCCGGCAACGAACTGATCGAGCAGCGCGAATTCGGCGACGACGCCTCCCTCGCCGCCAAACTGATGGCGCAGCTGGGCGGGCAGACCGTCCCCAAAAAAGATGCCGCCCCGCTTTCAGACGACCTCGACAGCCAAACCCCGCTGCGGGTTACCGAGTTCAAACGCGATATATTGGGACGGCTGATCCACACCCTTGCCCGCGATAACGACAGAGTTCAGGAAACCGCTTACCAATACGACTTGGACGGCAATCTCGTCCGCGCCGCCAACCGCCACAGCATTACCTGCTTCGACTACAACGGAAACGGCCAACTCATCGCCCAACACCAATGGAAGGTGCCGAGCAAGGAAGAGAACGCCCGAAACGGATTGCCCGACACCGACTGGCGCGATGCGCAGTACGACATGCTGTACCTGCCCGTTACCGAAACCGTCCGCTACCACTACGACTTCAACGGCAACCGCACCGCCACCGTCCTGCCCGACGGCAGACAGATCAACTACCTGTATTACGGCAGCGGCCACCTGCACCAAATCAGCCTCGACGACGAAGTCATCACCGACATCGAACGCGACAAGCTGCACCGCGAAATCTACCGCACTCAGGGTAAACTCGCCAGCCGTTACGAACTCGACCCATTAGGTCGTCTGAAAAGGCAAATCGCCACCCTCAATGAATTGACGGAAGGCGGTAAAGGCAAAACCAAAGTAGCGGCGGGCTATGGCCAAACCGCCGTCAAACGCAGCTACGGCTACGACCGCACCGGCAACCTGACCCACAGCACCGACCAGAGGACGGGAACGACCAAGTTCGAGTACGACAAACTGGGCAGGATTACCCAAGCGGGCAGCGAACTGTTCGCCTTCGACCCCGCACACAATATCCTCGACATCCCGACGGAAAAGGTCAAACCATACCCTGCCCCCTCTCCCGTGGGAGAGGGTCGGGGAGAGGGCAAAACGACCGCACCGCTTTCAGCCGACCTCAATCCCATCACCGACAACCGCCTGAAAACCTACAACGGCACGACCTATTACTACGACGAGCTCGGCAACCTGATCCACCGCGAGCTGGCAGACGGCGAAGTGCAAAACTATTTCTACGACCTGCACGACCAACTGGTTAAAGCCGAAATCTTCAAAAAAGACGGCACGAAAGAGACTTGGGCCTACACCTACGACGCCCTGGGCAGAAGGATAGGCAAAGGTCGTCTGAAAGACAGTCAGGAAGTTTCAGACGACCTCAGCAACCAAACCCGCTTCGTTTGGGACGGCAGCCATTTGCTGCAAGAAATCCACTCGGTCGGCAGGTATACCTATATCTATACCGACCAAGACTCCTACGAGCCTTTAGCCCAAGTCCGCGATTGGACAACCGAAGACGGCGAAAACCGCCAACAAACCCGCTACTTCCACTGCGACCAAATCGGCATCCCAAGAGAAATGACCGATAAGGACGGCAACCTCTTATGGTTCGGCAACTACACCGGCTGGGGTCGTCTGAAAGAGGAAACCAAGGTAACGGATAGTGCATACCAGCCGTTCCGTCTGCAAAACCAATACGCCGACCGCGAGACGGGGCTGCATTACAACTTCTTCAGGTATTATGAACCTGATGCGGGTCGGTTTGTGAATCAGGATCCGATTGGAATAATTGCCTCAGAAAATCTTTATGCATTTGCACCAAATATTCAAAGGTGGATGGATATTTCAGGTGCAATGGCGCAAGTTGCAGCAGGATGTGCTATAGGAGCCCCTTTCGGTGGCCCAGTCGGATGTGCTGCAGGAAGCACAATTGCTCTAGCAGCAACCGCTGTATTAGCAGTAGGGGCTGCTATCTCAGCAGCAGTAGCCACGTCAAACTCAACATCAACTACCACATGTGGTACCTGTAACTCTCCTAAACCTAATTGCCCTCCGGATGTTTTCAAAAGACTTTCTGATAATGTCAATAAAGCCAAAGATGTTGTTCAAAAGCTTGGAGGATGTAAACCAGGAATGGATCCTAAAAATTTATCAAAACGATCAAAGGCTTGGTTGAATTTAGCACTCGCTCGTTCTATACGCGAGCAAACATGTTGGGGTGGAGGTGATGCTGGCCATCAAGAAGCAATGGCTGCCGCATGGAGAAATCACTATAAATGTAAAAGTTATCTAATATAATGGAGATAAATATGCCCTTCCTGAAAATTCCCTATAGAGATTATCCTAAAGAAGGATTGTTCAAAAAAACTTTTATCGAGAAAACATCTATAAAAATAGAGGAATTTAAAGATGAATTTAAGTATTACGAATATACCCCAATAGAGAAAAATTATTATTGATGAACATAATTTAGTACCATTCATCTTTTTCATCAGAAGGAATAAATTATTTAATGCCTAAAATTATTGATAGCATCAGCAATGGCATTAGAAATAATGATATTCCAGTAAATATAGAAGAATTTATTATAAATATACCTACCGCAGAAAACATCACTCACGCTTTAAATCTCTTAAAAAAAGATGAGCTTATAATTCTAAAAAAAGTATTTAGAAAAAAATATTATTTGGGGACTCATCAAATTTGATACAGCAAATAGGTGAACATTATTTATTCAGAAGTATTGAATATCTCGAAAAGTTAATAAATAATTCCTAAATCTACTTATTATTTTGTTAATCGAATACATAAGCTAAGGTTTCTAGAAAAAAATAGCCGTAGATTGGTTAAAGATCTAACAATCTTGCAAGGTCGTCTGAAAGAGGAAACCAAGGTAACGGATAGCGCATATCAACCCTTCCGCCTGCAAAACCAGTATGCTGACCTTGAGACGGGGCTGCATTACAACTTCTTCAGGTATTATGAGCCTGATGCGGGTCGGTTTGTGAATCAGGACCCGATCAAATTAAAGGGTGGGAATAATCTTTATCAATTCGATTTTTAATACTCAAATTTGGATTGATCCAAAAGGTTTAGTAGCTTTCGCTATTCCAGTGATTGCTCCGGAGTTAGTAGCATTAGGTAAAGCAACTCTTCTTTTATTAGGATTAGGTGCGGCTCATGAGGGAGGTAAAGCTATTGGTACTATGATGGCCGCAAATGGCAATCAAGTCGATACAGGAGTTGCTAATCAAGCCTATGAAAAAATAAATGAATATTCTCGAACTACTGGAAAAAAACCTGATAAATGTGATGTGTTACAAGAATTAATTGATTGTGGACAAATATCTGCTAAACAAGCTAAGTCAACGCAAAAAGCTTGGGGTTGTCGTCACTCAAGACATTCCAAGGATAAATGTAACAATAGGAAAAAATGATATGGTAGACAAAGAAATTTCAAGTTTTGATGCTTTTTTAGTATGCAAGCAATTGTCAGTTAAGGAATTATTCGAAAAAAATACTTAATTCAAATACTGTTTTTTTCAATATGAAGCAGCAAAAAAAGGTTACAATTTTTATGAGTATAATGAAATTAAAGATGATATTAAAAAAATATACTATTAACAAGCAGATATAGTCGACATAGAGAAATGGCAATATTTATTTTTAGGGCAGTTTCAAATCAAACTTAATGATATTCAGCTTAAAGAAATTCTATCAATATTAATTTGCTTTATACAAAATGATAAAAAGCATAATAGTTAAATCATCTGCAATTTCATCATTGGGATATCTATTTCGTGATTATAATTTAGGAGAAAAAGAGTTTTTCTAACATAGAAAAAAAGATATAGATTTTATATGGAGTTTAAATAAGTATTCTATTATTATTTCTATTGCATTTAGTTCTATATATCTTCCAGAAAGGGAATATATAAAAAGACTATCTAGTTAGAAATTTAAATAAAAAAATCCTAAGATATTGTCATGGATTTTTATATTCTTTAAAAGAGAAAGGTTATAAATCAAATTCAATTGAAACACTATTAATTAGGAAGCTAAAAGATTTTAATGAAACTTCTTATATTTACCATGAAATAGTTTCATTTTTTAATTTCAATTGACTCTAAGAAGGTTATTCCGTATGTTAAAAAAAATTTTATTGAATCAAAATAGAATTGATAATGAATTCTATATCGAAATCAAGAATAATTCATCTAAAAAAAGTTTTTCAAAAAAATTAGAAAAAAATACTACTAAAAGAAATTTGGATAAATAGTATTAATGATTCAAATATCATATGTAGATTGTATCAAGATCTAATAGCAATTGATTTTTATTGAAATCTTTAGATGAGCTTTACTCTATACTCAAATCTTTATTTATTTCGAAGGATAGGCAAAGGTCATCTGAAAGACGAAGAAGTTTCAGACGGCCTCGAAGAGGAAACCGGATTCGTTTAGGACGGCAGCCACCTCTTACAGGAAATCCAACCGGACGGCAGGTATACCTATATCTACACCAATCCCGACAGCTACGAACCTTTGGCACAGGTACATAACCGGACCAACGAAGAAGGCGAAAGCGGCCAACAGACCCACTACTTCCACTGCGACCAAATCGGCATTCCAAGAGAAATGACCGATAAAGACGGCAATTTGCTGTGGTTCGGGGAGTATTACGGTTGGGGCAAACTGAAGAGCGAAACGAACATAACGGGAACGGCGCACCAACCCTTCCGATTGCAAAACCAGTACGCCGACCGTGAAACTGGGTTGCATTACAACTTCTTCAGGTATTACGAGCCTGATGCAGGGCGGTTTGTTAATCAGGACCCGATTGGGTTGCTGGGTGGGGAGAATCTGTATGCGTTTGCACCGAATGTAAAGGGGTGGGTTGACCCGTTGGGATTATGGGCTTTTATTCCCGCATTGCTTTCCGGCTTATTAGTTGCTGGAAGAGTAGCGATAAGTCTCTTATCTAAAGTAGGAAAGATGGGATATAAAGCTGCTAAACAATGTGTTGGAAAATGCAAAAACTTAGGTAAACCAAAATCCCCTGATAAACTCTTAAAAAATGGTAAAGTAGATCATAAGGATATTCAGGCATGGGCTAAAAAACAAAATTTGCAAAATCAATGGAAATCAGATCCTCAAAAATTCCCCAACGGTGGATTTAAATATAATGATGGTACTTATTCCGTTCATGGGCATGGTGCAAATCCCGCAGCACAGGTGAAATTTCCTACATCCAATGCTGCTCAGGGACCAACTGTCAGAATTACAGGCCCCAAAGGATCATTAAGAACCGATGGTACATGGGGACCATTTAAATCTGACCCTAATGGAGCTCATATACCTTTAAAAAATTCACCATACTAACCAGGAAATAATATGAATTCTATTTTTTTAAACTAAATGAAAAAAATTGGAAAACTTACCCTCTATTTTTAAGTATTGAAGATGAATTATTTTTTTATTGATAGATTACAAACGTTACCTATTGATGAAATTAGAAAAAAATAAAAGAAATATTTAAGAGAATTATCTCAGCTATACAAGATTCTCATCAAGACAACGGTATATTTGAAATAACAGATGAAAATATTAAGATTTTTCTTTAAATTTGTTATCTGGATTAGAAATTTAAAAAAACTATATAACCTTGATTTTTGAGAAATATATAGATGGACTAGATACAAATTTTTGATGGTTCACAACAAATTTGATCCTCAAATGAAAAAAACTATACAGCAAGCCGTAGCCTGCATACATATAGAGTGCATATCCCAAGGCACGCACGCAGCCTCTTGTTCCAATGACTTATCAGGTCGTCTGAAAATCTTTTTCAGACGACCTAAAGCAAAAGCCGTTTGTTCCCTTTGCCGGAAGTGGATGAAGATGATGAAGAACCGGTATTGTTTGAGAGCGAACAGATTTGGTTCAGTAAAAATCCGGACGGGCATTATGTCATTGCTTCGCTGGACGGTTCGATAGCGCTGCGCTTTGCGCCTTTGGTGGTGGCGGAAGACGGTTTGGACGAAGATTCCACCCTCTTCCCTTTGGTCGCGGTGGAAGACGCCAACGGCAACCATCAGCGTTTCATTTATCATCCGCTGACCGGTCTGCCGCAATACATTATTGACGGCAACGGCCGGGTATTCTCGCTGGACTTCGGCAATGTGGCCGATGAGCAGTCGCCTAAAATGCGGCTGCTGTCGGTATCGCTGTTGGAGGGTTTACCTGCCTTTGGCGAAACGGTCTGGGTCAGCAGTCCGCTGGTCCGCTATGAATACAACGGCAGTGGTGACTTAGTCCGCGTCATCGGCCGCGACGGCAGCAAAGAGACCTTCGGCTACGATGCCGCAGGTCGTTTAAAAACCCATACCGACGGCGAAGGCCATACCACCGCCTACGAATACGGTCAAGACGGTCTGCCGACCCAACGCACCAATGCGCTGGGCCATACCTTTGGCTATCATTACGACAAAGCCCGCCGCCTGATCGGCCTCACCAATGAAAACGGTGCGCGCTACCGCTTTGCCTATGACGTCCTCGACCGATTGATTGCCGAAAGCGGTTTTGACCATAAGCTGACCGGCTACCGCTACAACGCCGGCAACGAACTGGTCGAGCAGCGTGAATACGGCGACGACGCCACCCTTGCCGCCAAACTGATGGCGCAGCTGGGCGGACAACCCGTCCCCAAAAAGACGCCGCCCCGCTTTCAGACGGCCTCGACAGCCAAACCCCGCTGCGGATTACCGAGTTCAAACGCGATATATTGGGCCGCTTAATCCATACCCTCGCCCGCAACAACGACAAGGTTCAGGAAACCGTTTACCAATACGACTTGGACGGCAACCTCGTCCGTGCCGCCAACCGCCACAGCATCACCTGCTTCGACTACAACGGCAACGGCCAAATCATCGGCCAGCACCAATGGAAAGTGCCGTCCAAAGAAGAGAACGCCCGAAACGGTTTGCCCGAAACCGACTGGCGCGATGCGCAGTACGACATGCTGTACCTGCCCGTTACCGAAACCGTCCGCTACCACTACGACTTCAACGGCAACCGCACCGCCACCGTCCTGCCCGACGGCAAACAGATCAACTATCTGTATTACGGCAGCGGCCATCTGCACCAAATCAGCCTCGACGACGAAGTCATCACCGACATCGAACGCGATAAGCTGCACCGCGAAATCTACCGCACACAGGGTAAACTCGCCAGCCGTTACGAACTCGATCCCTTAGGCCGTCTGAAAAGGCAAATTGCCGCACTCAACGACCTGACGCAGACCGAGACAGAGAAAAATGCAGTAACATCGGCTTATGCCGTCAAACGCAGCTACGGCTACGACCGTACCGGCAACCTGACCCACAGCACCGACCAACGGACGGGAACGACCCATTTCGAATACGACAAACTGGGCCGGATTACCAAAGCGGGTAATGAAGTGTTCGCTTTCGACCCCGCGCACAATATCCTGTCCGATCACAACAGCCCTACCGTCCCCGACAACCGCCTGAAAACCTACAACGGCACGACCTATTACTACGACGAGCTCGGCAACCTGATCCACCGCGAACTGGCCGACGGCGAAGTGCAGAACTATTTCTACGACCTGCATGACCAACTGGTTAAAGCCGAAATCTTCAAAAAAGACGGCAGCAAAGAAACTTGGGTGTACAGCTACGACGCCTTGGGCAGAAGGATAGGCAAAGGCCGTTTGAAAGACAAAGAAGTTTCAGAAACGTCATTCCCGCATGATTTAGGCGGGAACGGCCTCGAAAACCAAACCCGCTTCGTTTGGGACGGCAGCCACCTCTTGCAGGAAGTCCAACCGGACGGCAGGTATACCTATCTCTACACCGATCCCGACAGCTACGAACCCTTGGCGCAGGTATGCAACTGGACCAACGAAGACGGTGAAAGCAAACAGCAAACCCACTACTTCCACTGCGACCAAATCGGCATCCCGAGAGAGATGACCGATAAAGACGGCAATTTGCTGTGGTTCGGCAACTACACCGGCTGGGGTCGTCTGAAAGAGGAAACCAAGGTAACGTATAACGCATACCAACCCTTCCGATTGCAAAACCAGTACGCTGACCGTGAGACCGGGCTGCATTATAACTTCTTCAGGTATTATGAGCCTGATGCCGGGAGGTTTGTTAATCAGGATCCGATTGGGTTGGGAGGTGGAAGTAACTTTTATCAATTTTCGACAAATATACAAAATATGATGGACCCTTGGGGGTTAAATGCTGTTAGCATAGCCAAAGGGGCATTGTCTATGATTGCAATTGATACAATGACTCCAGACCCCACTGATGCGGCATTGCCTAAATGGATTGCATATGGGGTGCTTGGAGCTGCTGCAACGGGTGTCGTTGCATTATCGGAAAGCGATACATGTACAGGAAAATGCCAGGAAGAAAAAAAACGTAAGAAATGTTTAGATGCTACAGTAGACAACATTAAAATGGTTACAGCAAAAAAACATCTTATCTAACATTACAAAAAAGTGTTTCTATCCCTGCTGTTGCGAGATACACAGCATTGATTGAAAGAGGTAGTATTGCCCCTCCAGTTAAAATGGATGGAAATACTATTGTGGATGGTAACCATAGAATGGTAGCTGGATTATTGTGTAATCAAATACCTGCTAGTACCCCAGGAACTGCTCCATTATCTAAACCAAGAATACCTTTGAGAGATATACAACCAGACCCTATAGATTGGTGGTAATAAAAATGATATCAAATGACATTCAAGAATTACTTAAAAAAATATTACAAAGTCTCTAATTAAAAATCGAAACAAAAAGAATTAGATGCCTTAATTTCTAGACAGTTAACCCATATAGATAATATTGATTTTTCACAGATACGAAATATCCCATAGGAAAAATTGAAAGTCTCAAATTTTTCTTTCTGTTCATTTCGTGGTGCTTTCATAAGCTATAGTTCCTTTACTAATTGTAATTTTTATTAATTGTTCTTTTTATTACGGCAATAGTTTGTAATACAAAAATTTACTAATTGTACATTTATTAATTGTGTATTCAGATCAATGCATATACAAGATAATTTAATATCTAACTGCTCTTTTTCAAAACTGTTATATAGAAGATAATATATTTTTCTACAAATAAAACATAATTTATGACAATGTTGAATAAAGCATCCGGGCCGCCTTTTAGGTGGCAACAGCAGTAATTGCCTCTAGAGGCAATAGTAATACAGCAGCAGGAGTGTGTAGCTAACCAAAATCGGAAAAAACTGACCCCTGCTATTATCTGCCAAGTACTTGTGGAATTGTTTATTTGAGAACACATCCTAAAACTGGTGAAAACTATGTAGGTCAAGCCAAATCTTCAAGAGGACCTTTGGCCAATAAACGTCATCAGATGTCTGAACCTCGCTACCGTGCAGCAGGTGGAAAAATTCCCATGCCTTATTGAATTACAGAAAGGAACTTTAAAAATGGCAAGAAAAAAACAGAAATGGCAGGTAGGCGATTATTTTGGCATTCCCATAGAAGATGATTTTTTAGCTGTTGGACAGATTCTTGGAAAATATGATTGGATAGGTGTAGCCTGCTTAATTACCAAAATGAAAAATTTCCTCAAAAAAACCTTCCTTTATATGAAGATATAAAAAAATAGATAGAAACGATATTATTTCTGCTATGTTTATTACTGAAGAATCGTTAGATAAAAGGATTCTGGCCAATTATTCAACAAGGTATAGTAAATAAAAAAATATACTGAAACAATATTTTCCTAATATTGATTTAATTGAACAAGGAAATATTATTGGTATTAATACCGAAGGTTCAGCTATTATTGATGATTTTATTAAAGCTTATTTTAGTCTAGTACCTTGGGATGACTGGCATGACCCCGAATACCTTGATAAACTTCTTATTTCTCCCGACAAAAAACCTGAAAATCTCATCTATAAGAACAAATGATCTGTTCCAACTCAAAGCTTGTCCTGAAAGTAAAATGCTTCGTACTCTTTGAAAAGCCTTCACGTAGCTTTCCAAATCTCGGTGTTAACGATGGCTTTATTTTTGATTTCAGTTTGAGCAAGTTTTTTTAGATCGATCGTATTAGTTGACTCAAGTTACAAGGATGGTTCAGCTTTTTTTGGTATAAACCCTCCGGGTACGACTGAAGCGGAAGCCTTAAGAAAATGTGAAGAACGAAGAAATTTACAATGTCTAAATTCTAATAGACAGGAGGCCGTCTGATATTCAGATGGCCTTTACATTATAAATTAGCTATATGCTATGAGTTGAAGGTACTTAGTATCGTAATAGGTTCCCTACTCTACTACTCAATAATTCAGTGGTAGAGTCACGGTAAAATTAAGCAGCTTAAAACCTATTGATTTTTATACTAAAAAAATTGGAGTACTATGAGCACACTCTCCAGAGTATCATTAATTCTCATTTGACATATAGGAACAAAACAGCGGAATTTGTAGAAGAATAGGAAAAAAAGAAAATAATTTATATTATGTTAAATTTATAACGCTAGTATTTAAGCCTATTTATTAATTCCTGTTTCTCCTAGTTGTCAATTACTTACACAAAAGGTCATCTGAAATGTTTCAGACGGCCTTTTTGTGTTTCACATTTCAGTAAGCGTAATTGACATTGTTTCAACTCAGCTATCCTCTTTTTTTCTCATTACGCTTTTCTTTTTTTATCTCCAAATAAAGTAAGATTCAGTCAACGGATATCGATCTTTATATCACCATCCAATCTCTGGAGTAAAGCACCCCATGGCCGTCAATAAAATCGCCCGTAAAAGCAGCAAGTTCCGCGTTGTCTTTACCGTACCCGATTTCTGCTGGCCGCCTCCACCCGCTCCCCTTCCGTTCCACCCATTCCCTTCCCACTCTTTTGCCGACCTCGGCGGTGCCAAGACCGTCGCCAAAGACGTACGCCTCAACCGCAAGCCTGCTTTTGTCTTTAAAGCCAGTAAGACGGACAAGACTTATGGCGACGAAATCGCCCTTCCGGGCCGTAAAGGGGTAAAGAGCCGTACCGCCACCAAACCGGCCTGGCCGATGCGCCACTCTTCCTCGGTTAAAATCCGCAAACGCTATATCGTGCGCACCGGCGATATGTTCCATATGAACGGCAAGTTCAGCAAAAAGACTCCCCCTAAAACCTGTCTGTCCTGTAAGGGTGCAGTGAGTACCGGTCGGCCGGTGAATCCGATACACGGTTTGAAGTTTTTGGAGGGTGAAACCGACTTTGCCTTTGAAGGCATTTTGCCGCTGGTATGGAGCCGCAGCTATTATTCCGACCAAGACGGTACCGGCTGGCTCAGCGAGGGTTGGAGCGTACCGGGCTGCCAACGCATTATCCGCGATGCGGCCGGATTAGCCTATATCGACGATCAGGGCCGTTTGTTCCCTTTGCCGGAAGTGGATGAAGATGACGAAGAGCCGGTATTGTTCGAAAGCGAACAGATTTGGTTCGGCAAAAATCCGGACGGGCATTATGTCATTGCTTCGCTGGACGGTTCGATAGCGTTGCGCTTTGCCCCTTTGGTGGTGGCGGAAGACGGTTCGGACGAAGACTCCACCCTCTTCCCTTTGGTCGCGGTAGAAGACGCCAACGGCAACCATCAGCGTTTCATTTATCATCCGCTGACCGGTCTGCCGCAATACATTATTGACGGCAACGGCCGGGTGTTCTCGCTGAACTTCGGCAATGTGGCCGATGAGCAGTCGCCTAAAATGCGGCTGCTGTCGGTGTCGCTGTTGGAGGGTTTGCCCGCCTTTGGCGAAACGGTCCGGGTCGGCAGTCCGCTGGTCCGCTATGAATACAACGGCAGTGGCGACCTGATCCGCGTCATCGGCCGCGACGGCAACGTCAAACGCAGCTTCGGCTATAAGAACAATCTGATGGTGTCGCATACCGATGCGGCCGGATTGGTATCGGAATACGAATACGACCATTACACCCCGACCGGCAAAGTCATCCGCAACGGACTTCCTTGGGCGAGGAATGGCGTTTTACCTATCACGAAGGTTATACCGAGGTAACCGACGTATTGGGCCGTACCGAGCAATATCATTACGACTACAACAACGAGTTGACCAAACGGGTGTTTGCCGACGGCAGTACCAACCTGATGGAACGCGACGACTCGGGCCGTCTGCTCAGCCATACCGATGCAATGGGGCGCGTTACCCGTTATCAGTACAGCAACGAAGGCCAGGTGGAAAGTATTACCCGTCCGGACGGCGTCATCCTGCATTTCGACTATGACGACAACTACCGTCTGATCCGCAAAAGCGATGCGGAAGGCCGTTATCACGGCTATACCTACGACAAAGCGGGCAACCTGCTGACCCATACCGACCCGCTGAAACACATCACCCGTTTCGAATATGCCGGCAACGGTCTGTTGCTGTCGGTAACCGATCCGAACGGCAGCAGTACCGCCTATCACTACAATGAAAACCATCAGCCCGACCGGATTACCGACTGCTCGGGTTACGAAACCAAACTCTCTTACACCGCCGAAGGACAGTTGGCGCGCATTACCGATGCGCTGGGACAGCATACCGAATACCACTACGACGCCAATCAAAACCTCACCCTCGCCCTCTATCCCGACGGCAGTAAAGAGACCTTCGGCTACGATGCCGCAGGTCGTTTAAAAACCCATACCGACGGCGAAGGCCATACCACCGCCTACGAATACGGTCAAGACGGTCTGCCGACCCAACGCACCAATGCGCTGGGCCATACCTTTGGCTATCATTACGACAAAGCCCGCCGCCTGATCGGCCTCACCAATGAAAACGGTGCGCGCTACCGCTTTGCCTATGACGTCCTCGACCGATTGATTGCCGAAAGCGGTTTTGACCATAAACTGACCGGCTACCGCTATAATGCCGGTAACGAACTGGTCGAGCAGTGCGAATACGGCGATGACGCCACCCTTGCCGCCAAACTGATGGCGCAACTGGGCGGACAACCCATTGCCCAAAAAGACACCGCCCCACTTTCAGACGGCCTCGACAGCCAAAACCCCGCTGCGGATTACCGAGTTCAAACGCGATATATTGGGCCGCTTAATCCATACCCTCGCCCGCAACAACGACAAGGTTCAGGAAACCGTTTACCAATACGACCTGGACGGCAAGCTCGTCCGTGCCGCCAACCGCCACAGCATCACCTGCTTCGACTACAACGGCAACGGCCAAATCATCGGCCAGCACCAATGGAAAGTGCCGACTAAGGAAGAGAACGCCCGAAACGGTTTGCCCGAAACCGACTGGCGCGATGCGCAGTACGACATGCTGTACCTGCCCGGGTACCGAAAGCATCCGCTACCACTACGACTTCAACGGCAACCGTACCGCCACCGTCCTGCCCGACGGCAGACAAATCAACTATCTGTATTACGGCAGCGGCCACCTGCACCAAATCAGCCTCGACGACGAAGTCATCACCGACATCGAACGCGATCAGCTGCACCGCGAAATCTTCCGCACACAGGGTAAACTCGCCAGCCGCTACGAACTCGATCCCTTAGGCCGTCTGAAAAGGCAAATTGCCGCACTCAACGACCTGACGCAGACCGAGACAGAGAAAAATGCAGTAACATCGGCTTATGCCGTCAAACGCAGCTACGGCTACGACCGTACCGGCAACCTGACCCACAGCACCGACCAGCGGACGGAACGACGCATTTCAAGTACGACAAACTGGGCAGGATTACCCAAGCGGGCAATGAAGTGTTCGCCTTCGACCCCGCGCACAATATCCTGTCGACCGCAACCAACGATGCCGTCCCAGACAACCGCCTGAAAACCTACAACGGCAGCAGCTATTACTACGACCACTTCGGCAACCTGATCCACCGCGAGCTGGCTGATGGCGAAGTGCAGAACTATTTTTACGACCTGCATGACCAACTGGTTAAAGCAGAAATCTTCAAAAAAGACGGAACAAAAGAAACGTGGGCCTACACCTACGATGCCTTGGGCAGAAGGATAGGTAAAGGCCGTCTGAAAAACGAAGAAGTTCCAGACGGCCTCGAAAACCAAACCCGTTTCGTTTGGGACGGCAGCCACCTCTTGCAGGAAGTCCAACCGGACGGCAGGTATACCTATCTCTACACCGATCCCGACAGCTACGAACCCTTGGCGCAGGTATGCAACTGGACCAACGAAGACGGTGAAAGCAAACAGCAAACCCACTACTTCCACTGCGACCAAATCGGCATCCCGAGAGAGATGACCGATAAAGACGGCAATTTGCTGTGGTTCGGCAACTACACCGGCTGGGGTCGTCTGAAAGAGGAAACCAAGGTAACGTATAACGCATACCAACCCTTCCGATTGCAAAACCAGTACGCTGACCGTGAGACCGGGCTGCATTATAACTTCTTCAGGTATTATGAGCCTGATGCGGGTCGGTTTGTGAATCAGGACCCGATTGGGTTGTGGGGTGGCTTTAACGTTTATCAGTTTGCACCGAACGTTCAAGGTTGGCTTGACATATTAGGATTAAAAAATAAATTTGCATTTGACCATCCTGATTGTATTGCTAGACGTAAAAAGATTAGCAATATAGAAAATGATATTATTAAAAAGAAATCAAGAAATCAAAGCTAATCCTGGAAATTTACCATATAAGCACAAACCTGGTATGAAGCCTAGAGATTCAGTTGAAGGACATATTCAACTAGTTGAACAACTTAAAGAAACTTTGAAAAAACATAAACAATGGTTAAATGATAATTGCGATGATTTACCTCCACCATCCCCTGGTAGATGTACCTCACCTTCTTCAGTACCTAATAGTCAAACCCAAGAAAATTTGAAAACTGTGGGGAAAGCAGCGGGAACCGCCGCTGCAATCTACATAGGGTATAAAATTGTAAGAGCTGTTGCTATATCATTTGTTGCCACCCCAGTAGCAGGAGCTGGTAGTTTAGCATTGCCATAATTTTAAAATATAAAGGCTATGAAAATGAACTATAAAATAATTAGTGCAATGAGCAATCTAGAAATAATTAAATATTTACACTCATTAGAAAATAAAAAAAGGATTTACAAGATGCTTTGGAATATATTTCTCTAAACTTAGATAGCACAATATTTCAACCTACTATTGATAACGACACATTCTTTTTCATATATCACCTCCTCAGTAATAAAAAAATAATCCAAAAATAGGGGGCTTTGGGAATTTATTATTACCCTAGAAAGTTCAGATCTTGACTTTTTCCCAAATAACTAAAAGCTAAAAAGGTTTAAATTAATAAATAAAAATTACTTCAGCGTCTGAGCTTTATGAAAGTTCAGTGGCTTGCGAAATAGGAAGATTTATTATTCGATATTTATTAATTAATAAACCTGAAAGACTAAAAATATATCTTAGATATTAAAAAAAGAGTTAGATAAAAATAGCCAAGTGTAATTATTTAGATATGTTATATTTTATGCTTTTTAGACTATCAAGACAATTCTGAAATTAATCAAAGCGAAAAAGAAAAATATTACTAAACTATTAAAAAAATTAGTAAATCATAGTTTTTTTCTTACAAACATTGTTCCCTTTTTTTAAAACTAAGTTGCTCCGCATCATTAGATATAACGATAGCAAGCCGCAATTCGCATGAAACCTCCACAACATAGGGTGTTGCGGTTTCTGCTTTTCAAACGACCTCACTCCTTTTTTTCGAGGTCGTCTGAAATATTTCTTCCATAACAATCCAAGCCAAAACCACCTACGAATACAGCCAAGACGGTCTGCCGACCCGACGCACCAATGCGCTGGGCCATACCTTTGGCTATCATTACGACAAAGCCCGCCGCCTGATCGGCCTCACCAATGAAAACGGTGCGCGCTACCGCTTTGCCTATGACGTCCTCGACCGATTGATTGCCGAAAGCGGTTTGACCATAAGCTGACCGGCTACCGCTACAACGCCGGCAACGAACTGGTCGAGCAGCGTGAATACGGCGACGACGCCACCCTTGCCGCCAAACTGATGGCGCAGCTGGGCGGACAACCCGTCCCCAAAAAAGACGCCGCCCCGCTTTCAGACGGCCTCGACAGCCAAACCCCGCTGCGGATTACCGAGTTCAAACGCGATATATTGGGCCGCTTAATCCATACCCTCGCCCGCAACAACGACAAGGTTCAGGAAACCGTTTACCAATACGACTTGGACGGCAACCTCGTCCGTGCCGCCAACCGCCACAGCATCACCTGCTTCGACTACAACGGCAACGGCCAAATCATCGGCCAGCACCAATGGAAAGTGCCGACTAAGGAAGAGAACGCCCGAAACGGTTTGCCCGAAACCGACTGGCGCGATGCGCAGTACGACATGCTGTACCTGCCCGTTACCGAAAGCATCCGCTACCACTACGACTTCAACGGCAACCGTACCGCCACCGTCCTGCCCGACGGCAGACAAATCAACTATCTGTATTACGGCAGCGGCCACCTGCACCAAATCAGCCTCGACGACGAAGTCATCACCGACATCGAACGCGATCAGCTGCACCGCGAAATCTTCCGCACACAGGGTAAACTCGCCAGCCGCTACGAACTCGATCCCTTAGGCCGTCTGAAAAGGCAAATTGCCACTCTTAACAACCTGACACAGACCGAGACAGCTAAAAACGCAATAACATCGGCTTATGCCGTCAAACGCAGCTACGGCTACGACCGTACCGGCAACCTGACCCACAGCACCGACCAACGGACGGGCACGACCCGGTTTGAGTACGACAAACTGGGCCGGATTACCAAAGCCGGAAACGAACTGTTCGCCTTCGACCCCGCACACAATATCCTGTCCGATCACAATAGCCCTACCGTCCCCGACAACCGCCTGAAAACCTACAACGGCAGCAGCTATTACTACGACCACTTCGGCAACCTGATCCACCGCGAGCTGGCTGATGGCGAAGTACAGAACTATTTCTACGACCTGCACGACCAACTGGTTAAATCCGAAATCTTCAAAAAAGACGTTGGTCCTACAGCTACGATGCCTTGGGCAGAAGGATAGGTAAAGGCCGTCTGAAACACGAAGAAGTTTCAGACGGCCTCGAAGGAGGAAACCGGATTTGTTTGGGACGGCAGCCATTTGCTGCAAGAAGTTCATTCGGATGGCAGGTATACCTATATCTACACCGATCCGGGCAGCTACGAACCTTTAGCACAAGTCCGCGATTGGACAACCGAAGACGGCGAAAGCCGACAACAGACCCACTACTTCCACTGCGACCAGATCGGCATCCCAAGAGAAATGACCGCTAAAGACGGTAACCTCTTGTGGTTCGGCAACTACACCGGCTGGGGTCGTCTGAAAGAGGAAACCAAGGTAACGCAAACGGCGCACCAACCCTTCCGCCTGCAAAACCAGTACGCCGACCGTGAGACGGGGCTGCATTACAATTTCTTCAGGTATTACGAGCCTGATGCGGGACGGTTTGTGAATCAGGATCCGATTGGACTATTAGGGGGGTTTAACCTTTATCAATTTGCATCGAATGTGTTGGGATGGATTGACCCATTGGGGTTAGCCAAAAAAATAAAGCTAAAAAAATTAATCCAAGATTTAGAAAACAATAGGTTCTGAAAATGTTCACGGTTTGAGACGGCATGGTGCGGGTACAACAAGAGCACAGCAGAGATACCGTGCTCGAACAGGTGTATGCCCAGACGGCAAGAGAGGAAGACCTGAAGACTCATCAAGATTCCTTTCTCCTGAAGACCAAGCAGAAGCCATTCAGATTGCATTAAAAAAAGCTCCTAAAAATGGGGGGGCCGTTGTCTTTGATATGGGTAGAATTGTTGCAGAGGGCTATCTGAAAGGTGGGAGAGGACCATTAATCCAAACATCTCAAGTACAAGCCACATTCAATAAAAGCTGGTCAATTAGTTTCAATTTTTTTGGAAAAATTAAAAATGAATAAAGTGTATAAAGTTAGTCCTGAATATATTAGACTTTTTCTTGGATTATTACACGAAGGTGTAGATAGCAAACTTGAGGACTTATCAGGTCTAAATTTGGTTAATCGAGATAGCGTAAAAAGATTAGTCAAAGAATATCTGTACCCCGAGTATCAAAATTTTACAATATCAACCCAGTTCAGAATTAAAGAAAGTTTAAGATTTGGATTAAATTTCTGGACGGAAGAACGACTACATGATCAATTTCCTAGTACCGACGCAGCATTTGAAATACCTCAACAAATGACCGCAAAAAGAACTTTATAAACAAATTTGGGATGATATGTTTAATAATGAAGATATCACTATTTCTGATATAACAAAATATCAGGAATCGAACCAAAATTAGCAAGCTGTAGGTTTGAGCAAGCGTAGGTTGGGTCGAGACCCAACAAAACAGCAAGGTCGTCTGAAATCAATTTTCAGACGACCTTGCCCTATAAGTAACCTTTACCTGCTTCGACTACAACGGAAACGGTCAGCTCATCGCCCAGCACCAATGGAAAGTGCCGTCCAAAGAAGAGAACGCCCGAAACGGTTTGCCCGAAACCGACTGGCGCGATGCGCAGTACGACATGCTGTACCTGCCCGTTACCGAAACCGTCCGCTACCACTACGACTTCAACGGCAACCGCACCGCCACCGTCCTGCCCGACGGCAAACAGATCAACTATCTGTATTACGGCAGCGGCCATCTGCACCAAATCAGCCTCGACGACGAAGTCATCACCGACATCGAACGCGATAAGCTGCACCGCGAAATCTACCGCACACAGGGTAAACTCGCCAGCCGTTACGAACTTGACCCCTTAGGTCGTCTGAAAAGGCAAATCGCCACCCTCAATGATTTGACGGAAGGCGGCAAAGGCAAAAACCAAAAGTAGCGGCGGGCTATGGCCAAACCGCCGTCAAACGCAGCTACGGCTACGACCGCACCGGCAACCTGACCCACAGCACCGACCAGCGAACGGGTACGACGCAGTTCGAGTACGACAAACTGGGCCGGATTACCCAAGCGGGCAACGAACTGTTCGCCTTCGACCCTGCGGACAATATCCTTTCAGACGACCTCAGTGCCATCCCCGACAACCGCCTAAAAACCTACAACGGCACGACCTATTACTACGACGAGCTCGGCAACCTGATCCACCGCGAACTGGCCGACGGCGAAGTGCAGAACTATTTCTACGACCTGCATGACCAACTGGTTAAAGCGGAAATCTTCAAGAAAGACGGCAGTAAAGAAACTTGGGCGTACACCTACGACGCCTTGGGCAGAAGGATAGGCAAAGGCCGTCTGAAAGACGAAGAAGTTTCAGACGGCCTCGAAGAGAAAACCGGATTCGTTTGGGACGGCAGCCATTTGCTGCAAGAAATCCAACCGGACGGCAGGTATACCTATATCTACACCAATCCCGACAGCTACGACCCCTTGGCACAGGTGCGCAACCGGACCAATGAAGAAGGCGAAAGCTGCCAACAAATCCACTACTTCCACTGCGACCAAATCGGCATCCCGCGTGAGATGATCGATAAAGACGGCAATTTGCTGTGGCTCGGCAACTATACCGGCTGGGGTCGTCTGAAAGAGGAAACCAAGGTAACGGATAGCGCATACCAACATTTCCGCCTGCAAAACCAGTATGCTGACCGTGAAACGGGGCTGCATTACAACTTCTTCAGGTATTACGAGCCTGATGCAGGGCGGTTTGTGAATCAGGATCCTATTAGGTTGGAAGGTGGGGAGAATCTGTATGCGTTTGCGCCTAATGCGCAGGAGTGGGTTGATCCGTTGGGATTAGCTAGAAAAATCAATTAGCAGTAGACTACCAGAAGGTAGCAGAACAGGGCAATTTGGTCCCAAAAATGGAAAATTGACAAAACTAGATCCTCAAACAAGGAAGCCAATTCAAATTAGAAGTTATGATGCAAGAGGCAATCCTATAAAAGATATTGACTTTGGTCACAATCATGGTTTTGGAGATCCTCATGCACATGACTGGAGGTATCCATCAGATAAAGCACCAAATAAAGTCCGTGGAGAAGGACGAGTATTAACAAAAGGCGGAAAAAAATTGCACTTAAAACTTGGTAAATGCGCACAAGCATTTTCTGGATTAACTAGCTTATCAACAAGGTTTATCGGTGGAATAGGACTTTTTATTATTACCTAATTCGATTAGTCAATGTCAAGATTTGTATTATTCTATGAAAAAAATCCAGATAAATGTGGAGCGAAAAAAACAAATGAATATTCATGATAAAGAAATTATAGGCTTGTTATATAGAAAAAAATGATAAATCACTCATATTGTTTTCACTTGACGGAAATGATATGCTATTTGAATCAGTAGCTTTTTTTCATTTTTAATAATATTTCAGAACAAAACATTATTTTTTTGATATGTACACATGGGGAAAAAGACGGTATTCCAAATGAAATTATAGAAACTTTTCCTTGCATATCTCCCTTTCTTGAAAGTAAAGAAACATATAATTTCCACTATATAAATCCATCTATTGGGCTAGAAGGCATTGTCATAACTCAAAGCAAGTCTTAGTTTGCGTAAGTAGTGTGGGCGCGGTAATCATGCTGTTTTTACTTTTTCAGACGACCTCGATCCTTTTTCGAGGTCGTCTGAACTATTTGTTCTTTAACAATCTAAGCCAAAACCGCCTACGAATACGGCCAGGATGGTCTGCCGACCCAACGCACCAATGCGCTGGGCCATACCTTCGGCTACCATTACGACCAAGCCCGCCGCTTAGTCGGCCTCACCAATGAAAACGGTGCGCACTACCGCTTTGCCTATGACGTCCTCGACCGATTGATTGCCGAAAGCGGTTTCGACCATAAGCTGACCGGCTACCGCTACAACGCCGGCAACGAACTGGTCGAGCAGCGCGAATTCGGCGACGACGCCACCCTCGCCGCCAAACTGATGGCGCAGCTGGGCGGACAGCCCGTCCCCCAAAAAGAAGCCGCCCCGCTTTCAGACGGCCTCGACAGTCAAACCCCGCTGCGGACTACCGAGTTCAAACGCGATATATTGGGACGCTTAATCCACACCCTTGCCCGCGATAACGACAAGGTTCAGGAAACCGCTTACCAATACGACCTGGACGGCAAGCTCGTCCGTGCCGCCAACCGCCACAGCATCACCTGCTTCGACTACAACGGCAACGGCCAAATCATCGGCCAGCACCAATGGAAAGTACCAACTAAGGAGAGAACGCCCGAAACGGTTTGCCCGAAACCGACTGGTGCGATGCGCAGTACGACATGCTGTACCTGCCCGTTACCGAAAGCATCCGCTACCACTACGACTTCAACGGCAACCGTACCGCCACCGTCCTGCCCGACGGCAGACAGATCAACTACCTGTATTACGGCAGCGGCCACCTGCACCAAATCAGCCTCGACGACGAAGTCATCTCCGACATCGAACGCGATCGGCTGCACCGCGAAATCTACCGCACACAGGGTAAACTCGCCAGCCGTTACGAACTCGATCCCTTAGGCCGTCTGAAAAGGCAAATTGCCGCACTCAACGAGCTGACGCAGACTGAGACAGCTAAAAATGCAGTAGCATCGGCTTATGCCGTCAAACGCAGCTACGGCTACGACCGTACCGGTAACCTGACCCACAGTACCGACCAGCGGACGGGAACGACCCACTTCGAGTACGACAAACTGGGCCGGATTACCCAAGCGGGTAATGAAATGTTCGCCTTCGACCCCGCACACAATATCCTCGACATCCCGACGGAAAAGGTCAAACCATACCCTGCCCCCTCTCCCGTGGGAGAGAGTCGGGGAGAGGGCAAAACGACCGCGCCGATTTCAGACGGTCGCTCCGCCATCACCGACAACCGCCTGAAAACCTACAACGGCACGACCTATTACTACGACGACCTCGGCAACCTGATCCACCGCGAGCTGGCCGACGGCGAAGTGCAGAACTATTTCTACGATCTGCACGACCAACTGGTTAAAGCCGAAATCTTCAAAAAAGACGGCACGAAAGAGACTTGGGCCTACACCTACGACGCCTTGGGCAGAAGGATAGGCAAAGGCCGTCTGAAAAACGAAGAAGTTTCAGACGGCCTCGAAGAGGAAACCCGCTTCGTTTGGGACGGCAGCCACCTCTTGCAAGAAATCCAACCGGACGGCAGATATACCTATCTCTACACCGATCCCGACAGCTACGAACCTTTGGCACAGGTACGCAATTGGACAACCGAAGACGGCGAAAGTAGACAACAAATCCTCTACTTCCACTGCGACCAAATCGGCATCCCGAGAGAGATGACCGATAAGGACGGCAACCTGGTTTGGTTCGGCGACTATTACGGTTGGGGTAAACTGAAGAACGAAACGAACGTAACGGGAACGGCGCACCAACCTTTCCGCCTGCAGAACCAGTATTACGATACAGAGACGGGGCTGCACTATAACTTTTATCGGTATTACGAGCCGAATTCGGGCAGGTTTATCAATCAGGACCCGATTAGATTGTGGGGCGGAGACAATCTGTATCAGTTTGCGCCGAATGTACAATTTTGGATAGATTCATCAGGCCTCGCTCGCATATGTACTCGACCGTTGAGTGGTATGCCGTTTAATTTTAGAACTTCAGGTCGGACCGGTTTAGATTTGGGTCTCTTTCATTCACATATTTTCTTTGATGATGACTCAAACATCGGCTTTACTACAACAGGATTATTTCAAGAAACTAACCCTAACATAATTAATAATAGTTATAAATGTGCATCTGAAACTTTAGATGATGCAATTTTAAAACAAGCTATCGATGATGTGACAAAAAGGTACAGATTGATTAATTCCGCTTCTAACTATGAGTGGGATCATGGCGAAATGTTTCCTGATCTTGAAAATGTCCCTAGATATGGCAATAAATCCTACAACGCAATTACTCACAATTGTCAAGACTTTGTTTCTGAGGTTTTTAGAACGATATCGTGAAATTCTAAATAACAAAAAAAATAAGCTGACAAGTATAATTTATAAATTAATTTAGGGCTGTTCTAGACAACCAGGGAAATTCAAATTAAGTTAGAATTATCCCTATGTAAATATCGTCTAAGTCCATACAAACAAAATAAACTCATTAAGTTCTTTGTTTCGGGTGTAACTGCAAGAACGGCAGTAGAGTTAGTAAGTGTTAATAAAAATTACCACTACCTATTATTTTCATTACTTACATCTAATTGTCTATCAAAACAGTCTGCATTTAAAAATTTTTAAAAGAGTAGTTGATGAAAGTTATTTTTAGTGGACAATGCAAAAGGTAAACACGGTCGTGATTCTATCGGCAAGGTTGCTGTATGCGGGATTTGAAGAGAAATGGTAAGGTTTACACCGTTACAATAATGAATACTAAAACAGCAATTTTATTCCCTATTATTCGCGAATAAGTTAAACCTGATAGCATTGTTTATACGGATTATTATCACAGTTATGATGTATTGAACGACAAAATATATTAAGGAGTTGAGAACTTTTTGAACCAAGCAAAACGCCATTTACGTAAGTTTAACGGCATTTCAAAAGAGCATTTGGAGCTATAGTTTGAAGGAGTGTGAATAGCATTTTAACAGCAGTGAAATAAAGTCTAAAAATTTCCATTTTGAAACAATTAGTAAAGGAGGATTTGTTCTAGTTATATAGAACAGCTACTAAAACATTTTCAAAGACTGTCTGAAATGTAATTTCAGACAGTCTTTGAAAATAAATATAAGATGATAAAACTGCTTCATCCAGGCAACAAATAGTTTGATTTAGATTTTTTTACCATAGGTATATTTCTTTTCATCTGATTTAGATAACCGACAACATCATGAAACCTGCTTTTTGCCTCCCAATATTGCTTTTTACTTTCAGCGTGCCGTCCTGAGGCTGAGACAGTCGACACGGCTGCACCAACGGCACGTAAACCTTCTTATTACGAGTCTGAAAAGCGTCAAACTGAAGCCACTCCAGTTAAAACACAAGTTCCTGCGTTATCTGCAATCAAAAGCCAGGCTGATTTTGACTTACTGTCGCGTATTTATGAGCAAGGTAGTGAATATGAAATTCCTCATATCCTTTTTCCTCATCGATCGTGAAGACGACGGCCGTACCGACTACATCAATACTCCCAAATTTCGGCTGCATGAGCATTATCTGGCTACTATCTTGAAACCCATGCTGTCGAAAACTGAATTAAATCAACAATACCGTAGTCCTAACCGGCGTTATCTGTTTGGCACTATCAGTTGGCAGAATAGCACTCAGGAATATGTTTATGAGTTTTGGGAAGGAGACAAAATCACGCCTGAATTGTTGAAATTGGCGGCAGGCCGTCTGAAAGACAGTTTCTACACTCCGTTGCGTTATAAAACCAATTCCTTATGGCAGGAAACCGTTGCCGAGCAAAGCGAAGTTCCTTTTATTACCCAAGAAAGTTTGATTAAAAATTTTCCCTACCTGCCTCTAAACCAAGGTAAAGCGATAGGCACATTACGCGTTATTGCCAAAGAAGATGATCTTTATAATGTCGGCGCCGACGATATTATTATTTTGAAAGAGGTTCCCCTAGAGCTGCCACCTGTGGCAGGGATTATCAGTGAGAAACCATCTACTGCACTATCGCATGTGAATGTATTGGCACGCGGCTGGGGGATTCCCAATATTTACCTTAAAGACGCAGAAAAAATCCTAGCCCCATATATTGGCCGTCGTATCGAATTTGAAGCGACTGCTAAGCAATACCGAATTGTCCAAACCAATCGGAACACTACCAGTAAAAGCTTTTCAGACGGCCTTACCCTGCCCCAACCTGATGTTTCCGATTACAGCCTTCGGGCTTTGGAAAACCTACGCCGTGATGACAGCCGTTACTGCGGCAGTAAGGCTGCCAACCTCGGCCATATCCGCGCCCATATTGAAGGTAGTAATGTACCTGACGGATTCTGTATTCCGTTTGCCTACTATCAAGCCATGATGGATAGGCTGGGTATTAACGCGGCAACACTGACACAAATCGAAACGCAAAGTGATGGAGACAACCGCAAGCGCCGTACTGCTTTACTCACGCTGCAGAAAAAAATTACCAATGCCGAAATCCCGTCGGAATGGAAACATAGATGGGCTGAACAATGGCGCAATCAATTAAACAGCAAAGGCGTGTTTGTCCGCAGCTCCTCTAATTCCGAAGACCTGCCTAATTTCAGCGGCGCAGGGCTATACACCACCGTGCCAAATGTTACCGATGAAAACGCGTTGGCCGAAGCAGTGAAGCAATCTTGGGCTTCCGTTTTCAATTACAGCGCATACGAAGCCCGCCGTATTGCCGGTTTGCCTCACGATAGCGTGAAAATGAGTGTCTTTGTGCAACAAAGCATCAATGCAGATCTCTCCGGTGTACTGGTTACCATCAATCCCTATGATATTGCTCAGAAAAACAGCTCCTACATTGCCGCCAAACGTGGGTTGGGTATTCGTGTCGTTGAGGGCAAACGGATAGCTGAACAGGTAGTCTATAACCGTCGCAATGATTCTGTACAACGTCTCAGCTCCTCTAATGAAACCACAGCGTTGCAACTGGATAAAAATGGCGGAGTACGCGAGGTGCCTGTAACCAGTGGTAACGTGATGAATCAAGAACAAATACGTCGCCTTGACCAAACCGGCCAACAAATCAAACAGCTATTTGCCAATGGAGAGCAGGACATCGAATGGGCGTTTGACAATGGTAAGCTTGTTATCCTCCAGGCACGACCGTATCTAAACGGCACACGTTAAAGTAAAAAGGCCGTCTGAAATTATCGTTTCAGACGGCCTTTGCATCATGAGTTAGTTATACCCTATACTTCCGGATCTCCAAGGAACTATGATGTCAAAACAACTCACTTTTTATTTTATTCGCCATGGCCGTACTCAATGGAACGAACAAGGGCTTTTGCAGGGATCCGGTAATTCACCACTGACCGAACAAGGGATTGCAGGAGCTCAGAAAACCGGGACGGCGCTACAACAAGTAGAATTTACCGCTGCTTATTCCAGTATTTTACAACGCGCCATTGATACGGCTGGCCATATTATCGGTCAGCGTCCTATTCCTCTTTTTCAGCACTGTGGACTAAATGAGCAATCTTTTGGAAGTTGGGAAGGTATGCAGATCACTGACCTGCGGAAGTTAACCGAGTTCAAACAACTGACCAATGACCCGGTAGCTTATAAAGCATTAAGCAATGGTGGCGAAACCTTTGAACAATTAGCAGTACGTGCAATGGCCGCCCTTTACGATATCATTAAAGTACATCAATCGGGAGCCAATATTTTAGTGGTATCGCATGGCCACACCTTGCGGCTTTTATTATCCTTACTAGGCGGAGCAACTTGGGAAAACCATCGTGATGAGGGTAAATCCGTGTCATTGTTAAATACTTCGATCAGTATTGTGAAATACAATAGTAAAAGCGGTTTTCATATTGAGCAACTTAACGATGTGGCTCATTTACAATGATTACAACCATTCAACAATAATAAAAAGGTGGGCATTTTTACCCACCTTTTTTGCCATTAGCCGAACACTTTTTCCAAATGTGCTTGGTAATCGGATAAGTATTGTTCTACTTGTGGATTTTTAATCACATCGTTACATAAGAATGTCGGCAGACGGGTCAAACCGATGAACTCATTAAGTTTGTGGAAGTGCATGTACAAAGCATCCACGCCTTTGCCTTCGAAGAAGTCGCCTTCGCGGGTGAACGCTTCAATCGGCGCATTCCAAGTAAGTGAGAGCATGTGTTTTTTGCCTTGCAACAAGCCACCTGTGCCGTAGCCTTCAGTTGGGTTAACACGATGACGACCATCACTATGGTAAAGCTTGCCGTGTCCGCTGGTTAATACTTCGTCTATGTATTTTTTCACTGTCCAAGGTTCGTGCATCCACCAGCCTGGCATCTGCCAAATCACGGCATCCATCCACAAGAATTTTTCAATTTCTGCTTCAACATCATAGCCGGCATCAATCACAGTTTCTTTGACATCATGTCCAAGTGCGGTCAAAACTTCTTTCGCTTTTTTATGAAGTGTGTGGTTCAACTCGCCATGTGAATGTCCGAAATCTTTACCACCGTCTAATAATAAAATATTCATCTTCTGCTCCTGAAACAAATAATTCTGAAAAATGAGGGCTTCAATTATGCCTTTTTACTGCATCTTTTAAAAGTACATTGGCTTGCACGCTTTTACAGACCATAAAGGGAAATTTATCATACCTATCATTAGCATTCATTATCTCTCTTCAACCAAACAAGCCTTTTCAATCAGCTCTCTAACCCAGCGATACGCAGGATCTTTATGTGTCCGTTCGTGCCAAATCAATGTTTTGGTGAAGCCTTGAATTTCAAGGGGGGGGGCTCAAAGCGTTTGAGATTGGGCAAGTTGCTAATTAAACGTTCAGTCAGGACTACCAATAAATCGCTTTGTTCTAGTAATTCAGGCAAAACAATAAAGTTTTGTACCGATAGGCTGACATTTCTTTGTAGCCCCATCGCTTTCAGGGCTTGGTCAATAACACCGCTGAAGTTACCGCCATGATAGGAAATCAAGGCTTGTTCTAACTGGCAAAATTGCTCAAGGGTAAGTTCTGTTTGTTGGGCTATTGGGTGATCGTGGCGAACGGCACAAATATAGCGTTCATCATACAGATTTTTTGCATGAATATCCGTTGCTTGGAAGTCTAGTGTAACCACCGCAAAGTCAATTTACTGCTGTTCAAGCTGATTTTGTACAATGCTTTCGTTAATCGCTAGCACCACCACTTTAATTTTCGGCGCTTGGATTTTAGAAAGCCTGCCTAACAACCGCGTGCGTGTATTAACCGAAGAAAGCCAAATCGGCAAACTCGCCAAAGGCTTGGCAGAAACTGTGCCAAATCCAATGGTAAACGGCCATCAAGCATGGTTGGACGGTTTAACAAAAGCAGCGAAAAAATAAAGCAACCTACACTTTGAAAAACAAAGTGCAGGCTGCTTAGGGTAATGAGCCGTTTATCAATCCAGTTTCAGGATTTCTCCGTCTTCCGGAACGTTCACACGGCTTTCAATGCCTTGACCGCGTATAAATTTACGCATATCGGCGCGGCTGACGGCGGTATGATTCACGGTATCCATGTGTACGGTGATGATTTTGGCTTTAGGCATGACTTGGCTGGCTTTTAATACATCAGCCGTCCCCATAATAATGCCGTCTGAAATGCCTGAAATCAGCGCGTAGCCCGTGTTCATAATCAGATAATCGGGTTTGTAGCGGTTCAATGCTTTGTTTACATCTGCCGTCCACACAGTATCACCCATAATATAAGCGGTTTTATGTCCGCTGCTTTGGAATACCACACCCATTGCATCGCCTAAGATTTCGGCTAGCTGAGGGTTGGCATACATGGCTTCTGTACCATGTACGCCGCCGGTTTTGCTGATGGTTACGCCGTTGAAGACAGCGCTGCCGTTCAACACGCGTACATCAGTAAAGCCTTGGCTGCGGATTTTTTTGCCGCGTCGGCTTGGTGCTGCACATATACGGGTAGGGTTTTTTTCGGAATGGAACGTGCGGCGGTTTCGTCCCAATGGTCTTCGTGAGTATGGGTAACGATAACTGCATCCACACCGTCCAAAATTTTATTCACGCTCATCGGCAGCCCGACCAGCGGCATTTTGGCTTGGCTGTTGAACGTGCCGGCAAAACCGTTCATGGAGTGCTTGGGTGCGAAAAACGGGTCAATCAAAAACGTCTGCCCCGCATATTCGACCTTGGCGGTAGCGTTACGGATATGTTGGTATGAATCGTCTGCCCAAGCGGAAAAAGGCTGTCACGCCCAAAACAGTGGCAAGAATAAATTGCTTGAATTTCATGATGTTGCTCCTTAAAAAATCATGTAGCGTATTTTAAGCAGCAGGTGCATCGGCTAAAATAGGCAATATTGCCAATAAACGTAAGGATAGTGCCAAAATGTCGTCTGAAAACGAGCGTAACGAGTTTCGCCAAAAATCAAGCTGTCCCCAAAAATCGTGCTATATGCTCAATCGGGCATGAATGATTTTGTCTTCAACATTCCCTTTTCTGTTTTTCAGACGACCTATCGGGACAATCCGCTCTTTGACCTGAAAATCTTTTCCGATGATAGCAAAGACGTTATCACGGCACTGGGCGCAAGCATTCCCGTACACGACGGATTGGATTTGACGGAAGAAGCCGACATCATCGTTATCGCAGGCTGGCGCAATATTGAAGAAGCCCCGACGCCAGAACTGGCTGAGAATTTACAGCGGGCAGCGAAACGTGGTGCGCATATCACCGCCCTATGTTACGGCACTTACGCCCTTGCCTACACAGGACTTTTAGACGGCAGAACCGCCGCCACCCACTGGCTTGCCGAAGACGACTTTGTCCGCCGTTTCCCTAAAATTCATCTGGATACCAATCGCCTATATGCGGAAGACGGCAACTTTTTAACATCGGCAGGTGCGGCGGGCGGGCTGGATTGCTGCCTTTACCTCATCCGCAAAATCCACGGTGCAACCGTTGCCAACGACCTTGCCCGTACCTTGGTTGCGGCACCACACCGCGAAGGCGGGCAGGCACAGTTTATCCACCGCCCTGTCGAACGTCGTACCGCCGATGACAAAATCAATCACTTATTGGACGAACTTCGCCAAAACCTTGCCACTCCATACCGCTTGGATGATTTGTCCAAAAAATTAGCCGTTTCCCGCCGTACCTTTATCCGCCATTTTTCTCAAGCCACAGGCATGAATTTCGGTGAGTGGCTCACCACAGAGCGGCTATGGCAGGCGCAGGATTTATTGGAAAATACGGATTTGCCGATAGAACGCATCGCCGAACAAAGCGGCTTCGGCAGCGCGGCAAACCTACGTTTGCAGTTCAAAGCCAAGTTTAAAATCAATCCAAATGCCTGGCGGAAAGTATTTGGCAGATAGCTCGCGTTAGTCAATCCAAGATACCTGGGTGCAGGCTGCTTTTGAGGTCGTCTGAAAACCCAAAAAGCAGCCTGCACTTTTCAGACGGCCTTTTTTCTTTTTCAAAGAGTAGAAAGATTTCAAAGAGTTTTTATAAATCGTCTTCAAAATCCAAACGCTTGTTCTATCCTAATCATTTATATTCAAAGATGACAAGCTCAATCTCATCCTAGCCAAATAGATCGCAACTTTTATATGGACACAAAAGGCCGTCTGAAAGTTGAGTTTCAGACGGCCTTTGTGTAATGTGAGCTTTCCTACCATTTTGCATTGCATCGGTGAATCATACTCCCTCTACGATGTAAATTATGTAAACACTGTGTTGATGGTTTATCATAGCTAGCCTGTACCAAGCAATCATAAATACCGTAATATGTATAAAATCAAAAACCAATAAGAGAAAAAATGAATAAACAACAACTTGCAGCCAAAATTTGGCAATCTGCGAATAAAATGCGTTCCAAAATTGAAGCGAACGAATACAAAGACTACATCTTAGGCTTTATTTTTTTACAAATTTCTTTCTGATAAATTAGAAAAATATGCCCTTGAAAAAGACTTAGAAAAAAATCAAATTTTGCCGATGAGCTTACCGAATCTAACGTGGAGCTTGTCAACTATATCAAAAGAAACCTCGGCTATTTCATCAGCTACGAACACCTATTCTCAACTTGGTTAGCCCAAGGCTCGGATTTCAATATTGCCCATGTTCGTACAGCAATGAGCGCTTTCAGCCGCAATATTGCAGAAAACTACATCTCAGTTTTTGACGGCATTTTCAAAACCTTAGAATCTGGCTTGAGCAAATTGGGTGATACCGCCACCAACCAAACCAATGCGGTGAAAGACCTTTTTGTACTGATTGCCGATATTCCGATGGACGGCAAACAGGGCTATGACGTATTGGGCTTTTATTTATGAATACCTGATTAGCATGTTTGCTGCCAACGCAGGCAAAAAAGCGGGCGAATTTTTATACGCCGCACGAAGTATCTTTGCTGATGTCGGAGATCATTGCCGACCATCTCAAAGACCGTGAAGAAATCAGCATTTACGACCCGACCAGCGGTTCAGGTTCATTGCTGATCAACATCGGCCATAGCGTTGCCAAACATCTCAAAAGCGCCGACAGCATCAAATATTACGCCCAAGAATTAAAAGAAAACACTTACAACCTCACGCGCATGAATTTGGTCATGCGCGGCATTTTGCCGAGCAATATTTTCACCCGCAATGCCGATACCTTGGAAGACGACTGGCCGCTGGAAGGCGAGCCGCTGTATCTGGATGCCGTAGTGTCCAATCCGCCCTATTCCCAGCCGTGGAATCCCAAAGACAAAGAAGGCGACATCCGCTACAAACGTTTTGGCGTCGCCCCGCAGGCAAAAGCCGATTTTGCCTTTCTATTGCACGACCTCTTCCACTTAAAACCCGACGGCATCATGACCATCGTCTTGCCGCATGGCGTGCTTTTTAGAGGTGGCGAAGAAGAGAAAATCCGCAAAAATCTGATTGAATACAATCATATCGATGCCATTATCGGTCTGCCTGCCAATATCTTTTTTGGTACGGGCATTCCCACCATCATCGTCGTTTTACGCCAAGAGCGCGAACGTAACGATGTGCTGATGATTGACGCCTCAAGCATTTCATCAAAGTAGGCAAAAACAACCATTTGCAGGCAAGCGACATCAAGCGCATTGTCGATTGCGTGACCCATCGCCGGGAATTGCCTAAATTCTCCCGCATTGTGCCGAAAGCCGAAATTGTGGCAAACGGCTACAACCTCAACATTCCACGCTATGTCGACTCTGCCGAGCCGGCAGAGCAATGGGATATTTTCGCCACCATACACGGCGGCATTCCCAAAGCCGAGCTGGCACAATTTGCAGACTATTGGGCAGCCTTTGACGGTTTACAGACGGCCTTGTTTACCGATAACGGCACACCTTATGTGCAACCGAAAACCGACAATCTTAAAGCCGCCATGCAAAGCCACGCCAGCGTGCTGAATTACCAAGCGCAATTTGCCCAAAACTTTGCCGATTTCACTACCAGCTTGGAAACCCTGCTGATTGAGCCGATGGAAACGCTCAACATCTCCCAAACCCAGCAGCAACTCGCCGAACTTATTCGGGAAAAAGTACAGGCAATGCCCTTATTGGATTTTTATACTGCCTATCAAAAACTCGATGACCTATGGCGCGCCGATGTGGCAGGCATTGCCGCCGATTTAGAGATGATCCAAACCGAAGGTAAACAGGCAATTAAGCAGGTTGATCCATTTATGGTGCTGAAAAAAGACAGCAAAACCAAAAAAGAAGCCGAGGTACAAGACGGCTGGGTGGGGCATATTCTGCCGTTTGAATTGGTGCAAGCCGTCAAACTGCCGCAGGAATTGGCAAACCTGAAAGCCAAAGAAAGCCGCTTAGCGGAAATCGCCGCCGAAATGCAAAGCATTTTGGAAAACCTGAGCGAAGAAGAAAAAGCCTGCCCTGCCGTCAATGATGAAGGCGACGGCTTTATCAACGCCGAAATTCCCAAAGCCTTGCAACAAGAATTGGAAGCCGACGGCGTAGCGATTGCCAAAAAAGCCGACTTGACCAAAGCCATCGACAAACACATTTTTGCCGAAGAAAGCCTGGGCGCAAAATTGCAGGCTGCCTATAAGCTGCTTGCCGAAGAAAAAACGCTTAAGGCAGAACTCAAAACCCTATCCGCCGAGCTTCACAGCAAAACCAAAGCCGCCATTGAATCCCTGGATGATGCCGAAGCCCTCGATTTGCTCCGTCAAAAATGGTTTGTTCCGCTCAATGCCGCGATGTGCAAGCTGCCTGAAAACATGCTGGCGCAATTCAGCCAAAAACTGACCGCACTTTGCGACAAATATGCCGACACCTATCAGCACATCAGCGAGCGTAAACAAGAAAGCGCCGCCGCACTGGCACAAATGATGGACGAACTCACCGGCAGCGAGTTTGACTTGCAAGGCATTGCCGCATGGCAGGCAATTTTGAAAGGCTAAGGGGGCAAAATGAATAAGCAACAAGAGCCACGTTTGCGGTTTAATGGGTTTACTGATGCTTGGGAAGAAAAGGTATTGGGTGAAGTAACAGAATATCTTAGTGATGGTACTCATTTTTTTCCCCAAAAATCCCAAAATGGAGAATACAAATATATAACTTCGAAAAATATTAGAAATTCAGGTTTAGATTTATCTGATGTTTCTTATATTTCAGCTGAAGAGCATCAAGAAATATATAAACGTTGTTCAGTCAAATTTGGAGATTTGTTATTAACGAAAGATGGAGCTAGTACAGGAAATTGTTGTATTAACTTTCTTGACGAAGAATTTTCATTATTATCCAGCGTTGCTGTATTAAGGCCAAAGCAAAAGAAACATAATGCTAATTTTTTATGCCAAGTATTACAAAGCCCTATTGGACAAAATGAAATTAAAGGCTCAATGGCTGGGCAAGCAATTACCCGTATTACTTTAGAAAAGTTAAGAGCCTATAAATTTAATTTTCCTCTTTACGAAGAACAAACCCACCTTGGTTTGTTTTTCCGCCGCTTAGACAGCCTAATCGCCGAGAGCCGAGCGGTGTTGGAAAAAAGCCGTCAGCTTAAAAAGGCCATGTTGGCAAAAATGTTCCCCGCAAACGGTGAAAAAATACCGAAAATCCGTTTTAAAGGGTTTGAGGGGGAGTGGGAGCGAAATGAATTAGGCTGCTTGGGTTATTGCTTATCAGGTATTGGTTTTTCTGAAAATGAGCAAGGTGGAGCAAATGGCATACCATTTTTTTCAAAGTGTCAGATATGAATTTATCGGGTAACGAAGTTTATCTAAGAAAAGCCAATAACTATGTAACCCAAGAACAAATTGATAAACAACGATGGCAAGTTATTCAACAGCTTCCATGTATATTTTTTGCCAAAGTTGGAGCAGCTTTACTGTTAAATCGTAAACGGCTGGTTAATACTCCATTTTTACTTGATAACAATACAATGGCGTTTATCTTAGATTCAAGCTTGGATAATTATTTTATGAAAACACTTTTTGATACGATTGATTTGCCTGCATTAGCCCAAATCGGAGCTTTGCCATCCATAAATGCAAAAGATATTGAGAAGAATATTGTGTTTATTCCTACCCCTAAAGAACAAACCGCCATCGGCAACTTCTTCCGCCAACTGGACGAAACCATTGCATTACAGTCGGCAGAGGTCGAAAAATTAAACCAACTTAAAAAAGGGCTGTTGGCGGCGATGTTGGTATAGGGCGGGCGTTCCTGACCATGATTGAGGCCGTCTGAAAAATTGTAGTAGCGCCCTTACGGAGAAAAAGAATGTTTAATAAAGAAGCTGATTTTGAAAACGCACTGATTGCCTTGCTTACCACCAAAAGCTGGGAAAAGGAAGTGTTGCTCTATCCCACCGAAGAAAAGTTAATTGCCAACTGGCAGGAGCATTTGAATAAAACCAACCAACATATCGACAAGCTCGATGTGCCGTTGCTTCGCACGGAAATGAACCAGATTTTGGAGCAGGTGCAGGCATTGAAAACGCCTTATGCTTTAAAACGGTTTTATCAACGGCAAAACGGTGGCAATCAAGCGTGAAAATGAGGAAAGCCGTCATTTCGGCAAGGAAGTGTCGTTGGATATTTTCGACCGTGAGGAAATTTCTGCCGGCAAAAGCCGCTATCAAATTGCCCAGCAGCCCCAATTTACTCCTCGTTCAGATTTATACCCTAAGCAGCGCGGCGATTTGATGTTGTTAATTAATGGGATGCCGATGTTTCATATTGAGCTGAAACGCTCTGGCGTGCCCATCAGCCAAGCGACCAATCAAATTGAGCGATACCATAAGGCAGGCGCGTTTTCGGGCATTTTTAGCCTGGTGCAGGTGTTTGTGGCGATGACGCCGGAAGAATGCCGCTATTTTGCCAATACCGGCGGTCAATTAAATCCTGCGTTTTATTTCCGTTGGGCGGATTTCAATAATGTGTATATGAACGATTGGGATAAGGTGGCGACGCATTTCCTCTCGATTCCGATGGCGCACCAGTTTATCGGCGATTACACCATTGCCGATGCGAAAGACGAGCAGCTGAAAGTGTTGCGCAGCTATCAGTATTATGCAGTCAACAAAATTGCCGACACGGTGGCAAAAACAGATTGGACGGCGGGCAATCAGCGCGGCGGCTATATTTGGCATACCACAGGCTCGGGCAAAACGATGTCGAGTTTTAAATCGGCGCAGTTAATCAGCCGCCGTAAAGATGCGGATAAGGTGATTTTCTTGCTCGACCGTATTGAGCTGGGCAAGCAATCTCTGGAGGAATATCAGAATTTTGCCGATAGTAAAGATGATGTACAGGCAACGGAAAACACCGCCATTTTGCTCGCCAAGCTGAAAAGCAAACAAGACCGCGACCGCTTAATCGTTACCTCCATTCAAAAAATGAGTAATATCAAGGCGGAAGAAGGGGTAAATGAGGCTGACATCGAGCAAATCAGTGGCAAACGTTTGGTGTTTATCATTGATGAAGCCCACCGCACCACTTTTGGCGATATGTTACTCACCATTAAGCACACCTTCCCCAATGCGATTTTCTTCGGCTTTACCGGCACGCCGATTGAAGAAGAAAACGCTAAGAAAAAAATTCAACCACTGCCACGGTTTTCGGCAATGAGTTGCACCGCTATTCGATTGCAGACGGCATTCGAGATGAAAATGTGCTGGGCTTTCATCCTTTCCATATCCGCACCTTTAAAGACAGCGATTTACGCAGATCTGTCGCTTTGCAAGAAGCCAAAGCAACAGATGAAAGCGAAGTATTTGCCGATGACCAAAAGAAAAAAATCTACAATCAATTTATGAATGATGTGCCGATGGCGGGAGAATATACTTCAGACGGCAAATATCGAAAAGGCATTGAAGATTATATACCCAATGTGCAATATCAAACGCCGGAACATGTGAATGCAGTGATCGACGACATGCTGGATAATTGGCGACGCCTCAGCCAAGACAAAAAATATCATGCCATTTTTGCCACCAGCTCTATTCCCGAAGCGGTCAATTATTATCGCTTAATTAAAGCCAGAAATTCCGGGCTGAAGCTGACTGCCCTTTTCGATCCGAATATTCTTAACGATGGTCAAGGCAACGATAAGGAAGAATGGATTGCCGAAATTTTGAATGATTACAACGCCCAGTTTGGCACAAGCTTCGGCTACGCCACTTATTCCCGATTTAAAACGGATTTGTCGGATAGGTTGTCGCATATCAATGCGTATAAGAGAATTAAACCCGACGAGCAGCTGGATTTGTTGATTGTGGTTGATCAGATGCTGACGGGCTTCGACAGCAAATGGCTCAATACGCTCTATCTAGACAAAATTTTGGATTACGCCAATTTGATTCAGGCGTTTTCCCGCACTAACCGCGTATGCGACAAAACCGATAAGCCTTTTGGTTTAATCCGCTATTACCGCAAGCCGCATACGATGCAACGCAATATTGAGCGAGCCGTAAAACTTTATTCGGGCGACCGTCCTATGGGGCTGTTTGTCGATAATTTGGATAAGGTTATCGACAAAATGAATGTCTGTTTTGCCGATATTGCCGATATTTTCAAATGGGCAGGATTAGAGGATTTTTCAAAAAACCCCGATGATACAACCTCATGCGCAAAGTTTGTCAAACTATTCAATCAGCTCAATGAGCACTTACAAGCTGCTCGGCTCTTGGGCTTTTCTTGGGAAAAATTAAGCTATGACGTGGTACAGGAAGACGACAGCGTAATCACTGCCACACTCAATTTCGATCAAGAGACTTACGATAAACTGCTGGCTCGTTATAAAGATTTGTTTAAAGAAAGTTCAGGCAATGGTGGCGGTAGCGATGATGTGCCATTTGATTTGCGTTCTCACATCAACGAAATCGAAACCGATAAAATTGATCAAAATTATATGAATGCCCGTTTTGAAAAATGGCTTAAAACCATCGGCGGCATAGAAGAAGCTGCTGCACTTGAGGAGCTACACCACTCTTTTGCTACGCTTTCTAAAGAAGATCAAAAATTTGCTGAGTTGTTTTTACACGATGTGCAATCCGGCGATATCAAGCTTGATCCAAATTTAACATTAAGTGATTACATCACCACGTACAAACAAAAAGATGCCAATGATAAGGTGTTAAAAATAATTAAAGATTTAGGGCTAGATGGAGATTTGCTACGTGCAATGCTGGCAAGAAAATATACCAGCGAAAATTTGGACTTAGGCAGACTAAATGACCTAAAAGAAACAGTCGATAGGGAAAAAGCCAAAGTTTATTTTAACGAAGACCGTATATTTTATTTAAATATACGGATTGATGAATTTCTAAGGGAACTAATTACAAGATAGTTATTACCTATTGAAAGATATTAAATAATCATCAAGTTAGCATATCTCTACCTAAACATTAGTTCCCTTACTGATCCAACTACAAAGGCTGGGCCAAATCGTTTT
>BNJS01003455.1_pt1 | contig 60937 bp, 103 predicted proteins | sample 8540461 | NCBI WGS metagenome assembly BNJS01 (sample SAMD00202454, study PRJDB9452) | human saliva metagenome | isolation source: human saliva | place: Japan
GGGTTACGCATTGCTACAATGCCGCCTTTATTTTTCACGGTAGGACGCAATGCTTTCAGTGGAAATGGATCGGGCTGCGCTTATCTCGCGAAGAAGCGCAGCGGTTTTGGCGTCGTTTATCGGCATCATTTCAATCGTCGGCATCGCCATCGGCGTGATGGCGCTGATTACGGTGATTTCGGTGGTGAACGGCTTTCAGAAAGACGTGCGCAGCCAGCTTTTCAGTGTCGCGCCCCATGCGGAAATCGGTTTTTACGACGCGGGCGGCGGGAGCTGCAGGTGATTTGCGCAAGCTGGTGGCGGATAATAAAAACGTGGTCGGATCGGCGCCCTCATATCGCCGATCAGGCGCTGTTGGCCAACAACGGCGAAGTGCGCGGCGTACAGATACGCGGCATCGATCCCGCCGAAGAAAAACAGGTGGTCGACTATTGGCGGAATGCCCTCGGCGGCTTCGAGAGCCTGCGCCCGGGCGAGTTCGACATCATCCTCGGCAGCGGTTTGGCTGAAGCTGGGCGTGGAAACGGGCGGCAGGTCACCGTGATTACGCCGGAGGGCAACGTTACGCCCGCGGGCATGGTGCCGCGTTTGAAGCAGTTTAATCTGGTGGGTACGGTGAAAACCGGCATCTACGAGCTGACAACGCGCTGGCGCTCACCCATATCGATGACGCGCAGACGCTTTACCGCCTCGACACGGGTTTTGCCGGATTGCGCCTGAAACTCGCCGATCCGCAGAACGCCCCCGCCGTGGTTGCTTCCCTGCTGCCCGCTGGCGAGCAGGATAAGGTTTGGGTGCGCGATTGGACGTTCAGCAACCAATCCTATTTCAACGCCGTCGAGGCGGAAAAGAAAATGCTGTTTGTGATTATGTTCTTCATCAGTCCGTCGCCTCCATCAACCTGATTTCCACCCTGATTATGACCGTTACCGAAAAGCAGTCGGTTACTCGCCATCCTGCGCACGCAGGGTCTGCCGCCTCGGGCATCATGAAAATCTTTTTTGTGCAGGGCGCGCTCTTGGGGCTGATCGGCACGGCTTTCGGCACGGTGTTCGGCCTGCTGCTGGCGGCTAACATCGGCGCCATCCTCAAATGGGCGGAAGGGCTGATGGGACGCAAACTCATCGAATCGCAAGTGTATTTCCTCGACTATCTGCCCTCGCACATCGTATGGAGCGACGTTGCCACCATCGTTTCCATCTCCATCGGCCTGTCCCTTCTGGTGACACTCTATCCGGCTCGGCGGGCGGCCAAAACCGAACCTGCGGAGGCACTGCGCTATGAATAATCCCGTATTGGCCTGTGAGGCCGTCTGCAAAAGCTACAACGACGGCGTTTTGGACGTGCAGGTGCTCGACAATCTCGATTTGCAGGTGGACAAAGGGCAAAGCATCAGCATCATCGGCTCGTCGGGCAGCGGCAAATCCACCCCTGCTACACATTCTGGGCGGCCTCGACAACCCACCTCCGGCCGCGTCAGCCTGATGGGCAGCGACCTCTCGCAAATGAGCCAGAAAGATTTGAGCGCTCCTGCGCAACCGCCGCCTCGGCTTTTGTCTACCAGTTCCACCACCTTTGCCCGAATTCTCCGCGTTGGAAAACGTGATGATGCCGCTTTTAATCGGTAAAACACCCAAAGACGAAGCACGCAGCCGCGCCTCGCCATGCTGGAAAAAGCCGGTCTCAAAGAGCGCGTGCAGCACCGCCCCGGCGAACTCTCCGGCGGCGAGCGCCAGCGCGCCGCCATCGCCCGCGCCCTCGTCACCGAACCCGCCTGCCTTCTGGCCGACGAGCCCACCGGCAACCTCGACCGCAAAAACGCGCAAAACGTCCTCGACATGATGCTGGATTTGAAAGCCGAACTGGACACCGCTCCGTTGTCGTCACCCACGACGACCAACTCGCCGCCCGCTTCGACCGCGTGCTCACCATGACCGACGGCCGGCTGGAAGGATAAGGCCGTCTGAAACCCGTTTTTTAACCTCATTGAAAACCCGTTTTTCAGACGGCTCCAACCGCCCCCGCCTTGAGCACCCTGCAAACAGGCGCAGAATGCCGCCTTTACCCGATTTCACAAACGGATTTTTCACATGAACGACACACTCCACCCGCAAACCCTCGCCATTCGCGGCGCAAAAAGAGCAAACCCAGTTTAACGAACACAACCAAGCGCTTTTCCTCACCAGCAGCTTTTATGTTCGATAGCGCGCCGACGGCGCCGCCCTCTTCAAAGGAGAAAACAGGGCCATACCCTACAGCCGCACCGCCAATCCCCACCACCGCCGCCTTCGCCCGCCGCATCGCCATCCTTGAAGAAGGCGAAGCCGCCGTCGCCACCGCCACCGGCATGGCCGCCGTCAACGCAGCCATCCTCACCTTCCCTCAGCGCGGGAGACCATCTGATATGCAGCCGCAGCCTGTTCGGCACCACTCGTCGGCCTACTCAACAACCACATCGCCCGTTTCGGCATCGAAATCAGCCACGTTTCACAAACCGACCCCGCAGAGTGGCAGGCCGCCGTGCGCGCCAACACCAAAATGCTCTTTTTCTGGAAACCCCGTCCAACCCGCTAAACGAAGTGGCCGACTCGAAAAACTCGCCGCTGTTGCCCACGCGGCGGGTGCGCTTTCTGGTGGTGGACAACAGCTTCCTTACCCCCGTCTTTGCAGCAGCCGCTGAAATTCGGCGCGGACTTGTCGGCACTCGGCCACCAAAGCCATCGACGGCCACGGCCGCGTGCAGGGCGGCGTCATCGTCGGCCGCAAAGAACCTCATGCAGCAGGTGCAGATGTATATGAACGCCTGCGTATGTCCATGTCGCCCTTCCATGCCTGCGTGCTGCTCAGCGGCGTGGAAACCCTGCCGCTGCGCATCGAAAAACAATGCGCCAACGCCGACCGAATCGCCGCCTGGCTGCGCGACCAGCCGCAAGTCAAACACGTCTACCACTCCGGCCTCCCCGACCACCCGCAGGCGGATTTGGTGAAAAACAGCAGCAGGCGGGCGGCATCGTGCTGGCGTTTGAAGTGAAGGGCGGGCAGGAAGCCGCATGGAAGCTGCTTGACGCGGTCAAAATCTTCTCAAAACCGCCAACCTCGGCGACGTGCGCTCCACCATCACCCACCCGTGGACAACCACCCACGGCCGCATGAGCCCCGAAGCCAAACTGGAAGCGGGCATCACCGACGGCCTGCTGCGCCTCTCCATCGGCCTTGAAGACGCCGACGACCCGATTGCCGACCTCGAACAGGCGATGAACCGCTAAACCGCCGTTTCAGACGGCCTCAAACAGCAAAAAGGCCGTCTGAAAAACAAAATCCCCTACAACACACATCAAACAAGGAAAAACACCATGAGCGAAGCGGAATTCACTGCCCTGGGCAATGCGTATCTGCCTCACCGTCCTCGTTATCTTCCTCGGCTTTATCGTTTACGACCTCGGCAAAAATCCAATGCCGGCAAATTCGGCATGTTCATCCTCTTCTTCGTCCTCGGTCTCGGCGTCTTCGGCTTCCTGTTCAAAGAACTGCTGATCGGCTTCCTGATGAAGAAACAGGCTGTCTGAAACCCGCCGTCCGCCACTTTCAGACGGCCTTTCGGGCGCACCGTACCGCCAAAGCGCAATACCGCGCCCGACATTTTCATTCCCGCTATAATCCCGCCTTTTCCGCTCGGCCGCACCGCATGAAAAACCGTAGAAAAACGTCCTCGTCCCCACAGCGCGCAGCAGATGTTCGACCTGGTCGACAAAGTCGAAGACTACCCGCAGTTCCCTGCCCTGGTACGGCAAAACCGAAATCCTCTCGCGCACGGAAAACCAACTCGAAGCTCGCCTGCACATGGACTACAAAGGCGTGAAACAGTCTTTCGCCACCCGTAACCGCAACATCCCCGGCCGCGAAATCCGTATGGATCTGCTCGACGGCCCTTCAAAACCCTGCGCGGCTCGTGGCAGTTTGAAGATTTGGGCGGCGACCGCTGCCGCATCGCCTTCAAGCTCGAATACGACTTTCGCCAACCCCTGCTCGCCGCCCCTCATCAGCCCCGTGTTCGGCCACCTCGCGGGCAAACCTCGTCGAAGCCTTTGTTGCCGAAGCGGGCAGACGCCATGGCTGACATCACCATAGAAATCGCCTCACGGCGAAGCGGACAGGCAGTTCCGCAACGCCTCGCCGTGCCCGAGGGCACCACCGCACGGCAGGCCGTCTTAAACAGCGGCCTTGCCGCCGCCTTTCCCCATGCCGACCCCGCAGCCCCCTCGGCATCTTCGGCAGGCAGGTCAAAGACGACACCATCCTGCAAAAACGGCGACCGCGTCGAACTCTACCGCCCCTCCTTATCGACCCCCAAAACCGCCCGTTGCCCGCCGCGCGGCCGAAAGCGCGGCCGACAAAAAAAGCGAAAAACCATGACCATCAAACTCATCGCCGGCCTCGGCAACCCCGGCAGCGAATACGAACACACCCGCCACAACGCCGGCTTCTGGTTTCTGACGAACTCGCGGGCAGTGGAAAGCCGTGTGGAAGCATGAAAAATTCTCCGGCCACGTCGCCCGCGTCGCCCGCCCGAAGGCGAAGTCGTGGCTCATCAAGCCCGACACCCTATATGAACCTCTCCGGCAAAGCCGTCGGCGCGCTGGCACAGTTTTACAAAAATCAAAGCCGAAGAAATCCTTGCCGTCCACGACGAACTCGACATCCCCTGCGGCAGCATCCGCTTCAAACTCGGCGGCGGCAACGGCGGCCACAACGGCCTCAAAGACATCCAGGCCAAACTCGGCACGCCCACTTACCGCCTGCGCCTGGGCATCGGCCACCCGGGCGACCGCAACCTCGTCGTCGGCTACGTCCTCAACAAACCCTCCGCCGCCGAGCGCGAACTCATCGACCGCGCTGTCGCCAAATCCTCGAAGCCGTCCCCTCATCATGGCCGCCGACTGGGAAGCCGTTCCCCGCTTTTTGCACAGCAATGACACGGAGGCCGTCTGAAAACCACCGCACCACGCAGAATCGGCGGTTTTCAGACGGCCTTCCGTTTTCGGAGGAACCTTTTTGGAGATAGCGATGAACAGAAAAATCGGGCAAAAACTATTCCGCACGGGCGCACTGCCGCCGCCGTTCTCCGGCAAACTGTAAAGGCGGGTACACGGCAAACACGAAACCCATAAAAAACAACGGATTGTAAAACCTGCCCCATTAGGAGTTTTCTAGACGGCCTCAAAGGCTCGTTTGAAATCCGTTTCACGAAAACAGAAAGAAGCCCCGACATGAAAAACACCCTTCGCCGCTCTTTCTCTGCACCTCGCTGCCACCGCCGCTGCCCCGACAGTACACCATCGACATCGACGACGGCATCACCGGCAGGGCCGACATCCAAGCGCAGCCGCTTCGCCGCAATCCATCAACCTCTACCGCAGCCAATGCAAGCTCGAAGGCCGCATCAAAAACGGCGCTTGGCGCGACGGCTAGGCTGCGTCGTCCGCTTTTGCATCTCGACGGCCGAAAACAAAGACAAACTCACCGTCACCCCCGAAGGCGAATGCAGCCGCTACTGCGACGCGGGCGGCAGTTTCAAAGGCAGATACACCGCCGTCCCCGCCCCTGTGCATCCCTGCAAGGCAGCAAAGCCGCCGAACAGCGCTTCAGGCTGCCTACCGCGCCCAACGCTACCCCGAAGCCCTGGAAATCAAAAACAATACATCGAACAATGCGATCGTTTTGCCACCGACGATCCCGAATCAAAAATCTACAATGATCTGGCCGACAGCTACCTGCACACTGGCGATAAAGCCGCCTGCCGCCGCACCCTTGCCGAGATTGCGTACCGCTTCACGCCCGGAGCCCATCCCTCTTTCTACGCAGGCGAACACTTTCCCCGCGAACAGAAACGCTATGAAGCAACTACCCAAGCCTGCACCGAATAAGACCGCACGGCCAAGGCAGCTGAAACCCGTTGTCCGTTTTCACTTCTTTGAAGCTTCGCTTTCAGACGGCCCTCATTATTGGTGTTTATTGTTGACGGCTTTTCCGATGGCAGACGGCCTGTTTATAGTGGAGCGACACGACAATCTGCGGCATTGCCGCACCTTGCCGCCTTGTATCTATTTATTTTTAATCACTATATCTTTCTTTAGCGTGTTGACAATCAGCCTTGCGGCGGATTTTTGGTAAAATCCACGCCTGTCGCGTCAAAAATGCTCGCAAGATGTCCAATCTTGCTGCGCTTTTTCCTTGCAGGCGCGAATTTTTCCTCAAAAAACCGCTTCGCAAGCTGAATGTCAACACGCCCTAGTTTGTCTCACTGCATTTTCATGCGCAGCCTCGCAAAGCCTGTACGGCAAAAAATTCAGGCCGAGACCTTTGCAAAAATCCCCCAAATCCCCTAAATCTCTACCAAGACATTTAGGGGATTTTCCATGAGCACCTTCTTCCAGCAAACCGCCCAAGCCATGATTGCCAAACACATCGACCGCTTCCCACTATTGAAGTTGGATCAGGTGATTGATTGGCAGCCGATCGAACAGTACCTGAATCGTCAAAGAACCCGTTACCTTCGAGACCACCGCGGCCGTCCCGCCTATCCACTGCTATCCATGTTCAAAGCCGTCCTGCTCGGACAATGGCACAGCCTCTCCGATCCCGAACTCGAACACAGCCTCATCACCCGCATCGACTTTCAACCTGTTTTTGCCGTTTTGACGAACTGAGGCATCCCCGATTACAGCACCTTATGCCGCTACCGTAACTGGCTGGCGCAAGACGACACCCCTGTCCGGAATTGCTGGAACTGATTAACCGCCAACTGACCGAAAAAGGCCTAAAAATAGAGAAAGCATCCGCCGCCGTCATTGACGCCACCATTATTCAAACCGCCGGCAGCAAACAGCGTCAGGCCGGCGTGGGTAACAAATTTACTGCTAAATCAGAGAAGCAACGCACTAAGTAACAAATTTACTGCTGCAAATTCATTTTCTAGCAAAAATAATCCTTAATAAACCTTATCTTATTACCCCCTACTCATACCATGATGGCATTCCAGTCTGCGCTTCATATCCGAGAACGCACCATCCAATAAATTAGTAGTATTCGGGATATTGAGATCAGGATATTGCTCAAACAGACGTAAGTAACAAAATGGAGGCTAAAAATCCCCGCAAGCCTTATCCCATAAGGCTTTTAAAAGAGGTCAAAGGCTTTGAATACAAAAATGCCCTTTTGCGACTCAAAAACAAGTCAAAGGAACGGCTGCCGAAACGGCAAACAACGCTACAAAATGCCATGCTTGCGGCAGACAGTTTGATGGCGGCAGACGGCTTAATCCGCAGGAAATATGGCAGGCATACAGCGAAGGCAAAACAGACCGCCGCACAGCTTGCCAAAACTTACGGATGCAGTCGGCAGACTATTCTGAGGCATCTCAAAAAGTTCAAATTAAGGTGCATTTCATTTCTCCCGCAGCAGCCAACGTCATCATGGACACCACTTACTTCAGACGCAGTTTTCGGCGTCATGGTTTTGATAGACAGCATCAGCGGCAAAGCACTATCCGTTAGCGAAGTCAAATACGAAACCAACGAACAATATTTCACAGCAATAGGCAGCCTGAAAGCAAAAGACATTGAAATACAAAGAATTGTTTGTGATGGGCGACGCGGTTTTGGTACAGATGTTTCCTGATATTCCCGCATGCCTGTCAATTTCATCAGGTTAAAACCGTTAGCCGCTATTTAACGCGCAATCCCAAAACAGAAGCAGGCAAAGCACTTTGGCGATTGGCATTGACGTTGAAAAACAGTAAGCAATCCGACTTTGAACACGATCTGCAAACGTGGTTTGAGCAGTATCAAAGCTATCTGAACGAACGCACCTTTAACACCGAAACAGGCAAATCGCATTACACACATAAGAATATCAGGAGTGCGTATTTCAGCCTAAAACGCAATTTGGATTATCTGTTTGTGTTTGAGCAATATCCTGATTTAAACATCCCGAATACGACCAATCTGCTTAACGGCACATTCTCGGACATGAAACGATTCTTTTAGCGTGCCATCACGGCATGAGTAGGGAGAATAAAAATTAGGTTTATTAAGGATTATTTATCAATTAAATCTTAGGCTCAGCCTCCATTTTGTTACTTTAGGGAGAATGTTCTCCGAAATAGCCTCCATTTTGTTACTTACGCCCTCAAACACAAACAGGTTATCCATATTCCGTTTCAAACTGAAATACGCACTTCTGAGTCTCGGATGGGTGTAGTGTGTTTTACCTGTTTCAGGATGGGTCGTCCGCTCGTTTAGGTAGTGTCGGTATCGTTCAAACCATGCTTTCAGGCTGCTTTTCAAAAGTCTGCTCTACGGCTGCTTTTTAAGCTCAGTGCCAATCGCCAAAGTTCTTTGCCCGCAGCCGTTTGCGGATTGCGCGTTAGATAGCGACCAACGGTTTTGACTTGATGGAAGTGGCAAAAGTTGTACAGGGATATTGGGGAATAATTGCGGCAGTCCTTACGACTATCGCAAACAATACTGTCGTACTTCAATACCTTTGGCTTTCAGGCTGCCCTATGGCTTCGGCGCACAAGGTATTGGTTTCGTATTTGACTTCGGTTACGGATAGAGCTTTGCCGCTGATGCTGTCTAATAGAACCATAACGCCGAAGCTGTGCCCGAAGTAAGTATCCATAACAACATTGGCACACTTAGGCGTGGCAATTGGGCTTTTGGGATTGGCTTTTTGAGATGGCGCAAGATGGTTTGACGGCTGCATCCGTAAGTTGCGGCAAGTTGTGTGGCGGTTTGTTTGCCTACGGTGTAAGAGTGCCATAGTGTTTGTGGATTGATGCGGTTGCCGCCGTTGAAATACTTGTTACAACATTTGCATTTGTATTGTTGGCGACCTTGATGCTTACCATTCTTTTTGACCTGTTTTTGAGCCGCAAAAGGGCATTTTTGTGTTCAAAGGTTTTTGACTCCGCTTAAAGCCTTGTAGCATAAGGCTTGCGGGGGTTTTGGGCAGTAAATTTGTTACTTACGCCTCAGGCCATAGAAGTCGATGAAGAAGGACAAGTCAGCGGCCAAACCACACCGAGTAAAGATAAAGATGCCCGCTGGACAAAGAAAAACGGCCTCTACAGACTCGGTTACAAACAACATACCCGCACCGATGAGGAAGGCTATATCGAGAAACCGCATATCACCCCAGCCAATACCCATGAGTGCAACCACCTGTCGCCTTTGTTGGAAGGTCTGACCGAAGGTACGACCGTCTATGCCGACAAAGGCTATGACAGTGAGGAAAACCGACAACATCTGAAAGAGCATCGGCTGCAGGACGGCATTATGCGCAAAGCCCACCGCAACCGTCCGCTGACGGAAGCGCAAACCAAACGTAACCGATATTTGTCGAAAACCCGTTATGTGGTCGAACAGAGCTTCGGGACGCTGCACCGTAAATTCCGCTACGCCCGGGCAGCCTATTTCGGGCTGATTAAAGTGAGTGCGCAAAGCCATCTAAAGGCGATGTGTTTAAACCTGTTGAAAGCGGCTAACAGGCTAAGTGTGCCTGTTGCCGCCTAAAAGACGGCCCGGATGCCTGATTATGGGGCGTCCGGGGAGAAAAAAGGGGATATTTGGGTAAAATCAGGAGGTATTAGGCGGAAACAGCCGAAAACCTGTGTTTGGGTTCGGCTGTCGAAGGAAGGCTTTTTGCAAAGGTCTCAGGCTCGTCTGAATGAGGCCGTCTGAATGAGGCCGTCTGAATGAGGCCGTCTGAATGAGGCCGTCTGAATGAGGCTGGTCTCGAATGAGGCCGTCTGAATGAGGCCGTCTGAATGAGGCCGTCTGAATGAGGCCGTCTGAATGAGGCCGTCTGAATGAGGCCGTCTGAATGAGGCCGTCTGAATGAGGCCGTCTGAATGAGGCCGTCTGAATGAGGCCGTCTGAATGAGGCCGTCTGAATGAGGCCGTCTGAATGAGGCCGCCCTCTGAATACAGGCCGTCTGAATGAGGCCGTCTGAATGAGGGCCGTCTGAATGAGGCCGTCTGAATGAGGTCGTCTGAATGAGGCCGTCTGAATGAGGCCGTCTGAATGAGGCCGTCTGAATGAGGCCGTCTGAATGAGGCCGTCTGAATGAGGCCGTCTGAATGAGGCCGTCTGAATGAGGCCGTCTGAATGAGGCCGTCTGAATGAGGCCGTCTGAATGAGGCCGTTGAATGAGCCGTCTGAAAAACCTGCTTCGCAGGTTTTTCAGACGGCCTTCCTATCCGCCGCAACAGACGCTTACAGCCGCTGGCGCATCTGCTCGAACAGGCAGACCGTGGCGGCTATCGCCACATTGAGCGACTCGGTTGCGCCCGCCATCGGGATAACGACCGAGCCGGCAGCGGCGCGGCGCGCTTCGTCGGACACGCCGCTGCCTTCGTTGCCGAACAGCCAGCCGCACAGGCGGCGCAGGTCGAGGGCGTAGAGGCTTTGCGCCGACTCATCGAGGGCGGTTACGCGCAGCGGTTCGCGGTAGAGCGCGCAGCCATTGCGCCAGATCGGTGTCAGGATAAAGGCCGAGCAGGAAATGCGCGCCCATCGCCGCGCGCAGGACTTTGGGCGACCAGACGTCGGCACAGTCGCAGCCGAGCACCACGTTTTTCACGCCCGCCGCCGCCGCGCTGCGCAGGATGGTGCCGATATTGCCGGGATCTTGGATGCGTTCGAGAACGACGCAGTCGCCGTTCTGCGGCGGGGCGGCGGCTGCGGGAATTTCGGCCAGAGCCAGCAGGCCGCCGCCGTCGGACAGGGCGGAGGCTTTCGCCAGCAGGCCGCCGCCAACCGCCGTTACGTCCTCCTGCGCCAGACGCGCCAGCAGTCCTGGATTTCGCCGTCGTCCAGACGGTCTGCCGCCACATAAACCTGCGCTGCGGCCGCGCGCCCGTTTGCAGCAGCGCATCGAGCAGGTGCGCGCCTTCGAGCACGGTTTGCCGGCATTCGCGGCGGTATTTGGCCGATTTGACAAGTTTGGCGAGGTGTTTGAGCTGCGTATTGTACGGGGAGAGGATTTGTTTCATGGGATTGGTTTGGTAACGGGGTTTTGGCTGCCGTGCTGCAAATGTTCCACAGTTCGGCAGGTCGGGCATTGGTGCGCGATCTGCGCGGCTATCCGTCCCTGCCATTCGATATCGCTGATGTGCGGATGGCTGCGCAACACGGCATCCAGTGCGGCGGCGAGTTTGCCCACGGCTGGGCGCGTGTCCACGGCGCGGAACAGGCGTTTGGGCGGGCGGACGGTGGCGCAGTCGGGCGTGATAAAGCAGGCGATGTTTGAATGCTCAAAAGCCAAATAGGCGTATTCATATTTGCCCTGCTTGAATTTCAGCTCTTCTTTGAGAAACACGGCATCGGGGTGTTGGTAATGTTCTTTGATGTACGACATCAGGTTGCGGATAAATTCTTTATTTTTTTCATTTGCCGCCTGCTCTTTGGGGATGGAATTTATAGGAGAGGCCGTCTGAAAAGGTTTTTTTCAGACGGCCTTTTGTCTGCGCGGGAGCTTATTCCGCCGCGCCCGGGTCTTGTGCGCCGTTTTTCGGGCGCGGCACTGTCGTTTTTCGGCGTCGTCGGCGAGGTCTTCCGGCTCTTCGGCCACGCGCTCGAGGCTGACGAAATCTGTTCGCCTCGTCCAGATTAATCAGGCGCACGCCCCATGCGCGGCGCGGCCGGTTTCGCGGATTTGTTCGACTTTGGTGCGGATGAGTACGCCGCCGCTGGTAATCAGCATCAAATCGTCGCTTTTCGCTCACAAGGGTGGCGGCGACCAAATCGCCGTTGCGCTCGCCGGTGTTGATGGCGATATTGCCCTGGCCGCCTTTGTTTTTTGCGGCTGTAATCGGCAATCGGGGTGCGCTTGCCGTAGCCGCTGGCGGTGGCTGTTAGCACTTGCACTCGCTTTGCGCGGCTTCGGGGCAAAGGTAATCAGGCTGACGATTTTTGCCGTCGGCAGGCAGGCGCATACCGCGTAAGCCGCCGCTGCCGCGACCAGACGGACGCACACCGTGTTTGCCGCTTGGCAGGGGCATTTTTCGTTGTCGGCGGTTTCGTCTTCGAGGTCGTCTGAAATTTCGGTTTCGATGTCGGCATCTTCTGCTTCGTCGTTACCGGATTTTTCCCCAGTATTCGTTGAAACGGATGGCTTTTGCCCAAGTTGGAGAACAGCATGATGTCGTCCGAGCCGCTGGTTTGGGCGGCGCCGACGAGGTAGTCGCCTTCTTTGAGCGCGATGGCTTTGATGCCTTGGCTGCGGACGTTTTTGAAGGCGGAAAGCTGGACTTTTTCACCATGCCTTGCGCGGTGGCGAAGAAGACGTATTGGTCTTCGGGGAACTCGCGCACAGCGAGGATGGCGCTGACTTTTTCGCCTTCTTCCAACTGGATGACGTTGTTAATCGGACGGCCGCGGCTGTTGCGACCGCCTTCCGGCAGTTTGTAAACCTTAATCCAATGGCACTTGCCGAGGTTGGTGAAACACATCAAATAGTCATGCGTGTTCGCGACGAACAAGGTTTCGATGAAGTCTTCGTCTTTGGTCGCAGCCGCCTGTTTGCCGCGTCCGCCGCGACGCTGCGCCTGATAGTCGGTGGTCGGCTGGGTTTTGATATAGCCGCCGTGGGTCAGGGTAACGACCATTTCACGTTGCGGAATCAGGTCTTCATCGGCGATGTCGCCGCCGAACGGGTTGATTTCGCTGCGGCGTTCGTCGCCGAAATTGGTTTTTGGTTTCTTCCAATTCTTCGCGGATGATTTGGGTGATGCGTTCCGGTTTCGCCAAAATGTCCAAATAGTCGATGATTTTTGCCATGATGTTTTTGTAGTCGCCGACGATTTCTTCTTGGTCGAGGCCGGTCAGGTTGCGCAGACTCATGCGCAGGATGGCGTCGGCCTGGATTGCGCTCAGATAATAGCCTTGTTCCTGCAAGCCCAGGGTTGGCGGGCAGACCTTCGGGGCGCCATGCGCAGGTCGAGGTCGGTACGGCTCAGCATGTCTTCCACCAAGCCGCTGCGCCATGCGCGGGACAACAGTTTTTCTTTGGCTTCGGGCGCGTCGGCGGATTCTTTAATCAAGCGAATCATCTCGTCGATATTGGACAGGGCGACGGCTTTACCTTCGGCGATATGGCCTTCATGACGCGCTTTTTCAGGCGGAACAGGGTGCGGCGGGTAACGACTTCGCGACGGTGGCGCAGGAATTCCGCCAGAATCTGTTTCAGGTTCAACAGGCGCGGCTGACCGTCAACCACAGGCGACCATGTTGATGCCGAAGCTGTCTTGAAGCTGGGTGAGTTTGTAGAGTTGGTTTAAAACGACTTCGGCGTTTTCATTGCGTTTCAATTCGATAACGACGCGCATACCAGATTTGTCGGATTCGTCGCGCAGGTCGGATACGCCTTCCAACGTTTTTCGCGCACCAGTTCGCCGATTTTTCCACCAGCTTGGCTTTGTTCACCTGATACGGGATTTCGTCGATGATGATGGCTTCGCGTTCGCCGTTTTTTGCCTATGGGTTCGATATGGGTTTTACCACGCATGACGACGCGGCCGCGGCCGGTTTTATAGCCTTCGCGCACGCCGCCTGCCGTTGAGATGGTTGCGCCGGTCGGAAAATCGGGCGCTTGCAGGATGTTGATCAATTCGTCGATTTCGGTTTCGGGTTCGTCCAAAAAGACGCAGACAGGCGTTGATGGTGTCTGTAAGGTTGTGCGGCGGAATGTTGGTCGCCATACCGACGGCGATACCGGACGAACCGTTGACCAACAGAGCGGGGAAGCGGGTCGGCAATACCAGCGGCTCGTGTTCGCTGCCGTCGTAGTTCGGGCCGAAATTGACGGTTTCTTCTTCGATGTCCGCCAGCATTTCATGGGCAATTTTCGCCATGCGGATTTCGGTATAACGCATGGCCGCGGCGCCGTCGCCGTCAACCGAGCCGAAGTTACCCTGACCGTCGATTAAGACGTAGCGCATCGAAAAATCCCTGCGCCATGCGCACGATGGTGTAGTAAACCGCGGAATCGCCGTGCGGATGGTATTTACCGATGACGTCGCCGACGATACGCGCCGATTTTTTTGTAGGCGGCGTTCCAGTTGTTTTTCGGCTCGTGCATGGCGTAAAGCACGCGGCGGTGCACCGGCTTTCAAACCGTCGCGCACATCGGGCAGCGCGCGGCCGACAATCACGCTCGCGGCGTAATCGAGATAGCTTTTGCGCATTTCGTCTTCAAGGCTGACGGGCAGGGTTTCGAGGGCAAACTTATGGTCGTGGCGGATGGTATCGTCGGTCATGGCGTGGGGAATGGGGAGACAAAAATAACGCGCGATTTTAACACAAAGCGTCCGCCCCCTGCTCTGCCGCCCGCAGAAAGGCCGTCTGAAAGCCCTGTTCGGGGTTTCAGACGGCCTTTCAGACGGCCTTCTTCTTTCAGACGGCCCTCAGTGCCCAAAATCCCGTATGTCCGCCGCCGCTTCTCTCCGAAGCGTGCAGACTCGACATAGGCGGCGATTTTCGCCGCCGTTTCTTCCGCGCTCTGCAAACCGCCGCCCCTTTCAGCGCGGCAAAAACGCGGCCGCATGGGGAAATCGGCTTCGTCGGCGGCGCGGATTTCGCCCTGCATGGCGGTATCGACCACGCCGGGGCGAGGCAGGTGATGCGCACGTTTTCGTGTCCTCCGCCGCCACGCAGCGAGCGTGGTGGTCGAGCGCGGCTTTGGTCGCGCCGTATACGCTCCAACCCGGATAGTTTTTGCGCCCCGCGCCGCTCGCCGATGTGCAGGATGTCCAGCGGCACACGCGCAGGCTGCGCCGCCAGAACCGCGTTGGCCAGCAGCAGCGACGCGCTGACGTTTAAAGCCACGGCCGACAGGGATTTCAGACGGCCTCTGCCGCCCCAGCAGGGCATTGAGCGACACCGTGCCCGCGTTGTTCGCCAGCAGGATGCTACCCGCGTCTGCCAAAAATCACGCAAGAGGCCGCTTGAAAGCTTGCCGCCAGAGCCGCGCCGTCGGCCAAATCGATCCGCACCTGCCGCAGCTTGGGCGAAACCATGTCCGCCCCTGCCCCGCGCCAAGCCCAAAACCCGCCAACCGCGTTGCAGATACAGTTCCGCCAACGCCCGCCCCAGCCCGCGCGTGTGGCCGGTGATGATGAGTTTCTTCATAAAAACACCCCTTTGAAATGGCTATATAATGCGCGCCATTTTTACCTGCGGACACCCAACCATGCCCAAACACATCCTGTCTCGAGCGTCAGCGGCGGCATCGCCGCCTACAAATCCTGCGAACTCGTGCGCCTATTAAAAACAGGGACACGAAGTGAGCGTCGCCATGAGCCGCGCCGCCGCCGAGTTCGTCTCCCCGCTCACCTTCCAAGCCCTCAGCGGCACCCCCTGTTTTGAGCGAAACGCACGACGGCGCAGCGGCCGACGGCATGGCGCACATTCGCCTCACCCGCGCGGCCGACGCCTTCCTCATCGCCCCCCGCCACCGCCAACACCCTCGCCAAAATCGCCAACGGCATTGCCGACAACCTGCTCACCAACCTCGCCGCCGCCCGCAAATGCCCGCTGGCCGTCGCCCCCGCGATGAACGTGGAAATGTGGCGCAATCCGGCCAACCAACGCAATATCGCGCAGCTCGTTTCAGACGGCCTCACCGTCTTCCCGCCCGATGCGGGCGATCTGGCCTGCGGCGAAACGGGCGAAGGCCGCATGGCCGAACCTGCCGCGTTGGCCGACCTGCTGGCCGATTTTGTGGACGCCCAAAACCCTGCGCGGCAAAAAGTGCTCATCACCGCCGGGGCAACGTTTGAAGCCATCGACCCGTGCGCGGCATCACCAATCTGTCCAGCGGCCAAATGGGCGCCGAACTCGCCCGCGCCTGCCGCGCCGCCGGTGCGCAGGTCACTTTGATACACGGCCAGATGCAGGCCGCCCTGCCCGCCGGTCTGCACGAAACCGTGTCCGCCGTCAGCGCACAGGCGATGTACGAGGCCGTGATGGCGCGCGCGGCAGACAGCGACATATTCGTCGCCGTGGCCGCCGTGGCCGACTACAAAGTGAAAAACGCCGCCGCGCACAAAATCAAAGACGGCAGCGGCGCGCCGCCCGTGATCGAACTCGAAGAAAAATCCCGACATCTCGCCGCCGCCGCCGCCCCTGCCGCATCCGCCCTTCTGCGTCGGCTTTGCCGCCGAAAGCCGCAATATCTTGAATACGCTCGCGCCAAGCGCGCGAAAACATCCCGCTGATTGTCGCCAACGACGTGGCCGTGGCAATGGGCAAGGCGGGCAACCAAATCACCCTTATCGACGCCGCCCGCGAAACAGTCCTGCCCCATTGCGGCAAGGCCGAGCCGCCGCCGCCATCGTCGGCCGCATCGCCGAAATGACGGTGGAGGCCGTCTGAAAGCGCGGCTTCAACGAAGTGAAAAGCAAAAAGGCTGCCTGAAACCCGTTTTCAGACGGCCTTTCTGCCCCGCAAAGGTAAAAACCGCCCCGCTTGAATAAGACGGTTTATCATTGCTGTCCTTTTTCCCTAGGGCGCGTTGACATTCAACTTTTTAAAGCGGATTTTGCGGCATAAAATGGCAGATACAGGCGAAAACGCGAGCCAATGCCGTCCATTGGCGAGTGTTTTCAACGCGGCAGATGCCGTTTTTAGGACGTAAAAGCCGCCAAAATGTTGATTGTCAACACGCCCAAACACAGCAAGGTTGCCGCTCCCGCCTACGCGGGAATGACGTTTCCGAACCCCGCGTTCAGACGGCCTCAAACAGAACCGTATCATCATGCACACATCCCCGCTCATCCTCGCCCAAACGCAAAAATGGCAGACCGAACTGGCCGCCTCGCCGCTGTGGCTGCTGCAAACCCTCGCCGGCGTACTGCTGGCCGCCGCCCCTGCCGCTCTCCTGCTCGGCCGCACCCGCTTCGACGCGAGTTTTGGCAGGTGCTCAAACCCCTGCCTGAGCAGACGCGGCGCGCTGGCGGCGGCGGCCGTCGTCGTCCTGATGATCGTGCTGCTGCTCACCGAAGTGCGGCTTTACGTGCTCAACACCTTTTTATACAGCAGCGCATACAGTGCCATGCAGGACAGGCTGGCCGCCGTGTTCTGGACGGCCGTGTTCATGAACGCCGCCGTGATGCTCATCCGATCGGTCAACCTCATCATCAACGACTTTCTCGACCAGGCACTGGCCATCAAATGGGCAGAACAGCTCAACCGCGTCCTCACCCGCCGCTGGCTGGCCGGCAAAACCTACCACCGCCTGCAAATGCGCCGCGACGCGCCCGACAACATCGACCAGCGTATCCAGATGGACGCGCAGGAATTCATCGTCTCTACCATCACCTTCCTGCGCGGCATGCTCAATTCGGTGATTTCCACCATAGAATTCACCATCGTCTTATGGGGCTTGGCGGGCATACTGCCCGTGTTCGGCATCGAAATCCCGCACGGCATCGTCTTCCGTCTACCTCGCCATTCTCACCGCTACTGCGCTGGCCATGTGGATAGGGCCGCCCGCTTATCCGTTCAAACTACGAAAACGAACACCTCAACGGCGACTCACCGCTACTCCCTCGTACGCATTCGCGACCACTCCGAAAGCATCGCCTTCTACAACGGCGAATGGCGCGAACGGCAGCAGCTCGAACGCTTCCGCGCCATCATTGCCAACCGCTGGCGCATCGCCCGCCAAAGCATCACCCCTCAGCGGCTTCAACGACGTTTTCAGCCAAATCATGCAGCTTCTGCCCCTGATGTTGCAGGCGCCGCGCCCTGTTTGCCGGACACATCAAAATCGGCGACGTGCAGCAGACCGTGCAATCCTTCGCCCGTCTGCAAAAATCCATGTCCTTCTTCCGCAATTTTTATAAAGACTTCACCGTCTACCGCGCCTGCCTCGAACGTATCGCCGGCTTTATGGACAGCATGGACGACAAACGCCCCGCACACCAACCCGACACCGAAACCCTTTCAGACGGCCTCATCCTCGACCGTCTCACCCTGCTGCGCCACAACGGCGATACTCTTCTGGCCAACGTCAGCTTCACCGCCCGCCCCGGCGATGCCGTCCTCATCCGCGGCGCCAGCGGCTGCGGCAAAACCTCCTCTTACGCGCCCCTCGCCGGACTCTGGCCCTTCGGCAGCAGCGGCCGCATCGTCCGCCCGCCGCAGGAAAACATCATGTTCGTGCCGCAAAAAGCCTATATGCCGCAGGGCAGCCTCCTGCAATCCGTCTGCTACCCCGCGCCGCAGGCCAGCTGCGCCGACGTTGCCGCCGCCCTCGAAAAACCTGCCGCCCTCGCCCACCTCGTCCCCCTGCTCGACAAGGAAGACAACTGGCAGCAGCGGCTTTCCCCGGCGAACAGCAGCGCATCGCCTTCGCCCGCGTCCTCCTCGCCCGCCCCGCCGCCATCCTCCTCGACGAAGCTACTTCCGCGCTGGACGAGCCCACCGAAGCCCACCTCTACACCACCCTGCGCCGCAGCCTGCCCGAGAGCATCATCGTCAGCATCGGCCACCGCAACACCCCTCGAAGCCTTCCACAACCTGTCGCTCTACGTCGGCGGCGGTTGTCCCGACGAACCGGCACCTGAGGCCGTCTGAAAGCGCAGCCCAACGAAGTTAAAACACATGTCCCGCCCTTTTTCAGACGGCCTTTAAGGCCGTCTGAAAGCCACCGTCAAGCCGAAACCGCGAGATGCCCCAGCAACAACCAAACATAGATCTTTAATGCTCAATTCTTTTCATTAATAATCCTTTAATATTATATTAATAAATTTTAATTTAGCTTCTATTTTACATCTTCTTGTATATATCTAGATAATGTTTCAAATATTGAACCAAGAAATGCACCTAAAAATGATCCAAATAAGATATTTAATACACCTGTTATCGATAATACAACATCTTTTTCCAAAATACACTACAAATAACAACAAGAACACTATTAAAGAAACAAACATAAAATAAATAAATTTCACAATAAAAAGTCCAATATTCCATTTCAGAAAACCTCCACCGCATCCAAATCGGCCAATCGCGTCAAAAAGTCTCTGATTTCCTCATGCTTGGCGGCATCGAACTGCGCCAGTACCTTACTAATGGCAACCGGTTGATGCGTGGAGATAAAAGCCAAAACTTCACATCCTGCTCCTTGCGCGTTAATTTTCGTACCGTTGGCAATCAGAAGCCCCTGTTTCGCAGTCGATGCGTTAACGGTATTCAGGCGGACTTTAAGGTCGTCTGTAAGGATGGAGGCTTGAGGATTGGCAGATTTTTCCAAATTAAATATGCTGTCGGTGCGCTTCTTGCCTAAAAATTCTTCCAAAAGGCAGCGTAGCGTTCAGGCGAAACAGATGATGCAGGCAATTTTTCAGCGACATCAACAAGACGTTCTTTATCGGTTTGCCAGTTTGTAAGCTCATGGCGCAGGCTTTCACTTTCGGGAATTTTGCCTTGTCCTTTCCACATCAGCCATTCAGTAGTCATAGCCGTTGGGCGAAATGTACCAACGGCAAGATGGAAAGATTCGCAACCCATCGGTATCGGATTGTGCCACCAGCCGCGCGGAATGTAGAGCACATCGCCCGCTGCAAGCACAATGTCGTAACTCAACAGTATCGGGTTCTGTAACATTCAAATCTTTGGTTTGCTGCATATACAGCGGCTGTGGGAAATTAGGGGCGGAAAGATACCAGCGTTTTTACCGACAAGCTGAACGGCATATACGTCGCGCGTATCCCAATGGTTTTTGTAGGATCTCGTCGCCACCGAAGCAAAGATAGCACTGGTTACGGTATGCGCCTGCGCTAATGCGCTGATTTGCCGGGCGATGCCGTCTGAAAACGGTTCGTTGTTAATATGATTATAAATCAGTGACGCACCGTTACGCAGTGTCATAGATAACGGGTTTGATAAAACGGTGGCGGATATTTCCCAAGTCATCAAATATTTCGGACATATTCTTCTTTGGGAACAATCACGCCTGCGCAAATGAAACAATGGAGCAGCAGGATTGGTCACGTTAGTAAAGCCCTGTTGATCTCATCCCATGATACGGCTTCAAGGTTTATTACTGCATTCTTAAACAACTTTTGGTTTTGGTATAGATATTCTTGCCTGAAAGTTTCAGGTGCAATATCAAAATTAAGGAATATAGACATGGTGCTTTGAGTATCTTCCATATATTTATAATTTGCCAGAATTATCATGTCAATTTTTGATTTGTTTTTGTCATTTGTCTTGATCTGATCCGCAATGTCCATTTTTCCAATCTCTGTTTTCAGACGGCTGCCGTGCTAGAATCCGCCAATTTGGCGCTTGACGCACCCCGCCGCACAGGAGCAAAACATGGCAGGCAACACTTTCGGACAATTCTTCACCGTAACCACTTTCGGCGAAAGCCACGGCGCGGGCTTGGGCTGCATCATCGACGGCCGCCCGCCCAATCTTGCATTGAGCGAAGCCGACATCCAGGCCGACCTCGACCGGCGCAAACCCGGCACCAGCCGCCACGTTACCCAGCGGCGCGAAGCCGACCGGCGGAAATCGTCTCGGGCGTGTTCGAGGGAAAACCACCGGCGACGCCGCATCATGCGCTGCTTATCCGCAACACCGACCAGCGCAGCAAAGACTACGGCAAACATCGCCGAACAGTTCCGCCCCGGCCACGCCGATTACACCTATTGGCACAAATACGGCATCCGCGACTATCGCGGCGGCGGCCGCTCTTCCGCCCGCGAAACCGCTGCCCGTGTGGCGGCAGGTGCGGTGGCGAAAATGGCTGCGCGAGCAGTTTGGCACGCACATCACCGCCTACGTTACCCAAGTTGGCGAAAAAGAAATCGCCTTTGAGGCATGAATTTATCGCGCAAAATCCGTTTTTCGCCGCCAACCAATCGCAAATTGCCGATTTGAAAGCTATATGGACAGCGTGCGCAAATCGCTGGATTCAGTTGGTGCGAAATTAAGCATCGAAGCGCGTAATGTACCCGTGGGCTTGGGCGAACTGGTGTTCGACCGCCTCGATGCCGACATCGCCCACGCCATGATGGGTATCAACGCCGTGAAAGGCGTGGAAATCGGCGACGGCTTCGACGTGGTGGCGCAGCGCGGCAGCGTGCACGGCGACGAACTCACGCCGCAGGGATTTTTGTCCAACCACGCAGGCGGTATACTCGGCGGCATCAGCACCGGGCAGGACATCCGCGTCAGCATCGCCATCAAGCCCACCAGCCCATCGCCACGCCGCGCCGCAGCATCGACATCCACGGCAACGCGGTGGAAATCGCCACCACGGCCGCCACGACCCCCTGCGTCGGCCTGCGCGCGCGCCGATTGCCGAAGCCATGCTCGCGCTGGTGCTCATCGACCACGCCCTGCGCCAGCGGGCGCAAAATGCAGACGTGCGCGTCATGGCGCCTCGACATCGCGCGGCGCTGAGTTTGTCGAGCATGAAGGCCGTCTGAAAGCCCTTTCGGCAACGCCGAAGCTGCGTTTTCAGACGGCCTTTTCTGTCCCCCGCCGCCGAAAAATTTAATATGCCGCCTTTCTTCCACCTCACGAAAGCCCGCTATGAACAACGATCTCATCTGCTACAAACAAATGCCCGTGTGGAGTGCCGACACCGTACCGCCTGCCTTTCCGCCCGCCACAACACGCAGGAAGGCGCATGGGGCAAACTGCGCGTCTTGTCAGGCCGTCTGAAATTCTACGAACTGGACGAAGCGGACAATGTGTTGTCCGCCGTCGAAATCACCCCGAAAGCGGCGTGCGCACACCATCGAGCCGCAGCAGTGGCACAAAATCGAGCCTTTAGGCGACGATTTGTCGGTGCAGCTCGAATTTCATTGCGACAAGGCCGACTATTTCCACAAAAATACGGCATGACCGCCACCACTCCGCCGAGAAGCCGCCGCCGCGCACGTTCCGCCCGGCAAAGCGTTGACTTGGGCTGCGGCCAGGGACGCAACGCGCTGTATCTCGCCCTCAGCAAAGGCTTCGACGTCACCGCCGTCGACCAAAACCCCAACCCGCTCTACGCGCTCTCCGACATGGCGGCACAGGAAAACCTGCCCGTGCAAGTGGCAGGCTACGACATCAACGCCGCCGCCTCGATCGAGCCCTACGACTTTATCGTCGCCACCGTCGTATTCATGTTCCTACGCCCCCGACCGCGTCCTCGACGTGATTGCAAACATGCAGGAGCACACGATGCGCGGCGGCTAGCAACCTCATCGTCTCGGCCATGGACACCGCCGACTACCCCTGCCCCATGCCCTCCTCAAATTCCGCGAAAACGAGCGCGCGGATATTACGCAGGTTGGGAGATGGTCGAATACAAGGAAGAGCCCGGCGCCATGCACGCCACCGACGACGCGGGCAAACCTGATACGCTTCAAATTCGTCACCATGCTGGCGAAAAAGCCCGAATAAGGCCGTTGGCAAAAGGCCGTCTGAAAGCACGTTTTCCCGTTTTCAGACGGCTTTTTGCTTTTCACCGCGCTTTCAGACGGCCGCAAGCGCATCAGGCCGAGACCTTTGTAATCCTCTCCAAATCCCCTAAATTCCCCACCAAGACATTTTAGATTTTTCCATGAGCACCTTCTTCCAGCAAACCGCATGACGCCATGATTGCCAAACACATCGACCGCTTCCCACTATTGAAGTTGGATCAAGTGATTGATTGGCAGCCGATCGAACACAGTACCTGAATCGTCAAAGAACCCAGTCACCTTCGAGACCACCGCGGCCGTCCCACCCTATCCACTGTTGTCCATGTTCAAAAGCCGTCCTGCTCGGACAATGGCAGCCTCTCCGATCCCGAACTCGAACACAGCCTCATCACCCGCATCGATTTCAACCTGTTTTTGCCGTTTTGATGAACTGGGCATCCCTGATTACAGCACCTTATGCCGCGTACCGCACCGGCTGGCGCAGACGACACTCTGTCCGAATTGCTAAAACTGATTAACCGCCAACTGACCGAAAAAGGCCTAAAAAGTAGAGAAGCATCCGCCGCCGTCATTGACGCCACCATTATTCAAACCGCCGGCAGCAAACAGCGTCAGGCTCTAGAAGTTGATGAAGAAGGACAAGTCAGCGGCCAAACCACACCGAGCAAAGACAAAGATGCCCTGTTGGACAAAAGAAAAACGGCCTCTACAGACTCGGTTACAAACAACATACCCGCACCGATGAGGAAGGCTATATCGGAAACTGCACATCACCCCGCCAATGTCCATGAGTGCAAACCACCTGTCGCCTTTTGTTGGAAGGGTATGCTGAAGGTACGACCGTCTATACCGATAAAGGCTATGACAGTAAGGAAAACCGGACAACATCTGAAAGAGCATCGGTTGCTGGACGGCATTATGCGCAAAAGCCCACCGCAACCGTCCGCTGACGGAAGCGCAAAACCAAACGTAACCGCTATTTGTCGAAGACCCGTTATGTGGTCGAACAGAGGCTTCGGGACGCTGCACCGTAAATTCCACATGCCCGGGCAGCCTATTTCGGGCTGATTAAAGTGAGTGCGCAAAGCCATCTGAAGGTGATGTGTTTGAACCTGTTGAAAGCGGCCAACAGGCTGGTAGGCCTCGTTGCCGCTCTAAAAAGGCGGCCCGGATGCCTGATTATGGGGTGTCCGGGAGGATTTATGGGTATTTGGGTAAAATCAGGAGTGATTGGGAGGAAACAGCCGAAAACCTGTGTTTGGGTTCCGGCTGTCGAAGGAAGGGCTTTTTGCAAGGAGGTCTCTATATGTCGGCATCTGGCTTTTGAAACGGATGGCCGCACATCCTTAGATATAAAGCGCCGTCTGAAAACCCTCAGCACGCGGCGGTTTTCAGACGGCCCCTTTAACTGGATACGGCAGACGGGCGCCGCGCTCATTCCTCGTCGGTCGGCTCGCTGCGTGATAATCAAAAGCGGCAGATGGCTTTGGCGCATCACGGTTTCCGCGAAGCTGCCCATCAACAGGTGCATTAGCCCCGTGCGGCCGTGCCCAAAAACCAAAAGGTCGGCGCCCTGCTGGTCGGCATAATCCACCAGCCTCCTGCGCCATCGCGCGCGCGCCCTTGTTGGCCATCAGCAGGTGCGTGCTCACGCCCGCAATGCCCGCTTCCGCGCCGTTGGTGATTTCGCAGAGCGGCCGAGAGCACCTCGTTGCCGCTGGCAATGGCAGCCTCCCCATAGCTCGTCCTGCTGCCAAAAACTCGGGTGCGAGCGCCATGTATTCGGCGGGATTGGCAACGTGTACCAAAGTCAGACGGGCCTTGCCCGCAGCCGCCACGCTGCATGCGTGTTTCAAGGCGTTGGCAGAAGTTTCGCTGCCGTCTACCGCTACCACCAGATGCTTATACATAAAAACCTCCTTGACGTTGATAGACTTTGTCCTGCGGACAGGCCGCAGGACGCGCAGTATAATCCAGCCCGCGCGCAAGATGCGCATTTTTTCCGTTTTGATTTGACCTCACGCAATGACCGATTCCCCATCCTCCCGCCGCTTTGGCATCGCCCGCCTCAGCGGCGAACCTGCCCCTGCAACGCCTGTCGCAGGCGCGCATCTGCGTCGTCGGCCTCGGCGGCGTCGGCTCGTGGGCGGCGGAAGCCTCGCCCGCTCCGGCGTCGGCGCGCTCACCCTCATCGACTTGGACAACGTCGCCGAATCCAACGTCAACCGCCAGCCCACGCCCTTACTGACAACTTCGGCAAAGCCAAAACCACCGCCCTAGCCGAGCGCATCGGCCAAATCAACCTCACCTGCCGCGTCAGCGAAATCGAAGACTTCGTCACCGAAGAAAAACCCTGCCCGAGATTTTTCAGACGGCCTTTCGATTTTGTCATCGACGCTATCGACCGCGCGCGTCAAGCCGCCATGGCCGCCCATTTCGTCCAGCAGCGGCCAGCCCTTCATCTTGAGTGGCGGAGCGGGCGGGCAGCGCAACCCTGCCCACATCCGCACCGCCGACCTCTCCGCCGTCACCCACGACCCGCTCTTAGCCAACCCAGCGCTACACCCTGCGCCGCCGCCACGGCTTTTTCGCGCGATCCCAAACAGAAAAATGCGCGTCCCCTGCGTCTATTCCCTCGAAAACATCACGCCGCCGCAAACCGCCGCCGCCTGCAACACCACGCCGCAGGGACTCTCCTGCGCGGGCTACGGCGCAACCATGCTCGTCACCACCGCCTTCGGCCTTTACTGCGCCCAAGCTGCTATCGAACACATCGTTGCCGGAAAAAGGTAAAACCGCTTTGTTTCATTCCTAATAAAGGACGATAATGTCCGTGCAACAGGCCGTCTGAAAACGGAAAACCGCTTCCGTTGCCAAACAAAAGAGCCCAAGCCGAACCACTGCCGTTTCCCGTCCACTTACGACAAGGAGCTTTACGATGAAATACGCCGTCCTAATCGCTGCAGCCGCCCTTTCCGCCTGCGCCCTCACTCCCGAGCAGCAGGCCGAGCGTGAAGCCGCCCGCATCCGCGCCCGGCAAAACCTGCAAGTCACCCTCGCCGCCCAGTGCGATCCCGACACCGCCGCCATGATGCGCCGCCAGTTCGACGGCCAAACCGGCGCAAACGCCAGGAAAAACAAGCCTTCCGCCTCGCCTACATCGACAAAGTGGAAGACAAAATGTTCCAAGCCTGCTACCGCATGGCCTGGCAGACCTACACCGCCGAACAGCGCCTCGAAGACCTGCCGCCACAGCTACTACGACGACTGGTGGTACGGCCCGCGCCCGTGGGGACTCCTGGTGGTGAGGCCGTCTGAAAGCCCGCCTTTCTTTTGTGATACTGTTTCAGACGGCCTCAAAGGTCGTCTGAAACCCTTCCGAAAGCCCGAACATGACCGACAACCCTTTCCGCCGCCTAATCCGACGCCTGGCGCGTCCGCCCGCACCAAAAAGTTGCCTCAAGTCCTACCGCATACGCGGCAAAAACAGCCTGAATGCCGCCCATCTCAACCTCATCGCCCTTACACTCGAACTCTCCGAAGATTTTGACGGACGCGACAGACCGCTGATACTGCTGCGCGAATACCGCAAATGCTACCCGCTCGGCTTTGGATGTCCGCGATGAAACCACCCTCTGCGCCATGATGCTTTACCGCCATATGCAGTGGCGCGACATCGCAGTCTCTACCGCGCCAAATTCAACGGCGGCAGCGATTTGGCATTCTCGCTCGACATCGAACTCGTCTTCGGCTTCGACGGCGAAGAAGCCCTTTGCCTACCTGAAAAACCTGCCGCCGAAAAACGCAAACCTGTCGACCGCGACATCATCCGCACCGTCAAACGTACTACCTGAGCCAACGCCCCTGACGCTGTTTACCGCAACCGCAGCGAATACCTGCAACCACATCGAAACGTACCTTAGGCTACCGCCGCAAAGATCTGTGGGAAATATACGGCAAAGAACTGCAGGCACTGCTGGGCTACACCGATACGAAAGCAGCGGAAGAAGCCGGAGAATAAGCCTTTTCAGACGGCCTCACGCGGGCAGGGCAAACCCAAAGGCCGTCTGAAACCCGCCTTGCCGCCGCCTGCGAAAGCGCGGATAATCCGCCCGCTTGAAACCCTTGTTTTCAGACGTTTTCAAACCTTTCAGGCTGCCTTCACATCCCAGGCAGCCTGAAAACCGTCTTCACCACACAAACACAGCACAAACACCATGAAATCTCCCGAACTCCTGCTGCCCGCCGGCGGGCCCGAGCGCATGCGCACCGCCTTTCGACTACGGCGCCGACGCCGTTTGAGCGCCGGCAGCCCGCGCTACCCCTGCGCGCGCGCAACAACGAATTTGCCAAGCTCGACGTCCTTTTCAGACGGCATCGCCGAAGCCCACCGGCGCGGCATAAAATTCTTCCTCACCTGCAACACCCTGCCGCACAACTCCAAGCTCAAAACCTTTGTCGCCGACATGGAACCCTTGGTTGCCATGAAGCCCGACGCCCTGATTATGGCCGACCCTGGCCTGATTATGGTTACGCGCGAGCGCTGGCCGGAGATGCCGATTCATCTTTCCGTGCAGGCCAACACCACCAACTACTGGGCGTGAAATTCTGGCAGAACATCGGCGTCGAACGCATTATTCTGTCGCGCGAATTGTCGATGGAAGAAATCGCCGAACCGCCAGGAATGCCCGGACATCGAACTGGAAGTCTCGTGCACGGCGCCCTGTGCATCGCCTATTCCGCCGCTGCCTGCTCGGGCTACTTCAACCACCGCGACCCCAACCAAGGCACCTGCACCAACTCCTGCCGCTGGGACTACAAAGTCCACGACGCACAAATCGACGAAATGGGCGACGCCAAATTATTGGAAGGCTTCGACTTCAACAAAGCGCAGGAAGAAGCCAACCAGGCCTTTGAAGGCATCAACGGCCAGAAACGCCACCCCAAAGCCGACAAAATTTTCCCTGCTCGAAGAGTCCAACTCGCCCGGGCGAATACATGCCGATTATGGAAGACGAGACACGGCACCTATATTATGAATTCCAAAGACCTGCGCGCCGTCGAGCAGGTGGCCGAACTGGCAAAAATCGGCGTGGACAGCCTGAAAGTGGAAGGTCGCACCAAATCGGTTTCACTACGTCGCCCGCGTCGCCCAAGCCTACCGCAAAGCCATCGACGACGCCGTCGCTGGCCGCCCTTCGACTACGGCCTCTTGGCCGAACTCGAAGGTCTGGCCAACCGCGGCTACACCACCGGCTTTCTCGAACGCCACCAAACGCAGGAATACCAAAACTATCTCGAAGGCCATATTCGCTGTCGAAACAAAGCCAGTATGTCGGCCAGGTCAGCGCCATCGACGCCGACGGCTGGGCCACGGTAGACGTGAAAAACCGCTTTGCCGTCGGCGACACGCTGGAAATCATCCACCCGCAGGGCAACCAAACCATCGTATTGCAGGCAATGAAACGAGGCGGCGAAGCGGCCGACGTCGCCCCACGGCAACGGCATCCAGGTGCAGATTCCCGGGATGCAGGGCAAGGAAAAAGGCGCTGGTGGCCAGAATCATCAACCCGTAAAACCGCGCCGCCGTCCGTAACGGCAAAAGGCCGTTCGTAAGCAAAGGCCGTCTGAAAACCCTTTTCAGACGGCCTCAGCATGGCAAACAGCGCATTCCGTATATAATCCGCCGCATCCGTATCTTCGTCCGAAGGAAGAAAAATGGCCTTATATGCAGGCATCGCCGCCGGTCTTGTCACCGCCTATCTGCTGTTTCTGCTGCTCTTGGCGATTGGGAAGAGCGGCGGAACAGCATCAAACCTCGTTCACCCCGATATCTTCAGCGCCCCTGCTCTGGCCGCTGGCACGAAGACCAGTGGGCAAGTGTCAAAGCTCACGATTTGATAGGCATCAGCGTGTCTCGTCGCCGTCGGCGCGTATGCCGCCTTCCAGAACAGCAAAGGCCGTCTGAAACCCGTTCAGACGGCCTAAACAAAGGAAACCCCATGTCCGAACGCAGACCCGACAAAAGCCTGAGCAAACCCAGACGCATCATGCTCGTCGGCGTCATGCTCGAAAGCCGACTACAGCAGCGCCAACGAAACCCGCGAACGCGCCTTCCGCGCTGCCCCTCGACGAAGCGCTGAAGAACTCGTCCGCGCCACCGGCGGCGAACTCGTGCGCCGCGAAAAACCGCCAAACGCGCCCGCGCCCACACCGCCCTGTTTGTCGGCACAGGCAAAGCCGAAGAACTCGCCACCGCCGTGGCCGCCGACAACATCGAACTGGCTGTCCTCAACCACGAACTCAGCCCCCACGCAGGAGCGCAACCTCGAAAATCCTGCACTGCCGCGTGCTCGACCGCGTCGGCCTCATCCTCGCCATCTTCGCCCAACGCGCGCAGCCAGGAAGGCCGCCTGCAGGTCGAACTCGCCCAACTCACCACCTCTCCAGCCGCCTCGTGCGCGGCTACGGCCACCTGCAAAAGCCAAAAAGGCGGCATCGGCCTCAAAGGGCCGGGCGAAACCCAGCTGAAACCGACCGCCGCCTCATCGGCCAAAAATCACCGCCCCTGAAAAACGCCTCGAAGCCGTCAAACGGGGCGCGCCACCCGCCGCAAAGCTCGCCAAAGCGGCAGCCTGCCCACCTTCGCCCTTGCCGGCTACACCAACACCGGCAAATCCAGCCTGTTCAACCGCCTCACCAAAGCCGACGTTTTTCGCTAAAAGACCAGCTCTTCGCCACCCTCGACACCACCGCCCGCCGCCTCTATCTCTCGCCTGAAGCCAGCGTTATCCTCACCGACACCGTCGGCTTCGTGCGCGACCTGCCGCACGGCCTGTCGCCGCCTTTTTCCGCCACCCTCGAAGAAACCGCTCGCCGACCTTATCATCCACGTTATCGACGCCTCGCGTGACGACCATGAGCGGCAGGTCGACGACGTCAACCGCGTCCTTGCCGAAATCGGCGCGGGCGACATCCCTCAGCTCTTGGTCCAATAAAAACCGACCTCCTGCCGCCCGACACCCGCCCCACAGGCATCTTGCGTACGCCGCAAGGCCGCGCCGCCGCCAACATCTCCGTCAAAACCGGCGCGGGGCTGGCCGAACTGCGCCAAGCCCTGATCGAACTTTGCCCTTTCAGACGGCCTTTACAAGCCGTAAACCGCCGCCGTTCTCCTAACGAACCCGCTTTTTCAGACGGTCTCAGAGGCCGTCTGAAAGCAAAAGGTCGTCGTCTTTCAGGCCGTCTGAAATACCGAACCGGCCGCGCACCTACAAAAGGCCGTCTGACCGAACAAGGAATTTCAGACGGCCTGCTGTATTTCAGACAGAGTGTGCCGCGCACGCACGCGATTCAGGCGCTTGCGTGAATCTGTGCGGCAGACAAAAGGCCGTCTGAAAAGTCGGTTGGGTCGGCGGGCAACGGGCATGACGGGGCGGGCGGATGTTGCTGCCCAATGAGTCCATACAAGCGCCCTGCCCTGCGGCAGAAGCAGAAAAGGCCGTCTGAAAGCTGTTTTCAGACGACCTTTGGTGTTTTCTCCGTTTTCAGACGGCCTATTTGGGCGTGTAGCGCCCGGCCATGGCTTTGTAGGTGGTGCTTTCGCTTTTGAGGGTTTCGTAGCGTTGGTTCAACACGTTTTGCGCGGCGGCGTATTCGCTGTTGTGGTCTTTTGAGCCAGTCTTTAAGCTCGTTTTTGCCGTGTTGGTAGCGCAGTTGGTAGTAGCGGCTGTTTTTGCGCTCGAGGGCGAGGCGCTGCTCTTGGTTGGCGAGGGTGGCGCGGGCGTTTTGGTAGGCCAGATAATGCGTGTGGACTTCGTTGAGCGCGGTGGTGAGGGTTTGTTCAAACGAGAGTTTGGCCTTGTCGAAATTGGCTTTGGCGGATTTGTCTTTCCATTTCATCGTCTGCCAGTTGAGAAACGCGGTGCTGATGCCTGCTGCCGCCCAAAAGCGGGATGTTGAACGCGCTCCTGGCTTTGTCGGACGAGGTGCTCAAGGTTGCGCCCAGCGTGATGCTCGGATACCAGCTGCGTTTTTGCACGTTGAGCGTTTGCAGCGCGGATTGGACGCGGTATTCGGCGGCGCGCAAATCGGGGCGGTTGGCCAGTACGGTGATGGGTACGTCGAGGTTGACGCCCGCTGTTTTGGGCAGGCGGTAAGACGCGGGTCGGCGGCCGGGTTTTGGCCGGGCTTTAAATTCAACAGGTTGCGCAGGGGTTTGATTTGCGCGTCGCGGCTGTTTTTTGCAGCGCGAGCAGTGCTGTTTGCGCGGAGAGCAGCGATTGGGCAGACTGGGTGGGCTGGCGCTCGAAATCGACGCGGCCGTGGCGGAATTTGGCATCGGCGATGCGGACGATTTCTTGGTATTGCTTGACGGTTTTTGCGTTAGTCGCCTTCGTTGAGATAGGCGATGTTGAAATAAGCGTTGGCCACGCTGTTGGCGAGTGTGAGGGCGCGTGTTGGCGAGGGCTCTTGCTGCGTGGCCTGGTATTCCCAAACGCGGCTGTCGGCGGCGGCGCTGAGTTTGCGCCACAAATCCAGCTCGTAGCTCAATTCAGAGGCGGCTGCCGAAATTGTTGCCTTTGTCGCCGGTTTTGAGGTTTTTGAGGTGGACGCGCTGATGAACCGCCGGCGCCGGGCAGCAAATCCGCACCGGCGATGTTGGCTTCGTACAGGGCTTTGTTGACGCTGACGGCGGCTTGTTTCAGCTCGATGTTGTCGGCCAGCGCCTGAGCAATCAGCGCGTTAAGCTGCGGGCTTCGGTAGATTTCCACCAGTTGCCGTTGATGTCGTAACGCTCGGCTGCTTCGGCGGCGCTCATCCATACGGCCGGTGGCCTCAGGTCAGCGCCTGTTCGGTGCTGTGGATGGCGCAGCCGCTGAGGGCGGTGGCGAGGGGCGAGGTTGAGGCCGTCTGATGCGGGGCTTTGTTCATGATGGAGTCCGTTTCTTGGGTTTCAGACGGCCTTTGGCAAGATGCGGCAGGAGGCCGTCTGAATCGGTGTTTGCGGTTTTCAGACGGCCTTTTGGGGATAGATAGGCCGTCTGAAAAGGTCGTCTGAAAATTTAATCCTGCGCCAGCGCGTCAATCGGGTTGAGTTTGGAGGCGCGGTTGGCGGGCATGAAGCCGAACAGTACGCCGATGATGGTGGAACAGGCGACCGCGCCGACGATGGAGAGGGTGGAAAAGGACATCGGAAAATCGGTAACGAAATGGTTGAACACCAGGCCGATGGCCATCGACAAGCCTACGCCGATCAGGCCGCCGATCAGGCGAGATTAAGACGGCCTCGATGAGAAACTGCTGCAAGATGTTGTTGCGCCGCGCGCCGATGGCCATACGCACGCCGATTTCTTTTGGTGCGCTCGGTTACGGACACGAGCATGATGTTCATCACGCCGATGCCGCCGACGATGAGGGAAATCACGGCGATGCTGGAAATCCAGCAGCGTCATGGTGCCGGTGGTTTTTCCACCATCTGCTTGATGCTGTCGCTGTTGTTCATGAAAAAGTCTTCCGTGCCGTGCCGCGCCTTGAGCGGCTCGGTCAGGCTTTTTCGGCCACTGGCTGCTCACGTCGTCTTTGATTTTCACGGTAATCGAGCTGGCGTGGCTCTCGCCGGTAATCTGGTGCATTACGGTGGTGTGGGCGACCACACCATCAGGCATGTCGAGGCTCGCCGAAGTTGTTTTCTTCTTGAGAATGCCGATAACGGTGAGCGGGCGTTTTTGAACAGGATGGTTTTGCCCAGCGGGTCGGTGCCTTCGGGGAAGAGCTTGGCGCGCGCGTTGTCGTCGATGACAGCCACTTGCGCGTCGGCTTTGACGTCGTCCGAATCAAACAGCCGCCCGCGTGCGAGCTTGAGGCCGCGCACGTCGAAATAGCCTCTCGCCCACGCCGTAGAGCATGGAGGTAAGGTCGGTGTTGCGGTGAGGTGAGCGTGGCGCTGGACGAGGTTTGCGGAGTAACGGAATCGACGTAGCTTTGTTGGGCGATGGCTTTTAGCATCGGCGATGGTGAGGGTTTTCACGCGTCCGGCGCGGCGGTCGCCAAAAGCCGCGCCGGGGAAGATGCTGATGGTGTTGGTGCCCATCGAGTTGATGTCTTCGAGGATTTTCTGGCTCGAGCCGTTGCCCAGTGCGACAACGGACACTACCGAGGCGATGCCGATGATGATGCCGAGCATGGTTAAGAGCGAGCGCATTTGTGTGCGACTATGGCCTGCACCGACATTTTGAACGCTTCCATAAACTGGTCGTGATAAAACGACCACGAGGCTTTTTCGGCGATGCGCCTCGACGCTGCTGGGCGGATGTCGGGGTTTTTGACAGTGTCGGAGATGATTTGGCCGTCGCGGATTTCAATCACGCGGTTGGCGTTGGCGGCGATGCCGGGGTCGTGCGTAACCATGATTACGGTGTGCCCCTGCGCGTGCAGGTCGTGGATGATTTCCATCACGTTTTGGCCGCTGGCGGTGTCGAGTGCACTGGTGGGCCTCGTCAGCGAAGATGATTTCGCCGCCGTTCATCAGGGCGCGGGCGATGGAAACGCGCTGCTGCTGGCCGCCGGAGAGTTCGCTCGGTTTGTTGTTTTCCTTGTTGTCCAAAACCCAGTTGGTGCAGCAGCTGCCCGCACGGAGCGGTCTTTCTGGCTCATGCCCATATACACGGCGGGTAGGGCGACGTTGTCGCGGGCGGTAAGCGAGCCTAAGAGGTTGTAGCGTTGGAAAATAAAGCCGAAGCGTTCGCGCGCAGCGCGGCCAGCTCGTCAGGCTGCATTTTTGGCGGTTTCGATGCCGTCGATTTGGTAGGAGCCGGAAGTGGCGGTGTCGAGGCAGCCGAGGATGTTCATCAGCGTGGATTTGCCCGAACCGGACTGGCCGATGATGGCGACGAAATCGCCTTTTTCGATGAGACAGGCTCACATCTTTCAATACGTGGATCGCGGTTTTCACCGCTGCCGAAGTAGCGGTTGATGTTTTTACATTCGATAAGGCTCATGGCTTTCCTGACTTCCGACGGCATACGGAGGAATAGGGCGCAAGGCCGTCTGAAAAGGAGCTTGCTTTCAGACGGCCTGTGTTTCAGACGGCCTTAACGACCTGGCGGCGGCCCGCCCATCATCACGGCTTCGCTGCTCCTGCCTCGGCCGCCAGTCTTCGGAAATCACCACCTGCTCGCCTTCGTTGACACCGCTTTTGATTTCGGTGTTCACGCCGTCTTTCAGGCCGGTTTGACGCCCGCGCTCGGCCGCCTTGCCGTCCTTACCCAATACGCGCACCACGGTTTTGCCGCCCTGTTTTCACGGCCATCGTCGGCACTGGTGAGCACATTTTCGCGCCGCTGATTTCGATGGTGTTTTGCGTGGTCATGCCGATGGAGAGCTTGCTCGGGTTGGGCACGAGGGCGCGGGCGTAGTAGTAAATCGCGTTGGACGTGGTGTCCGGTGCTGCTGGTGTAGCTGCCCAGCGACATGGTGGTTAAGCCCGGTCGACGCTGTCGAGCTTGGCTTTTACCGGCGCATCGGGTTCGGACAAAATCGTAAACGAAATATCCTGCCCCGCTTTGACTTTGGTGATGTCTGCCCTCGGCAATCTGCATTTTGTTGAGCATGGTTTGCAGATTGGCAAGCTGATGATGGTGGTGGACTGCACCGCGTTGACCGTTTGGCCTTTCTTCCACGGGGATGGCTACGACTGTGCCGTCCATCGGCGCGGTAATGCGCGTGTAGCCCAAACCGATTCGGCGGTGTTGATGGAGATTTTGGTTTGGTTGATCGAGGCTTTGAGTTCGGCCACCGTGGCTTTGGCGGCGGCCAGCGTGTCTTGCGCGCTTTTCGAGGTTTTCTTTGGATGTGGCTTCTTCTTTTCCACAGCGCGGCTTCGCGTTTGTATTTTTCTCGGCCGTGTTCAGGGCGATCTGCGCCGAAACCAGCTTGGCCTGATAAGTTTCCAGCTTGGATTTTTCCGTGTTCAGCGCGTTGGTCTGCGTGGTCGAATCGATTTCCGCCACCAAATCGCCCTTTTTAATCTGCTGCCCCAGCGTTACATACAGCTTTTTAATCTGCCCCGAAGCCTGAGCGCCCACCGTTACCAGATTCGACGGTGAAATCTCGCCCGTAGCCGATACGGTTTGGCTGACGTCACCGCGTTTTACGGCTTCGGTGATGTATTTGACTTCGTTTTTCGGTTGGAAATACGACCAGACCGCAAAGGCGGCGGCTGCGGCGGCAATCAGGGCGGCGCCCCACTTCAAGGCTTTTTTCATCGGCTGATTCTTTCGGAAATCGGGTAACAATGCGTCTTCAACGCACAAACGGCGGCGAGTTTACTGTAAAGCCCCATAAGCGCCAAGCGGGGGAGACGGCGGAACGGAATCTATATGTTTGATTGTAAACGGTTTTTTGCTTTGCCGTTTACATGAAAAAGAACGATTTTACACAAGCCTGCGGCAAATCAGCCGTGACAACCGCATAAGGCGGAAAAATCCGCTATAATCCGCGCGTCTCCACAATATCCAATCTGCCGCCCGATCGGGCGGCGCACATTACAGAACGGAATACCATGAAACGTCATCAACCAACACGGTTTCACCCTGATCGAGTCTGATGATTACGGTTGCCATCATCGCCATTCTTGCCGCCATCGCCTCATCCGTCCTACGACAGCTTCATCCGCAAAACCCGTTTGGAAAAACGTGCGGGCGACCTGCTCAACAACGCCGCCCAGCGCCTCGAACGCTTCTACGCGCGCAACCGCACGTTCAACAACTTTGACGATTTGAAAAACGACAACAAATATTTCTGAGATCACCTACGTCTACAATCCCGACGACAATCAAAACATGACCGATCCCGATGTCGGCGTACCTGCTTACCGCCACGCCCAAAGCCAATAATCCCAACGAAAAATCGCTATATGCAGCTTAACGACGACGGTATTGTCACCGTCTGCACCGGGACGGTGCCGACAAAGACTGCGAAATGTACCTGATCCCTATCTTTACAAAATCCCCAGTTTGCCGAATACCGCCGCTTCATCTGCATTCTCAACTAGGAGTCCGGCCATGAAGCTGGCATTTTTCCTTTTCCGGCTTTTACCCTTTATCGAAGTCATGGTTGCTGCGGCCGTGCTGGCCGTATTGGCTGCCATCGTCCCACCCTTCTTACCAGCGCCACGCCAAAAACGCCCGCATGAAACAGGCTTCCGCCGTTTTGATTCGACAATGCCCGCGCGCTCGAACAGTTTTATGCGCGCAACCGATCGTTCAAAGCCGACTCCACCACTGGGGTGACGATCCCTTCACCCGCAACGGACATTTCTGCTTCAAAATGCAGGGCAACGCCCAAGGCGCGCTGACCGACAGCTTTCACCGTCAGCCGTCGCCTTGACAAAGACAATGAGCCGCTGTCCTGCGTATCAACCAAGACCATATCCTCACCATCTGCGAGAGGCAGCAATTGTCCTGCGTTCCGATACTTCGCCCTATTTCTCCAATGCCAACGGCACGGATCAGGATTGCACGGTTTACGAATAGGCTGTCTCGAACTCGAAAAAACAGCGGCCGGACAAAGAATGTCCGGCCGCTGCTTCATTCCGGCTGCAGGGATAAGCAAGAGGCCGTCTGAAAAGCGTTCAGACGGCCTCCCGGCTTTTTCAGACGGCCTTTGATAACGCCGTCAACACCGCATCGCCCGTTTGCGAGCAGGAAACTTGCGTGCAGCCGTCTTCAAAAATATCGGCGGTGCGGATGCCTTGCTGCAGGACTTTCTGCACGGCGTTTTCCACTTGGCGGGCACGCTTTTCGTCGTTCAGGCTGTAGCGCAGCAGCATCGCCAGCGACAAAATGGTGGCCAGCGGATTGGCTTTGTCCTGCCCGGCGATGTCGGGCGCGGAGCGCGCGAAGGCTCGTACAGGCCTTTGCCGCTTTCGTTGAGCGAAGCGGAAGGCAGCATGCCGATGGAACCGGTGAGCATCGATGCCTGGTCGGACAAAATGTCGCCGAAGATGTTGCCGGTGGCGATCACGTCAAACTGTTTGGGCGCGCGCACCAGCCTGCATGGCGGCGTTGTCCACATACATAGGCTCAATTCTGACATCGGGGTAGCTTTTGGCCACGTCGTTGAAAAATTTCTTTCCACTGCTCGGTGGTTTCCAGCACATTGGTTTTATCGACCGAGCAGAGTTTTTGCCGCGTTTTTGGGCGGCTTCAAAGGCGATTTTCAGCGATGCGGCGGATTTCGCTTTCGCTGTAACGCATGGTGTTGTAGCCTTCGCGCTCGCCGCTTTTCCAGCGTGCGGATGCCGCGCGGTTCGCCGAAATAGATGTCGCCGGTAAGCTCGCGCACAATCAGGATGTCCAAACCGGCCACCACTTCGGGCTTGAGCGTGGATGCGTTGGCCAGCGCTTTGTACAACACTGCCGGGCGCAGGTTGGCAAACAGGTTCAAGCTCTTTCGATGGCTAACAGGCCGCGCTCAGGCGCAGGGCGATCGAGATTGTCGTACTGCGGCTCGCCAACCGCGCCGAGCAGCACGGCATCGGCGGCGCGGCACAGCTTTTTGGGTGAACTCGGGATAGGGATGGCCGTATTCGTCGAGGGCAGCACCGCCGAGCGGGGCGTAGGAATAGGCGGCATTGAGGCCGTCTGAAATCAGTTTGTCGAGTACGCGCACGGCTTGGGCAGTGATTTCGGGGCCGATGCCGTCGCCGGGCAGAATGGCGATTTGGTAAGTCATAAAGGGTTTCCTAGGTGGGCAAATATTGATGCAGATTGGCTTTGAAGCATTTCAAGCAATAAATACTTTTTCTTTATCGGTAGGGCGGCAAGAGGGTAACCCATCAATCCTGCCATACGCTACCTGCAGATATGCATATTTGGAAGACTCACTGATGGTGTTTGATAGGTTTTTCTTTCATATCGTCAACCAGATGCCATTCTATAACGCAACTGGCATTTTCAGCATAGAGTACGGCTTTGTGAAAAGGTAAAGGTTCATTAAATCTCTAATGCTTCAATGATATTGGTGTTAATCCATGGATAGTAGCTGTGTTTGATAATCCAAAGTGAAGCTTACTTTCGTGCCTCCGTAAAAATTAGCCATTGAAGGCGGGACAACATGTAAGACATCAGGCTGGAGGCAGTCATTTTGAAAAGCATCCACAATCTGACAAACTTGTTTGTATTGGTCAATATCAGGTTGGGATTTCTATATGTGGCTTCCGTAGGCAGGCAATCAATCACGCCGATAATCATAAGTTTCTCATTTTAAATTAAATGTTTATATATTTAGTGGAGTCAGGCATGTTTGTCGGGACATTTAAACTACAGTCGGATTTTGAACACGGCTTTGCGGATGGTGGCTTGCCGCTGACCAGCGGCGCATGGCCGTCGGCGGGGAAAAACAGGGCGAACTCGCCGACATGGATGTCAAGCCAGGCTCTGCAGGGACAGTCAAAAATCTGATGTCACGCGCTTCGTCGTAGCCTGTGCCGTTTTTCAACAGCCTCTGTCCGCCCAGCTGTAGGTTTCCGTTCCCACTGAGCGGCACTTGGATGTCGATGTGGCGCAGGTGCGCTTCGGGTTGCCGCTTCGCGCGTGCGCATGGGTTCACCGCCGACAAAGAGGCGGATGTTGGGATTGCTGGTGTCGTGTTGTCCGTCGGGCAGCGCGGGGAAATCGAGGGTTTGCAGCAGGCGGACGGCGTCGGGAAAAATCGGGATGCAGCGCGGCGTAGCGCCCGGCGTTGGCGATGGTGTCGGTAATCGAGTGTGTTGTGTCGGACGGGTTTCAGACGGCCTTTTGGGCTACGGTTTTCGTTTTTTCGCCACAAATCGCCGTGGCGGTTTTGGCGGATGGCGGCGATGGCAGACAGCAGCCGCTTGTAGCGGTGGCGGGATTGTCTGACGAGGGTTTCGTGGGTGTTGGCACATGGTGGGGCGGGAAGGTCGATCGTTTTCAGACGACCTCAGGCAGGCAAAGGCCGTCTGAGGCGGGTTTCAGACGGCCTTTTGCGTGTTCAGCCGTTAAACAGCCAAGGCTGGCTTTGGCGGCGCTTTCGCTTCAAAGTCTTTGATTTTCGTCGGCGTGTTGCAGCGTGAGGCCGATTTCGTCGAGGCCATTGAGCAGGCAGTGTTTGCGGTGTTCGGTGATGTCGAAAGGGAAAGATCTCGCCCGAGGGTGGTGACCGTTTGTTTTTCCAAGTCGATGTCGAGGCGGTAGCCTTCGTTGGCTTCCGCGTTTTCGCGGAATAATTGTTCGACGGTTTCTTCTGCTCAACACGATGGGCAGCAGGCCGTTTTTGTAGCTGTTGTTGAAGAAAATGTCGGCGAAGCTGGGGGCAATCACGGCGCGGAAACCGTAGTCGTCCAGCGCCCAGGGCGCGGTGTTCGCGCGAGGAGCTGCAGCCGAAGTTTTTGCGTGTCAGCAAAACCCTGTGCGCCCTGATAGCGCGGCTTGTTGAGTGAAAAATCGCTGAGCGGGCGTTTGCTGTTGTCCATGCCCGGCTCTGCCGTGGTCGAGATAGCGCCATTCGTCAGGCGTTGGGGCCGAAGCCGCTGCGTTTGATGGATTTGAGGAATTGTTTGGGATGATGGCGTCGGTATCGACGTTGGCCCGGTCGAGCGGGGCGACTAGGGCGTTGATGCGGGTGAAGGATTTCTGCGGCGTGTTCCGAAGGAAGGAGGCCGTCTGAAAAAGCCTCGCTATGGTTTCAGACGGCCCGTGTGGCGGGTTTATTCTGCGGTGGCGTTTTCGAGTTTCTCGCCCGCATGGGAGAGGTTGCAGCCGACGGCGTTGCCGCCTTTGCGTACCGCTTTGGTTTTGTCCCAGCCTTTTTCGAGGCCGGATTCGGTTTTGTCAACGTTGCGTGCGGTGCTTCTTTCACTCCGCTCCAAGTGCCGGCACAGGCGGCAAGGGCGAAGGCTGCGGACAAGGCCAGAGTTTTTCATCTTTGTTTCCTTTAGGTTGTTAAACAAATTACACGGCAAACCGTGCGCAGGCCATTATCGCGGATTAGGGCCGCGCCCATGTTCTTCATTGCATGTTTTGATGTTTTTACAGTTTTGCTTTTTCAAACGGCCTCTTGACAGAACGGGAGGCCGTCTGAAGCAGCAGGCGGGTTTATACCATGCTGCGCACATCGGTAAAGCGGCTGGTTACTGCTGCCGCCGCCGCCATTGCAGGGCTGACGAGATGGGTGCGCCCGCCGTTGCCTTGGCGGCCTTCGAAGTTGCGGTTGGAGGTGGACGCGCAGCGCTGGCCGGGGTAAGGCGGTCGGCGTTCATCGCCAGACACATTGAGCAGCCCGGTTCGCGCCACTCGAAGCCCGCGTCGGTGAAGATTTTGTCCAAGCCCTCTGCTTCCTGGCCTGGCGTTTGACCAAGCCCGAGCCGGGGACAATCAGCACGCGCGAGACGTTGTCGGTTTTTGCGGCCTTTATGCTCACGGCGGCTTCAGCGCAAGTCTTCGATGCGGCTGTTGGTGCACGAGCCGATAAACACGATGTCCACCGGAATGTCCGCCAGCGGCGTGCCCGCTTCCAAGCCCATGTATTCGAGTGGCGCGCTCCATGCCGCTGCGTTTGACGGATCGGCTTCGTCGGCGGGGTTGGGCACTTTGCCGCTGATGTCGAGCACCATTTCCGGCGATGTGCCCCAAGTTACCTGCGGCTCGATGCTCTTCGGCGCGGAAGGTGTAGGTTTTGTCGAACACCGCGCCTTCGTCGGATACCAGCGTGCGCCAGTATTCGACGGCTTTGTCCCACGCTTCGCCTTTTGGGCGCAAAGGGTTTGCCGTGCACATAATCGATGGTGGTTTGATCGACGGCCACCATGCCCGAGCGCGCGCCCGCTTCGATGGCCATATTGCACAGGGTCATGCGGCCTTCCATCGACAGGCTGCTGGATGGCTTCGCCGCCAAACTCGATGGCGTAACCCAGCTGCCGGCGGTGCCGATTTGGCCGATGATGTAAAGGGCGATGTCTTTGGCGGTAACGTTGGCTTTCAGACGGCCTTCAACCTTAATCAGCATGGATTTGGACTTTTTAGCAGTGATGCACCGCGTCGCCATGGTGTGTTCCACTTCGGAAGGTGCCGATGCCGTGCGCCAGTGCGCCGAATGCGCCGTGGGTGCTGGTGTGCGAGTCGCCGCATACTACGGTCATACCCGGCAGCGTCGCGCCCTGCTCGGGGCCCATCACATGACGATGCCCTGACCTTTGTCCATAAACGGGAAATAGGCCAGCGCGCCGAATTTTTGATGTTTTTGTCCGAAAGTGTCTACTGCAGTTTGGAAATCGGGTCTTGGATACCTTTGTCCCAATCACCGGTAGGCGTGTTGTGGTCGGCGGTGGAGACCACGCTGTCGATGCGCCACGCTTGCGCCCGGCCATTTTCAGGCCTTCATAAAGCTTGCGGGCTGGTCACTTCGTGCACCAGATGGCGGTCGATGTAGAGAAGAACCGTGCCGTCTTCTTTTCGCGCGACGACGTGGCTGTTCCAGAGTTTGTCGTAAAGGGTTTGTGGGTTGGTGTTCATGTTTGGTTCTTTTTAGATATTCGGGTCGAAAAACGGCGGCTGCGGTAGCGGCGCAACAGGGCGCGGCGCGCATGTCTAAAAATCTGCAAGCTCCGCCTGTTGATTTGAATTTCTATTATATTTTTGGACAAATTGTCTTATCAAGCCGTCTAAAACAGGCTTTCAGACGGCCTGCCGCAGCCGCAAAAAACATGCCGTCTGAAAAACAGAGCGGCATGTTCGGATGGTGTGTTTAACGTTTCAGCGGCGGGTCTGTCCAAATGCTGCGGTAGGCCGTGTAATAGCCGATCTGCATCATACAGGCGAAAACAAGCCACAGCGGAATCATCAGCAGCATCATCAGGCTGATCACAAGATAGGCCGGTCCGGCATTGTTGGAAAACATAGCCGAAGGGCAAGCCGACCAGCGTAATCACCAAAAGCCGCCGCCAAGGCCATGCCCGACCCGCCAGCCCGTTGACGATAAACGCACCGATATTGCGTGCAGGCAGGCTTTGAAGCTCATTTTCATCGATTCAAACGGCCGCACATCGTGCAGCACAATCAGTGCGGGCGCAAACCAAACCATCATTATCAGCGGAATATACAGCATCATAATAATCAGCATAAACAGGATAACCAGCAACGCGTCGCCCGCATCGCCCGAGCCCGAATTGATGGCGGCGGCAAACTCGCCGGATTGAAACCGCCGACAATATGGCAACAGAATGCCGGCCACAATCAGGCCGACAATGAGAAACGCGATATAAAGCAGCGTCAGCACCGCCAGTTCGCCGAATTTGTATTTGAAGCCGGAAAACAGATAATCAAACCGCAATTCGCCGCCCTCTTCCAGCGCGTCGCACGAGAGCATCAGGCCGCCGGTGAAGAAAAACGAAAGCAGCGCGCTGATCAGGCCGCCGACAAAGGGAACAAGCTGCACCAGCGCGCCGATCAGCCCTATCACAAAAACTGCGCCCAGCCACATCCACGGGCGCAGCCTGAATATCCGCCACGCCTGACTGATCCAGGCAGCGCCTCGCCCCACGCCACCTTTGCGCGGCTCGGCCAAAAGAGCTGCGGCGCAGACTCGAAAGAAGAAGGATCGTATTGGTTCATATAAAAACTCCCTGTTTGCAGTTCAAAATAAAACAGCCGCCTCGAAAAGCAGCGGCCGCAAGCGTAAAAATGATTGACGCATTTTAACCAAAACCCGCTGTTTGCGAACAAAATCTGCGGCGCAGCATTGCCCTATCCGTTTGGCGCAACAGGCGAGAAAGGCCGTCTGAAAAACCGCGATTCCGTTTTTCAGACGGCCGCAAATCAAACCGAATCCGCTTTTTCAGACGGCCTCCTGTTCGCATACGCGCAAGGCCGTCTGAGATTGCGGTTTTCAGACGGCCGACTGATAGTGAAGCAAAATGGGAAAGATATAGTGAGTCAAAAATAAAAGATACAAGGCAGCAAGCCGCAGCAGCACAAGTAGTACGGCCAGGCGCTGCAACGCCGTAGATTTTCCATTTTGGTTCGCTATACAATGCCGCCTTCCGTTTTTCCCCATCCCCATCTGCATGAACAGCCCCGACACCCCGCAAATGCTCGCTTCCGTCGATCTCGGTTCCAACAGCTTCCGCCTGCAAATCTGCCAAAACGACAACGGCCAGCTCCAAGTCGTCGATTCCATTAAAGAAATGGTGCGCTTTGCCGCCGGTTTGGACGAACAGAAAAACATCGACGAAGCCTCGCAGCAGCGCGCCCTCGCCTGCCTCGCCACATCGGCGAACGCCTGCGCGGCTTCTCGCCCCGAACAAGTCGCGCCGTTGCCACCAACACCTTCCGCGTCGCCAAAAACATCGCCGCCTTTATCCCGCAGGCCGAAGCCGCGCTGGGCTTTCCCATCGAAGTCATCGCCGGGCGCGAAGAAGCCCGCCTCATCTACACCGGCGTCATCCACACCCTGCCGCCCAACGGCGACCGCATGCTGGTCGTCGACATCGGTGGCGGCTCGACGGAATTCGTCATCGGCTCGAAGCCCAGCCCGCCTGCGCCGAAAGCCTGCCCCTGGGCTGCGTCACCTACAGCATGCGCTTTTTCCAAAAACAAAACCGCGAAAAAGACTTTCAGACGGCCGTCACCGCCGCCCGCGCCGAAATCCAGCGCATCGCACAAAAATACAAGCGCACCGGCTGGGACTTTCGCCATCGGCACCTCCGGCTCGGCCAAAATCCATCCGCGACGTTCTCGCCGCCGAAACCGGCAACAGCGGAGAAACCATCACCCTACGTCGGCATGAAAAACTTGCCCAGCGCATCGCCGAAGCCGGCAGCGTCAAAAAGCCAAACTCGAAGGCCTCAAAGGCCGAACGCGTCGAAGTCTTCGCCTGGCGGCCTGGCTGTGATGATTGCCGTATTCGAAGAACTCGGCGTCGAAACCATGACCGTCACCGACGCCGCCCTGCGCGACGGCGTGTTTCTACGACCTCATCGGCCGCAGCCTCAACGAAGACATGCGCGAACAAACCGTCGTCCGCTTCCAGGAACGCTACCACGTCTCCCGCAGCCAGGCCGAACGCGTCGCCCACCGCCGACCACCTGCTCGAAAGCCTCGCGCAAAACGTCTCCGTGCATGAACTCAAACACTGGCGGCAATACCTGCGCTGGGCGGCTACACTGCACGAAATCGGCATCGACATCGCCCACACCGCCTACCACAAACACACCGCCCACATCCTCGCCCAAGCCGACATGCCCGGCTTCTCGCGCAAAGAACAGAACATCCTCGCCGCCCTCGCCCTTGGCCAGCGCGGCGACGTACGCAAAGTCGCCGACCAAATCCAAGGCGGCAACATCAGTGTGGTACGCCCTCTTCGCCCTGCGCCTGTCCGTCCTCTTCAACCGCGCCCGCCTCCCCTTCGAGCCCTGCCCCTGCCACACCCGTCTGGCAGCCCTGAGAGCGGCAGCATCGTCCTGCGCATCAGCAGGCAATGGCTGGACGAAAATCCCTCACTGCCGGCGCCCTCAACGACGAAAAGCGAACAATGGGCGAAAACCCATATCCGCTTCACAGTAGAGGCCGTCTGAAAAAGGCCGTCTGAAAACATCCCGCGAACCGACGAAACCGCCATGACCGACCAAAACCCCCGCTACACAAGACAGCGACGACTACACCCTCAACCAAATCCTCCACGCCGCCCTCACCGCCCACGGCCACCATGCGCGAAGAAGACGGCAAACTCATTCCCCGATTTTGCCGTTCCCGCCGCCTCGACACCCTCGCCTACGTCAGCCAACGCCACGACAACGCACGTCGTCACCCGCCTCGACGTCGAAACCGCCCTGCCCGACGGCCGCCTGCTCTACGAAGCCTACGGCGATGTCGGCGCCACCGTCGAAGAAGCCCTCAGCGGCAACTGGGAGAACTTCCAGGAAAGCGCCCTGCACACCATCCTCGACGCCTTCAACCGCCGCCGCAGCAAGCGCAAAGCTCTGACCCTCAACGGCATCCCCTTCGATGCCTACACCGGCAACACCGTCACCAAATACGCGGGCGACAAAACCCGAACTGCCCGCCGACGCCCTGCAAAACGCCATCCGCGAAGCCCTGCGCCGCGCCCGCCCCGACCGACGCATCCACTTCGTCCGCTTCTACTACAGCCAAAGCGCGGGCGAAACCGACTGCGTCGAATTTCTCATCGACAACGAAAACCAAGCCTTCGCCGAAACCGCCCTCGCCCGCTCTCGACTGGCCGCGCCGCGAACACTTCTACAGCCTGCGCCAATTCCTCATCCTCATGCCGCAAGAGGCCGTCTGAAAAACGGCGACAGGGTGTGTTGCACGGCAACGCACGCGGTTTTTAATGGGACAACCTCTGCAGCAGGCCGGATACTTGTATCCGACACTTCTCCCGCCTAATCCGCTGCGCATCGCAAAAGGCCGTCTGAAAACCAAAAAGAGTTTTCAGACGGCCTTTTGCCATGCGCCGCATGGAGGGCGGGCGGTTTTCGACGGCATCAGGCCGTCTGAAAACCCGTTCCGCCTACCACTGGTACAGCGCGCCCGCGCCCGCGCCGACGCGGCCTCGGGTGTTGACGGAAACATTGCCTTTCACAATCCAGTTGCCGCCGTCGCTCATCGAGGACATGCCGACTGCTAGGGGCGAATTGTCCGCCGTAGTAGCTGCTGCCCACGCCGAGGCCGGATGCGCCCGGGCGGGTAACCTGCGGAATCGAGCCTTGGGCAACGCACCGCTACGCCCGCATTGGCGTTGTCGCCGATATCGTTGATTTTGCGCTCCAATGCGTTGAAGTTCAGGTTGGCGGCATCGGTCAGCGCGCCGAGTTTGGCATTGAGCCGGCCGACATTTACCGCGTCAGTGGCTTTTCGTGCCCGCGGCAACGTTGCTGATTTGGTTGCCGCCGTTGTCCAGTCCGCCCGCAGTCAGTGAAAACGGGGCTTTGCCTGCGGCTGACGGAGGATGGTGACGCCGCCCGCGTTCACGGCGGTTTGGTTGCTCGCGTTGTCGCGCACGGCATGGCCCGCGCCGTTGACGACGTTGGTGTTGCTGCTGCCGTCGGCGAAAGATGCGTTAGTCAAGCCGTTCAGTTTCTTTTGGCCAGTTTGCACTTTCAGACGGCCTTGGCTGTCTTCTGTTGACGCCGATGTTGTTGTTAGACAGTTTGTTTTTGTCCGCACCGCCGACGATGTCGAGACGCCGGTTGAGTTTTTTGGCAATCGCGCCGTCGCTTGTGAGGTTGTCGCCGTCTTTGCCGTTGACGGCGATTTGTCCCGCGCCGTTGTCGGCAGACAGGGTAAAGGCCGGTTTGGCCGTCTTTGCCGACGGTGAGGCTTTTCGGCTTTGAGGTCTTTGTCGGTTTTGACGACCAGATTGCCTTGCGCATCCACCATGGTTTTTGATGTCTTTCGCCCGAATAGCGGCTGTCGTCTTTTTGCCCTCGCCGACGATGTTTACGGTTTGGCCGAGTTTTTGTCTCGTCGAACCGGTGTTGCCCGCGAAATTGAGAGACCCTTGCCGATATTGCCGCTGAGATTGGCGATGTCGGTTTTGTTTTTGCGCCACTTGGTTGTCGACGACTTTGAGCTGGTCTTCGGTGGCGGTGCGGCCGCTGACGGGCCGTGCGCCGCCGCTGCCCCAGGTTTTGTTGCCCAGTCCGGTAACGGTGCCCGCTTTGCCGTCGACGACGACGCTGCCCGCTTTCACCTCAGGCTGTGCCGTCAAGAGTGACGGCGTTTGCGCCCGTTCCGGCGGTGACGGTGTTGCCCGCTGTGACGTTGCCTACGGCGGCAATAGTGCCCGTTGTACCGTCGAGCGAGACTTTTCCGTTGCCCAGCGCCACTTTGTCGGCCAGTTTGACGGCGTAGTCAGTGTGCCGTCTGCGATGGGTTTTCGGCGTGACAACGACATTGCTGTCGCCCGCCGATACGGTGTTTTTCGCGGCGGCGGCAGCTTTTTTTCACATCGCCGATATTGGCGGCGTTGTTGTCGGTGTCACCGCCGCTGGCAACGTTGGTGATGGTGTTGTTGGTGATGGTGATGGTGTTGGTGTTGGTGATGGTGTTGCCGCCGTTGTTCAGGCCGTCTGAAGTGAGGCTGACGGGTGATGCGCCTGCTTTTGCTGATGGTGACGCCATTGCCGTCGGTGACGGTGTTACCGGTGGTGACTTTGTCAAACGTCGGTGTGGAGGAGAAGTTCAGTGTAACGGTGTCGCCGCTTTTGGCAGCCGTTAAGTTGGGGGTGGCGGAAACGACGTTCTGCATGGCGCTGTCGGCCTTCGCCAGGCTGGCTTTTGGCCGCGGCGGACAAATCGACGGCGTAATCGGTGATGTTGCCGCTGCGCTGCTTGTGACGCTGACTTTGTCCGAAGCTGCGGAGACGGTTGTGCCTTTGGCATTGACGGTGTAGACGCTGTGGCCGTCTGAATTATCGTCAGTTTTGTCTACCGAAGCGATGTTGGTACCTGCTTTGACTTCGGTTTTCGATGCTTTGATGGCGTCGTGGACGGTGTTTTGCCTGTGCCGCCGATGTCGCTCATGGTAAGCGTGCCCGCTTCATCGCCGTCTTTCTTTTTAATCTCGGCATCGCCGCCCAACACGGTGACGGCGGAGTTGCCGAGGTTGCCGAGGGCGTTTTTGCGTGAGATATAGCTGGCCGCCGTTGACGGCATCGGTGGAGTCTTTGTTGATGCGGCCTGCGGCGACCTTGGTGAGGGTGCGGGTGAAGCCGCTTTTGCCGATGCTGCCCGAGCCGATGTCCGCCTGCGAAGAAGCGATGTTGCCGCTGCCCTTGACGACGGCGGCTGACGAGCCTGCGGCCATGCTGTCGAAGCCGCCCATCCCCTGGGTGTACGAACCGTAGGCCGAGGTGGTGTCGCCGTGCGCTTTCGCCGCGACGCCGACGGCAGAGGAAATGGTGCCGCTGGAAACCGAGTTCGTGCCGGTGCCATTTTTCTGGTTGCCCGCACCCAAAGCCTGCGCGTTATGGCCGACTGCCAGCGAGCTGGTGCCGACATGGCAAGCAATCAGCGCATTGTTGCCGATAGCCATATTGTTGGTTTTCGCAAAGCAGTGTTGTCAGACGGGTCGGCAAGCACCTATGCCTTTTTGCCGATGGACATCGAATCGTTGCGCTCGGTTTTCGCTTCGACGCCGATGGCGGCGGAGGACCCGCCCGACGCTTCGGACGATGCACCGACGGCTATCGCCCGGTTGGCAGTGGTGTAGGCGGGAGATGCGGTGCCGGTGTTGTATTTGAGGTTGGTGGTTTTCGCGCCGTTGCCGAGGGCGATCGAGCTTTCGCCGTAAGTCGTGGCATTTTTACCGACAGCGATGGTTTGGCGGGCACGGGTGGGTATGTCGGTTTTCGTGCCGCTGGCTTTTTGAAATTGTTGGTGTTTGTGCCGATGCTGATGCTGTCTTCACCGAAATGCGACGTAGCCGCGCCGTTGCCGACGGCGATATTGCGCAGGTCGGCCGAATTGACGGCCGAATCTTTGCCGACGGCGATATTCGTGTGGGTCGCGACGGCGGCGGCGGGAGTGGCGGCGAGTTGGCCGTCTGAATAATACAAAACCCGTGCCACCTGCAGTGGCGCGGGAGGATGCCCACGGCGGCGGCGACGTCATTGGTGGCAACCGCACCGTCGCCCACGACCACGCTGCGGATTTGCCGTAGGCTTTTGGCGACCCTGTCCGCCGGCAAACGAGTTTTGTCCCAAAGCGTTGGACGACTGGGTCGACGGCGGTGGCGTTCGTGCCGAAGGCTTTACTGTTCGCGCCGACCGCCACCGAGCCGCTGCCTGTGGTTGTGTTCGCCGTTTTACATCGACACCCGCAGATGCCAGTTTCCCCTGCCGTTGCTTCCCGCACGGATGCGGATTTGCCGATGGCGACCGAGTTCTGCGTTGCCACTCGGCAGCAGCTACCGAAGGCAGCGGCATCATCTTTTGAGGCAGAAGTGCCGCTGCCGACGGCCACGGCGCGGTTGCCGTTCGTCTTGGCGTTGATGCCGACGGCCACGGCAGAATCGCCTGATGCCCGCGAGTTTGTACCGATGGCAATGGCATTGGCGCCTGTTGCCGATCCTTCTGTGATCGCCGCCACAGATGCTGCGGCCGATGTCAACCCGACTGTTGCAAAAACGGCCAGCGTTTCCAATCTGCCCGATTCGGATTTGCTTTTGCCTTTGGCATGAGACAGTTCGGAGACAGCCGTCTATGTGCTGCAGGCATGGTTCCAGATAACTTTATAGATTCGGTTCATTTCGGTCTCCTTATTGTATGTATTCGGGTGGTTTGGGCGGCCGGGCTTTCAGACGGCCTCACGGGTTAGGGAGGCCGTCTGAAAAAAGATGCGTGCTGTTTTGGCTGTGCCGAAGCGGCGTTTTAACTTCGTTGAAGCTCCGCTTTCAGACGGCCTCTGCGGCGCTATCGGCCTGCGCGGGGGAAAAAGGCGTCGGAGAAGAAGGCTTTTTTCAGACGGCCTCGCATAACATGCGCGCTGCGCGTCGACAATCATGGCGGAGAGCCGCAGGCGTATACCTGATGTCCGGACAGATCGATAGTCGGCCAGCGCCTGCTGCCAGACGTAGCCGCGCGGCACTCTGCCCGCTTTCGGGCGCGCGGGAGAGGACGGGGTGAAGCGGGCGTTTTTCAGACGGCCGATAAGCGCTGCGGCTTCGCGGGCAAAGTAGAGTTCTCTTTTCGCGCGGCCGCCCCAATAAAGGTGGATCGGGCGCGGAGACTGTTGTTCGGCAAGATGGTGCAGGATGCTTTGCATCGGGAGCGTAACCCGTGCCGGTAGCCAAGAGGATGAGCGGGGAATCGTCGTTTTCCTGCAGGTGAAGGTGCCCAGCAGCCCGCGCACGCGCATGACGGTTTTCGCGGACGGCGGGTTCGCTGCCAAAAAGCAGGCCGTTGAACAGGCGCGCCTGCGCGGCGGCGGATGTGCAGTTCGAGTTGTGCGGTTTGCGAGGGCTGTTGGCGAGGGAATAGCTGCGGCTGCTGCCGTCTTTGAGGAGAATGTCGATGTATTGTCCGGCAAGAAAAACGAAGGACGGCTTTTTCGGCATGTCGAGGCGGACAACGGCGGTGTCGCCGATATAGTCGATGGAGGCGACGCGGGCGGGCAGGGTTTTTGACGGGCGGGGTTTTGCCGCTGCGGTAGCCGGGCACTTCGAGGCTGATGTCGCTTTGGGCGAAGCAGCAGCACATGCAGGATATGGTTTTTGCGCGGCTTCTTCGGCGGGCAGCGCCTGTCTCGGCGTGTCCGGCCCGCTCGAAGCGGCCGGAGAGGACGCGGGCTTTTGCATTGGCCGCAGATGCCGCTTTTGGCGAGGAGTGCGGCAGGCTGAAGCCCTGGCGGCGGGCGGCGGCGAGTATGCTTTCGCCGTCGTCCGCCTCAAAAGTTTCGTTGTCGGAGACAGGGTAATGTTGTGTTTCATGTTGTTATGGTGCGCGGGGAAAAACGGATAGGGAGGCCGTCTGAAAGCGCGGCGGCTTTCAGACGGCCTTTTTGCGGCACGGAGCCGGACGTTTTTTCAGACGGCCTTTATCTGCTTTCGGCGGCGGCATGCCGACCATCGCGTCTTTCGGCATCTTTCGCCGGTGGCCTCGCCAGTTTCACGTCAAAACACCAGCACGGCGTTTTTCGGGATGGAGTTGGGCGGAGGCATATCGCCGTAGCCGCAGTTCGGGCGGGATGTAGTGTATTCCGCGCCTTCTTTCATCATCGGTGGATTCCTGCCAACCTTTGATCATCACGGGCAGCGGAAAAGCCATCGGCTCTTTTGGCATCGGCGTTGTTGTCGAACACGGTGCCGTCGGTGAGCTTGCCGGTGAGGTGACGCTGACCATGGAATCGGGCTTGGGGCTGTTTGCCAGTACCTTCTTTGATTACTTTATATTGCAGCCGGAGGCTGTGGTTTTCACGCTTCCTCTTTTTGCCGTTTTCGGCCAGCCATGCTTTGGCTTTTTCCAAGCGGGCTGCGCTTCTTTCTGCGCGGCGGCCTGGGCTTTTTCCTGTTCTTTTCTGAATGAATGCCACCAGCACTTCTTCGGCCTGCTGCGGGCTGATGCGTGTTTCTTTGCCTTCTACGACAGTCTGCACGGCTTCGCTGAACATTTTTCAAATCGAGGCTCACGCCCTGGTCTTTCAGGTTTTTGAGGTTGCGGCCGATGTCCATGCGACCGATGGCGTAGCGGCCTGCTGCTCGGGCGTGCCCAGTGCTGCGGGGTCTTTCGCACCGGATTGACAGCGGAAGCGCTTTTGCGCGGCGGAGGCGGCAGGAGCACCGGTTTCCTGTTTGCAGGCGGCCAGCAGCGCAGGCGGCGGCCAAGGCGGTCAGACTCAGTTTCAAAGTGTGCTTCATAAAGTTCCTTTGCGGGAAACGGAAAACGAAATGGCGGATTATACTGCTTGTCACGGCAAAAAGAAAAGGCCGTCTGAAAAACCGGCCGCGGCAGGCGGTGACGCTTTGCGTTTCTTAAAAGCTGCACCGCGCGCGCGGCATATGCTGCGGAAACTTTACACTGATAAACCTTTACTACGATATTCCGAGCGTCTGGCCTGCCCGCGTGCGGCCGGATTGTTCCAACCCCGCGCCTTACGGGCGGTTTTCTTATATGTATTTGAAGGAGAAAACCTCATGACCCAAGCAGCAGAACGTGTGCAACACGAAGGCTTGCGCAAAAAATCATTTCCGCCGAACAGGCCGCCGCCTTTATCGAAAAACGGCATGACCGTCGGCATCAGCGGCTTTTACCGGCGCGGGGCTACCCCAAAAGCCGTTCCCACCGCCATCAGCCGAAGGCACAGGCCGCTCCACCAGGCGGGCAAGCCTCACACCATCCGCAGGATTACCGGCGCGTCCACTGCCGACGAATGCGACGGCGTGCTCGCCCGCGCCAATGCCGTTTCTTTTTCCGCAGCCCCTTCCAGTCCGACCCCACCATGCGCAACCAGATTAACGCGGCGACGCCTATTACATGGATGTGCACCTGTCGCACATCGAGCCGCAGGTTCGCGCGGTTTCTTCGGCGATATGGATGTAGCCATCGTCGAAGTGGCAGGCATCACCGCCGACGCAAACTGATTCCCTCGCTGGCAGTCGGCACCAACGTTACCTGGCTGCAATATGCGAAAAATCATTCTCGGAAGTCAACGCGCAGCAAAACGCCAAACTCGAAGGCATGTGGCTGCGACATCTATATGACAGCATCGGTCTGCCGCCCAACCGCCAGCCGTTGCTGATGACCCAGGCCGGCCAGCACATCGGCTCGCCCTACATGACTTGGTGACTTGACAAAATCGTCGGCATCGTGCTGACCGACGCGTCCGACCGCAACAGCAAATTCGCCGAGCCGGACGAAATGTCCAAGAGCATCGCTGCGAAAATCATCGACTTCTTCTCGCACGAAGTCAAAATGGGATCCTGCCGAAAAACCTGCTGCCGCTGCGGTCGGGCGTCGGCAACGTCGCCAACGCCGTACTGGCCGGTTTTGCGGACGGCCCCTTCGACGATTTGGTCGGCTATACCGAAGTATTGCAGGACGGCATGCTCGACCTGATTCTGAGCGGCAAAATGCTTTCCGCATCCGCCACCGCCCTGTCGTTCAGCCCCGACGCTGCAACGCTTCAACGACAACATCGACGCACTGCGCAGCAAAATCATCCTGCGCCCGCAGAAGTGACCAACAACCCCGAGCCTGATCCGCCGCCTCGCATCATCGGCATGAACGCGATGATCGAAGCCGACATCCACGGCAACGTCAACTCCATCCCACATCATGGGCACCAAAATGATGAACGGCATCGGCGGTTCCGGGCGACTTGCCCGCACCCTTCCTGTCCTTCTTCGTGTCGCCGTCGGTAGCCAAAGGCGGAGCGATTTCGCATCATGCCGATGGTTTCCACCACGACCACACCGAACACGACGTGATGGTGCTGGTTACGAGCAGGGTCTGGCACGATTTGCGCGGCAAATCCCTCGCGTGAGCGCGCGCCCGCCTTATCATTGAAAAACTGCGCCCACCCCGACTACCGTGACCAGCCTGCGCGACTACTTCGACCGTGCCGAAAAATCCGGCGGCGGCCTGCACACGCCGCACCTGTTAACGCCAGCGCTGTCGCATCAGCGTTTCGTCGAAACCGGCGACATGCGCGTGAAATAAGCGCCCCGCCCAATCGGGCATGAGGCCGTCTGAAAACCTGCATCAGGCTTTCGGGACGGCCTTTTGCTGTTAAAATCCGCCCCGTTTTTGACCCCGAAACCCACTCGGAACCGCCATGACCGAAAGACAAAATCCTCATTCTCGACTTTTGGTTCGCAAGTTACCCAGCGATCGCTGCCGCGTGCGCAAGCCCATGTTTACTGCGTGAGCTGTATCCCCTACGATATGCCGCTTGACGACATCAAAACCTTTAATCCGAAAGGCATTATTCTCTCCGGCGGCCCCAATTCCGTGCTACAATCCGACTATCAGGCCGACACCGGTATTTTTCGATTTGGGCATCCCCGTGCTCGGCATCTGCTACGGCATGCAGTTTATGGCTCACCACCTGGGCGGCGACGTCGAGCCGGGCAACCAGCGCGGAATTCGGCTACGCCCAAGTCAAAACCACTCGACAGCGAACTGACGCGCGGCATTTCAGACGGCCAGCCCAACACCCTCGACGTATGGATGAGCCACGGCGACAAAGTTCCAAATAGCGAAGGCTTCAGCATCATCGGCGAGCACCCCCTCCTGCCCCATCGCCATGATGGAACACGCCGCCAAACGGTTTTACTGGCATCCAGTTCCACCCCGGAAGTAACCCACACCAAGCAAGGCTGCGCCCGTGATCAACCGCTTTGTGCTCGACATCTGCGCCGCCAAACCGCTGGACGATGCCCAACCATCGACGGCGGTGGCCAAAATCCGCGAGCAGGTCGGCAGCGACGAAGTGATTTTAGGCTTGTCCGGCGGCGTCGATTCCTCTGTGGCCGCCGCACTGATTCACCGCGCCATCGGCGACCAGCTCACCTGCGTGTTCGTCGATCACGCCTGCTGCGCCAAAACGAAGGCAGAATGGTGATGGACATGTTTGCCCTGACGCGCGCGTGCGCGTAATTCATGTCGATGCGGAAAAACAGTTTCTCGACAAACCGCCGGCGTTACCGACCCCGAGCGCAAGCGCAAAATCATCGGCGCGGAATTCATAGGGGTGTTTGATGCCGAAGAGAAAAACTCACCAACGCCAAATGGGCTGGCGCAAGGCACAATTTACTGGCGAGTCATCGAAAAGCGCGGGCGCGAAAACCAACAAAAGCCCACGCCATCAAGTCGCACCACAACGTCGGCGGCCTGCCCTGAAATCATGAAACTCTGTTGCTCGAGGCTGCGCGACCTGTTTAAAAGACGAAGTGCGCGAGTTGGGCGTCGCCCCTCGGCCTGCCGCGCGAAATGGTGTACCGCCACCCCTTCCCCGGCCCCGGCCTCGGCGTACGCATCCTCGGCGAAGTGAAAGAATACGCCGACCCCTGCGCCAGGCCGACGATATTTTTATTCAGGAATTGCGCAACACCACCGACGAAAACGGCACTTCATGGTACGACCTCACCAGCCAGGCCTTTGCCGTATTCCCACCGGTAAAACTGTCGGCGTGATGGGCGACGGCCGCACCCTATGATTACGTCGTCGCCCTGCGCGCCGTGACTACCAGCGACTTTGAGGACCGCCCACTGGGCCGAGCCGCTACTGCATCGGCCGTCGTCCAACCGCATCGTCAACGAAGTCAAAGGCATCAACCGCGTGGTGTGCGACGTGAGCGGCAAACCGCCCGCCACAATCGAATGGGAATAAACGCCCGCCCGCAAGTCAGCAAAAGCAGCCTGACTTTCAGGCCGCTGCTGCCTTTCAGATTTCGGCCTAAGACCCGAAGGCCGTCTGAAAACGGTATTTGGTAGTGTTTCTCTTCAGACGGCCCTTATTTGTCTGTTCGCTGTATTGCTGGCTGTATCCGTACGTTTGCTTTTACATTTGAGAAACGTGAGACCAGTGTGCAGACCATCAGCAGCCGCGAGTCAGCAAAACGTTGCCAAAGCCACGCGAGCGACACCGCCCCGCGTGTGCGTACCGGCGTAAGTGACAAATTTGCCGCCCCAAAACCCACTGCAAGCCTTGTGCTACAAGGAGGCTTTGAGCGGAGTCAAAACAACTGAACACATGCCCGCTTTTTGCGGCTCAAAACGGGTCAAAAGATGATGGTAAGCATCAAGGTCGCCAACAATACAAATGCAAATGTTGCAACAAGTATTTCAACGGCGGCAACCGCATCAATCCACAAACACTATGGCAGTCTTTACCGTAGGGCAAACAAACCGCCACAATCTTGCCGCAACTTACGGATGCAGCCGTCAAACCATCTTGCGCCATCTCAAAAAGCCAATCCCAAAGCCTATTGCCACGCCTATGTGCCAATGTTGTTGGCGGATACTTACTTCGGGCACAGCTCGGCGTTGTGATTCATTAGACAGCAGTCAGCGGCAAAGCTCTATCCGTAACCGAAGTCAAAATACGAAACCAATACCTTGTGCCGAAGCCATGGCAGCCTGAAAGCCAAAAGGTATTGAAGTACAAGTATTGTTTGCGATAGTCGTAAAGGACTCGCCGCAATTATTCCCCAATATCCCTGTACAACTTTGCCACTTCCATCAAGTCAAAACCGTTGGTCGCTATCTAACGGATCCGCAAACGGCTGTGGGGCAAAGAACTTGGCGATTGGCACTGAGCTTAGCAGCCGTAGAGCAGACTTTGAAAGCAGCCTGAAAGCGTGGTTTGAACGATACCGACACTACCTAAACGAGCGGACGACCCATCCTGAAAGCGGTCAAAACACACCACACCCATCCGAGACTCAGAAGTGCGTATTTCAGTTTGAAACGGAATATGGATAACCTGTTTGTGTTTGAGGGCGTAAGTAACAAAAATGGAGGCTATTTCGGAGTATACATCTCCTAGTAACAAAATGGAGGCTGGAGCCTAAGATTTAATTGATAAATAATCCTTAATAAACCTAATTTTATTCTCCCTACTCATGCCGTGATGGCACGCTAAAAGTCGTCTTTCAGCAGTCCGAGAATGTGCCGTTACAGATTGGTCGTATTCGGGATGTTTAAATCAGGATATTGCTCAAACACAAACAGATAATCCAAATTGTGTTTTAGGCTGAAATACGCTACTCCTGATATTCTTATGTGTGTAATGCGATTTGCCTGTTTCGGTGTTAAAGGTGCGTTCGTTCAGATAGCTTTTGATACTGCTCAAACCACGTTTGCAGATCGTGTTCAAAGTCGGATTGCTTACTGTTTTTCAACGTCAATGCCAATCGCCAAAGTGCTTTTGCCTGCTTCTGTTTTGGGATTGCGCGTTAAATAGCGACGACGGTTTTCAGACCTGATGGAATTGACAGGCTGCGGGGAATATCAGGAACATTCTGTACCAAAACCGCGTCGCTCATCACACACAATTCTTTTGTATTTCAATGTCTTTTGTTTTCCAGGCTGCCTATTGCTGTGAAATATTGTTCGTTGGTTTCGTATTTGACTTCGCTAACGGATAGTGCTTTGCCGCTGATGCTGTCTATCAAAAACCATGACGCCGAAACTGCGTCTAGTGTGTGTCCATGATGACGTTGGCTGCTGCAGGAAAATGAAATGCACTTAATTTGAACTGATGCCTCAGAATAGTCTGCCGACTGCATCCCGGTGGTTTTTGGCAAGCTGTGCGGCGGTCTGTTTGCCTTCGCTGTATGCTCGCCATATTTCTGCGGATTAAGCCGTCTGCCGCCATCAAACTGTCTGCCGCAGCATGGCATTTGTAGCGTTGTTTGCCGTTTTCGGCAGCCGTTCCTGACTTGTTTTGAGTCGTACAAAAGTATTTTTGTATTCAAAGCCTTTTGACTTCTTTTTTAAAAGCCTTATAGGATAAGGCTTGGGGGATTTTTAGCCTCCATTTTGTTATTACTTACGTCTGTTTGAGCAATATCCTGATCTCAATATCCCGAATACTACTAATTTATTGGATGGTGCGTCTCGGATATGAAGCGCGAACTGAATGCCATCATGGTATGAGTAGGGTAATAAGATAAGGTTTATTAAGGATTATTTTGCTAGAAAATGAATTTGCAGCAGCAAATTTGTTACTTAGTGCGTTGCTTCTCTGATTTAGCAGTAATTTGTTACTACGCCGCATTACCGACCGCGGCGAGCCCGCCTATGTGTTGATGAACCATGCGGCGTACCGAACCTGCGGGGGAAAAAGCCAGCCTGGCGCACAAACTTGCCGACCCGGAAGCCGATCTGATTGACGTGGACTTTCTGCGCGCCCGATTGCCGACCGCGAGGAATTGTTCTGATGTATCTGCTCGATACCAACGTTTTGTCGGAAATCCGCAAAATCAGCCGTGGGCAAGCCGACGCGGCGCTGGCGCAATGGACGCATTCGGTCGGTTTCGACGACTGCTACCTGAGCGTAATCACCCCTGCTGGAAATCGAACAGGGCATTTTTGTGCGTGCGCCACCGCGGCGACGAAGCGCAGTTTGCGCGGCTGCAACGCTGGCTCAACGACACCGTTGTCCCCACCTTCGATGCCCGCATCCTGCCCGTCGACCGCCACGCCGCCCGCATCTGCGCCCGCCTGCACGTTCCCGACCAACGCGCAACGACGCGCTGATTGCCGCCACCGCCATCCGCAACGATTTGACGCTGGTAACGCGCAACACGCGCGATTCTCGCCGAACTGAACGTCCGCTGCTGAACCCGTTTTCAGACGGCCTTTTGAGCGGATTGAGTTTGGCAGAAGAACAAGGCAGCCTGAAAACGGAAACCGGCTTTTCAGGCTGCCTTTTGGGGATTGGAACCCACCTAGCCCGTAACCAGTAGTATGTGTATAGACAAACGCCCTTGATTTAGGGCGTTTTTTATCTGTTCATATACTACTGGCTGCGGTCATTTGTGCCACGATTTGTACCAAACCCAACGAGGGTATTCCTATTGATACTCAAACCGACCAATACAAAAAATCAAACCGCTCGGTGCCAAGTCTCGGGACGCTCTTTCAGACGACCTTCATTATTGCTTTGGCCGTATTCGGTCTGCTGAACCAGTTGTCCGGCGGCATCGTAGCCGTAGGCGGTGATTTTGCCGTCCCAGCCGGTTTCTTGGATCAGGTTGTCGGTCGGGTCGTAATCGAGACGGTAGGTTTCACCGTTTTCGTTGGTGAGGACGGTCAGACGGCGGGCTTTGTCATAGGCGTAGGCGAAGGTATGGCCCAGCGCGTTGGTGCGTTTGAGCGGCAGTCCGTCTCACTGCGAGTTCGTAGGCGGTTTTGGCACCGAGTCCGTCGATGTGGGCGGTCAGCCGGTTTAGGCGGTCGTATTCGAAGGTTTCGTGACCGCCGTCGGGATAGTCGGCACGCACGGGACTGCCCGCTGCGTCGTAGTGGTGGCGGGTGGCATGGCCCAGCATCGGTAATGGTTTCCGAGATCGCCGTATTCGGTGTAACCGAAACGGGTGGTTCGCCGGTACAGTCGGTAAAACGACGAGTTTCGGTCGAGGGTGTCGGTCAGAGCGTCGGGTTGCCTAGGGCGTCGGTACGGTTTCGGCAGCTTATTGGGCGTCAGCTGTAGCTGTAGTGTAACCGGCGGGATCGGTGATGCTGACGAGGTTGCCGCGCGTCCGTCGTGGTGGTGGCGGTAATCCCGCCGGCGGGATCGTTGACGGCAACCGGCAGGTTGAGGGTTTCGTGGTAGTCATTTGGGCTGCTGCCGTCCGGGCGGTGATGGCGATGACGTTGCCTCGGTATCGTGAGATAGCGGGTTTGCGTCCGAGCGGGTCGCGTTCTACGGTACGCGGCCGTAGCTGTCGCGTTCGCTGTCGCTGCGTTGTCCGTCGGCGTGCCGATGCGAGCAGATAAGTTCGCGGTTTTCGTCGAAACCGTACACTTCCGTCCGTCCCAATGCGTCGGTAACGACGGTATGGTCTTTGCGGTAGTCGAACGTCCATTCTTCACCGAGGTTGTTGCTGCTTTTAAGCACTTTGCCGTCGGTGTCGTAGCTGACTAGTAATGAGATTGTTAAAGAATCACCATTTCTCAGACGGCCTCAAAGGAAGGGTTTTGAGGCCGTCTGAAAAGCGGAAACTCGCGTGCGTACCGCTCACACCCTACGTCGGGATTGGAGGTTTTGTGCAGGCTACGGCTTACTAGACAAATAATCAAACTAAAACAAACTCTGAATTTTCATCATTAATATAATCTATTTTGGTGTAAAAAATTAAATCCCCTAACCCCTGCAGAAATTAACCTATCCTTTAAATTATCATTTACTACAATTTAGCACATTTCTCTTTACTTTTAGCTATTGAAAACATCCCAATCAAAACTTTCTTTAAATTTTTGTATTGAAAATTGATACCTCCTCATCATCCATTCATCTTTTTCATAAATACTATTATCTAAACCAGGTGCTTTCATGATTGGTAATATGAACATAAAACCATCTAACACCTTCTGGTTTTTAATATTTACAGGGAAAAACTGTACAAAACCAGCCTCTTGTTCTGGTTTAAGAATTTCTTTTACTTTTTGGCTGACAATTAATGGGCCTACTGTAAATAAAAAATCATACCTGTCTAAAGAATAGCTTTTAATAGGATTCAACCATAGATCAATTGTACGCCCTGAGAGATTTTTCCTTCGTTATCTAACAACTGATAATTAACAGAGTTCCAGTTAAATTTCAAAAATTTTTGTTCTGACTTTGGATAAATTGCAAAAATCATTTTCAACTACTATATAGCGTTGTTTAATTTAATTTTTCCTGACAATAGCAACCCTCTATACTTGTCCATAATGCTCCACATGCATTTTCTTGATATGAGAAGGGCATTTCGTTGACTAACCTTATCCAATTCCTTCTAATTCTGTCTCTCGTAGTCCATTTGATGCATCCCACTCTATGAATAGTTCTCCCCTCTGGATTGACCGAGAAAAGAGTAGTGTTGGCAATTGAACAATATTCCGAGTAATTATTCAAGTCAGATTCTTGCATCTATACAGCGGGATGCTCTGGCTAAGCTGGTTAAAAGGTATTATATGATGTCGTTGATGTCCAGATATTACTGGCATCTGTGCACTAATCCTGAGGTTTTTGCCTTTTGCTCCTAATACATCGACCCATGCCTGTACGTGGCAGCAAACCAGTCTGGCTTTCCCACCCAGCACCTTGTCTGGTCCTGATTCACAAAACCGCCCGGCCTCGGGTTCGTAATACTGAACAGATTGTAGTGCAGCCCGGTCTCTTTCATCAAAGTGTGGTTCTGCAATCTAAAGCGTGACTGATGCGCATCGCCCACTAAACCCGTTCGTCCTTTTTCAGGCGACCCCAGGCGGTGTATTCGCCGTACCATGAGAGATTGCCCGTGGATGTCCGGTCATCTCGCGCGGAAGGATGCCGATTTGGTCCGGTGTGGAAATAGGCGAGGTATTGCGCTTCGTCTTGCTGTTATGAAGACTTTGCGCCAGCGGTTCGTAGCGCTTCTGTCTTGGTCCGGTGCGGAATATAGGTGTAGCTGCCTTTGTGAGTGTATTCCCGCGAGAGACGGCTGCCGTCCCAGACGAAGACGGGTGCGTTTTGGGGTCGGTGCTCGTCCAGGCGAGTTTGTCTTGGCGTTCTTTTGAAGCAGCCTTCTGCCGGGCGCGGGTACGGTAGGCGCAGAGTCCAGATCATCGGTATTGCCGGCGGGCTTTGTCGATTTTCGGCGCGGACGAGTTGGTTTTCTAAATCGGCCGTGGTAATATTGGTTTTCGCCGTCAGGCAGCTGGCAGCGGTAGATCAGTGCCCAGGGCGTCGCCGGTGTATTCGACGCCGTTGTAGGATTCGAGGGCGGTTGCATGGCTACATCGTTGCTGCCCTCTTCCTTCTGCCGCTTTGTCCGGTAAAGCGATGTTGATGGCGCGTCGAAGGCGAAGGTTTCGCTGCGGCCGGTTTGGCTGTTGCGGGCTTCCTGAATGCGTCCGATTTTTACTCGTAGACGCGATCATGTCGCTCGCTACTTTGGTCGGCACTTTGGACTGCGGTTGCCGGCTTTGTCGGTGGGCGTGGCGGCGTGGACGGCGCCGCCGGCAAGCGTGAACGACAAACCGCGCGCGCAGTTGTGGCTGATGCACTGCGCTGCGTGGCAAACGCGCCTTCCTGCACGCGCGCTGCATCCGCAACAGAATCAGGCTGAGCCGAGACGTCGGCGCACATTTCCGGCGCCAGCCGCTGCCGCTGCGCCCTGAGTCTGCAGGCGGCGGCCGATAACCTGCCCAGATGCGAGCCAGGAGTCGGCTGGCTTGGAAATGGTTACGGTGATGATGAGCAATACGGCGAT
>BNJS01003533.1_pt1 | contig 60904 bp, 59 predicted proteins | sample 8540461 | NCBI WGS metagenome assembly BNJS01 (sample SAMD00202454, study PRJDB9452) | human saliva metagenome | isolation source: human saliva | place: Japan
TGGGTTCCATGGGACATGCCAGCTCCATAGCTTTGGGTATCGCCTTGGAAAGGAAGGACAGAGGATAATTTGTCTGGACAGACGGAGCCTTTGATGCACATGTGGGGGCTTTGGCGTGTTCAAGACCTCCGGACAGAAGAATATTTTACATGTACAATCAACAACCGAAGCTCACAGGCGGTAGGAGGCCAGCCTACTGTTTCCCATACCATAGGTGTGGTACTGTGTAAGAACCTGCAGCTACAATAGTCTTATCTGATGAGACCAACATGGAAAAGAGTTCTTTTGGAAAGCGCCAGAGGAGGACAGATTTTTCTGGAGGTTCGCTGTGCCATGCATTCTCAGGGAGAATCTGGGAGAGACCGAAGGAGGTCCCAAGAGAATAAAGGCTGTTTATGAGGAAATTAGACGATAAGGGGCTGTACCAAAATCAAAATATTAAACACATTGCAGCAATATAGAGTCTGAGGAGGAGTAGTCTGAGCCCATCGGTACTTACTGAAAGCAGGCAACAGAAGCTTGAGATTAGCATGCCTGTAACGAGGCTAGCGAGGCGATGCCGATTCAGACCTGTATTACGTAAAAATTTTGATTTTCCATAATACTTTCTTTCATTGCTATAATGTTGCCTATGGAACATTAGCAGTTTGGATAAGGAGGACAATATGACAAGAGAAGCGTTAAAACGGGAAGTGGAGATTCTTGGGAGCTTATAGCCTATGCCCGGAGGAAGGCTACGCCCAGAGGCATGTTGGAGGCCTTCAGACGGGCATGAACAGGAAAGGCAAGAGCTTTGATTCAGGAAATCAAAAGAGGATATTGCCAGCATTGACAGTTAATTGCCTTGCAGAAGTAAACCGGAAAGAGCTGTTTTGGAGGAAGGGGGCGAAGAATGCTACCCGCTGCCGCAAAGGAAACTAAAGAGCAAGGGAGAGGATACCTACGTTGCCCGGCACCACCAAAACGGAAAGATTCTCTTAGCCAATGAAGAGAAATTATCGGATAAAATAATACATGGATGCAAAAAAACAGGTCAAAGAGCCTGCTTTTCATTAAATCGTCAATTCTAAGATTCAGGAAAAAGCACGCTAGAGAATGATTTCTTGCTATGTTGTGTTGGCGTGTCTGTTGCGACACAAGAATTTGTGTATGTGAGGAGTAATGTGAAGGGGCAAGGTTTTCCGGGGAAAAAGTGGCTGAAACTATGCGAAACACATGCCGAGAGCCGATTGAGTGGTGAAGAAAGGTGGAGTGCTATGCAAAACAATTATTAAGGGAGCCTTTTTGGAGAGGGACTATCGGGAGAGGAAGATCTCGAAGAGACGACGGAAAAGGCACTTTCTCTCTGAGGGAAATTTCTGAAACGAGCAAAACTGCATTTTCTAGGAAAAGGTGAGAGGAGAGCCGCGACAGAAAGACATGAGGGTTTCCAGCAGTAAGAAATTGCAAAGATGCGATTGGAGAGCCCTGATGCATAACAGGGATTACAAAGGGTGTGCCAGCCTATATCACTGTATATAGAGAGAAAGAACTCTGAGACATCTTCGCGAGAGAATCGAGAAGGCTCGGAGACAATGAAGTTGCGATATGCTACATCGTTGTCAAAGGAGTCGGAGTTATGATTTGGCATGAACTCCGCAGCCACCTGTCCTTAAGCAAGGGAGAGCAGGAGCTTAGCAAGCGTTTGGCTCTTCTTACCAGGCTGCAACTTGAGACACCACCAGGAGGAACCGGGATGGGGAGAAATTGCGGGAAGATGCACGCTCTATCATCATAAGGAATTAAAGAAGGCAGGAGAGCAGAAATCTCACAGCTTTTATGATAAGTTGGCATACCTGAGAGCAGGACTTTTAATGTGCCATATTTTGAAACACTATTCAAGGAAGAGGGTGGAGGAACTTGCCAAGTTTGTGTTACCGAACAGAAAATGACCTTTCGGTTATTCCGGACTGGACCTTCTTCTGTCACGCTACCTGATTCGAGATCATCAGCATGTGGTACTGGAAAGTCCCCAGGAAATGTATTTGGGTATCTCCATGCATCTTGCCATGAAGGAAAAGGAGAACCGTTTACAGTATGTAAAGGAGTTCTACGATATGATGGCCTTCATCAGGTAACTATGGCCACCTACCCAGTCAATGCCAGAAAGCCCTACCACCAGTTAAGTTCCTGCTTTGATGGAGTACGGTTCCAGATTCTTTGGACGGCATTTATCAGAGCATTTCCAGTTTGGATGTTTCCAAAATACGGCGGCGGTATGGAATGTATTTCGGAAAGGTGCGTTCCAGAGGGGGAAAGATTCGCGGCTTCGAGGGAGCCAGTGGCGGTGTCATCCGTTGGATTCGTGTGGTAAATGATACTGCAGTGGCTGTGGACCAGCTGGGAATGCGCCAGGGTGCGGTAGCCGTATGTTGGATGCTTTGGCTACAGGATTTACCGGAATTTTTACAGTTGAAGACCAATAACGGGGACGACAGAATGACCATGATGTTTTCCCGGCAGTTTGTTATCCTGACCTATTCTGGAAGAAGGTGAAGGAAGATTTAAATCAGAATGGTACTCAATGGATCCCCATGACATTTTGCTGGTAAAGGAGCTACTGTAGAGGATTTCTACGGGGAAGAATGGGAGAGTCGCTACGAGGACTGCGTACGGGATAACCACATCATATAGCGAGTTTTATATGCTAAAGGTTTGGTGCGTTTGATCCCAAATCCGCCGTGAAAACAAGAACTGCACCTTCTACAGAGATACCGTGAATGCATGAACCCCAACAAGCATAAAGGGAATTATCTACTGCTCAACACCTTTGTGCGGAAATCGCTCAGGTATGAAGGAAGCGGAGTTTGTGAGCGGAGGTAGTGACTAAGACTGGAGACGAGGTGATTGTCAGCACTGTTAAGCCGGGAGACTTTGTGGTTCGTAATCTGGCCTCTGTCTAGCAATATTCCGGTGGAGAATCAGCGCCGGAGCTGGAGAGAGAGTACAAAAACCGTTGTCCGGGCTTTGGACAATGTTATCGACCTAAACTTCTATCCTGTGGCAGAGGCGAGAGATTACCAACAAACGACAGAGCTATCGGTCTTGGAGTGTCCGGTTATCACCACATGCTGGCAGCACCACATTGCCTGGGAGTCTCAGGAGCATCTGATTTTGTGGATAAGGTTTTTGAAAATATTAACTATGCGGCGATTAAGGCCAGCAGTGAGTTGAGCTAAGGAAAGGGGCTCTTACAGTGCTGCAGGCTCTGAGTGGGAGTCCGGGAGAATACTTTAGCAGACAGTATAACAGTTCCCGTTGGGAGAGTTTAAAAGCAGGAAGTTCCTGCGAGGATTCGCAATGCCTGGATTTTGGCTACCGGTCTCCACCAGTTCCACCTCCATTTTGATCGGAACCTCTGCGGGCTTAGAACCCCCGTGGCATGATCGCTTCTTCTAGAGGAGAAGAAGGGGGCAATTCTGCCAAGCGGCACCGAGCTTTCTATGGACTACCACTGGTACTATAGGGTCCGCCCATCAGATGGGATCGGACCTGGTCTGTACAGACGGCGGACTTCGTCAGAGACATATTGACAGGCCTGGAGCTTTAACTTGGATTACCAATAGGTACAAGATGAGGTAAAGCTTTTTGAACCTTTACACCTTGGCATGGGGAAGCTGCGGGTGAAGACCATTACTATGTGAGGTCTAGGCATTGGATCCGGAGGATTGCGAGTCCTGCGGCATAATGGATTAATCGCTTTCCCCTGTATGTGCCATGGGCCTGCTGCAGTTCCTACTCGCCCCATGCACGCCGATGCAACTCTGTGTCTTTTGCGAACTCGCTTCAGCTCCGACACCTGCACTCGTTGCTAGCGTTGGGCTCTAACGAGCCTCGCAATGGCCTTTGCGACATATAGAGGAAACCTCGTAATGACCATACGTCACGGTGTGCACAGAGGAAGCCCTGTGACACTTTTTACGACATATGCGGAGAAGCTCGTGCTGCCAAGGTGCATATCGCAGCATACGGAGGCATCCCTCATTATGCATGGAGGCATTATCTATGAAAAATTGAACTATGAGCTTTTCAAGGATAAGAAAAAGAACTGATTACTCTATAGCTTCAATGCAGTAGGAGGAAATAGAGTATGGAAGAGATTAAAGTAAGCCCTTATTTAACCCGGAGAGGGATATTGATGTTCGAAATCGTAGAATGATTGACTCAGCACGACCAATATCATGACTCACATGAAATATGAGTGGGTGTCGGACTGGTATCGTCAGGGCCGCGAACAATTCTGGGTACCTGAAATCAACTTAAATCAAGACAAGAGTGATCATCCCAAGCTTTCCGGGCGGAAGAAAGAGCCTATGATAAAATCCTGAGTTTCCTGGTATTTGGATTCCTGCAATCTGCAAACCTGTCCCAACATTTCCCAGTATCTTTACGGCTAAAATAGTGAACCTTTGCCTTTTCCATCCAGACTTTCAGGAGTGCATCCACAGCCAAAAACTACAACTATATGCTGGACACTATTTGTAACCTACGGAAAGAAACGACATTCTCTACCAATGGAAGACGGATGAGCATCTCTTACGGAGGAATGAGTTCATCGGAAATGCTACAACGAATTTGTGGAGCAGCAAAAGCAAGAGAGAGCTTTTAAGAGTTTGCATTGCTAACTTATCTAGAGGAATCTGCTTTTGTTCAGTTTTTATGTTCTTCTATAATCTAGGAGGAAGAAACGGAAAAATGCCCAGCTCGGTACAGAAATTCGCTATATTAACGGAGATAAAATACCCACTATGGCTTTTCAGAAATATGCTGGAGTTAAAGGAAGAAGAGCGGAGCTTTTTAATGAGGATCGCATTGCGGAAATTACAGATAGTGAAGGCAGAGCAGGAGATTGCTGCAGTATGTAATCGGAGATTCCATCCCGGCCTTAACTGGGAAGATGGTGGAGGACACATCCGTTGCTAGAAACCTTCGTTACCGCTCTTTGAGGCTTACCTAACCTTTATGAGAGGGCTATGAGAAGGAGCCGGAATCCATGAAGTGGGTGTCCCCAGTATGCGGATGCCAACATGGTAAAAAACAGACTTTTCGAGGCCCGTTTCTGCAGCCTATGCCAAGAGTACAGCCATTGAGGATGTATGCATGCAAAAATGCTGAAAATCAGTTTTCAGGAATCAGGAAAAAGGATACTCGTTCCATAGAATAATTTAATAGCTATTATTATTCTTTCTGAATTGCTTGAAAAATCTTATAGAATACAGCTACTGTTGACGAAAATCAAGTAGCTGTTTTTCTGTTTGCAGAGACAGTAAAGCTTCTTTGGGAAGAGGCGAATCAAGAGAATTTTGAAATCAGAAAAATATATAGAAACTAAAGCCAAGTAGGAGAGTAAGATTTGGCTCTTTGTGGATGAGTCGAAAGAAAGGATGGAATGGAAGAGAAGATATTTGTACGAAGAGACGATATACAGATTGGTATAGCAGCTTAGAGAACAGGTCAAAAGACATTCGTGTGACCATGATTGAAAATGAGAGTCTATCTGGATGCTTACTCGGGTTCGTTACATTGACGAAAAAGCTGGGCATATCTATATCGGGTACCTGAATGATAAGAATATCAGTGTCCCGAGAAGACGGCTGATTATTCGTCAGCATGAGAAAGCCGGACCGTGCCAAGATTCAGCTATCCATGAGATGAAAACGACAGCTGAAGAAAGAATGAGGTCATACTTTGATCGTACAGGAGGATAATGATTTTGCCTCCAACTCTTTAGACATTTTCGGAGGCTGGGTCGGCAATTTTCAAAAATGATGCGGTAGCCATTGATGTAAAATCTTATCAAAATCGGTGATGAGTATACCTTGCTAAACACAGCGTGATGTGGCGTATTTCCATGATGATTGGAAGAGATACAGCCTGCCAAAGGAAGAGCTGCATCAGCTGGGAATCTGGAGGACTTTTGCATGATGTGGAAAGGCAAAATTCCCCAATAAATTTTTGAATAAGCCGGGAAGCTAACAGACGAAGAATTTGAGTTATTCAAAACCACAGTCTTTTTCAGCTATGAGATTCTGAAGGAAAAGAACAACTTCTCTCCTATTATCTTGGACGGCATTACCTCATCATGAGAAGATGAACGGCATGGGGTACCAGGCGATACTATGGATAGCAAGCAGATTTCCCTCTCTCCAGAATTATCGCTGTAGCGGATGCTCTTTGATGCATTAGTTACCAAGCGTCCTTACAAAGGGACCATTACCGGACGAGCAGCTATGGAAATGATTTTGACTATGGGATCGGGAACTGGACAATGCTTTATTCAAAAGCTTTTATCGAAAGTGTCATTCTTATATCCTGTTGATACCATTGTTGAGCTATCCACAGAGGCAAATGGCTGAGTGGTGAGAGACAACAAGCGTTATCCCTACAAAGACCCAAGGTGGTAGAGCTGCAGACCCGGAATGGTTATGATTTCGTGTCATGACAGTGGAATGTAACAAAAATCATAGTTTTATAATATACAGAGGAAAAGGGATGGGAGAGTAGCCTGTCTCTTCGTTTTTAGTGCATTGAGATATGGAGAAAATTCACTTTTCTATGAATTGGCCCGGAAAGGGGCAATCTGAGCCTGCCGGTACTTGCTGAAAAGCGAAACTTGAAGCTTAGTACCGATGCGTAGCGAGCTTAGGGAGCGTGCCCTCTTTCCGGACCTGTTCTATGAAAAGATGTGAGTTGCATTATACTGTCCCTTTTCCCCTCTGTATATGAAATACTTTAAAGAGGGGAATTGTATGCTATACTAAATGTCAAAATGACTTTTTCAGCGGGTCCTGAGTCCTTTGCGGTAGTAAGGGGGTTACAGTGAGGCTTGATGAAGAAATATGATGTAGTAAATTGTGGGTGCAGGACCGGGAGGAATTTACGCGGCTTTACGAGTGATGAAAAACAGTAAGCTTTTCCGTGGTGGTTTTGGAGCAGGGGCATAGCCTGAAAAGACATTGTCCTATCGACGGAAAGAGATTTAAAAGTTGCATTTCCTGTAAAAAGCTGTTCCATTATGAGCGGCTTTTGGAGGAGCCAGGCACTCTCCGACGGAAAAATACAATATTACCAATGACTTTGGCGGAACGCTTTTACGAATACATCGGAAAGAGAGCTCTTTCCCTGATGCGTTATGTAGATGAAATCAATATGGAAAATGGTGGAGAAGGAACAAGACTTTTCTCTCCACCGCAGGAACAAAGTTTAAGAGCTTTTGCATGCAGAATCGTTTAAAAAGCTTTTGACGCTTCCAGTTCGCCACCTTGGAACAGACATCAACTACGTGGTATTGGAAAAATCTTTATGCCAAGCTTACGATCGAGGGTGGAATTCCATTTGATTGTCCGGTGGAGAAGGTGGAAAAAGCTGGAGAATGAGTGGCTTTCCATCTCCATACCAAGAAAGAAGATTTCTATGCGGACAAATGCATTATCTCTGTAGGTCGTTCCGGAAGTAAGTGGATGGAAACGGTTTTGCAAAGACATGAACACTTCCACCAAGTCCAATCGCGTAGATATCGGTGTTGCGTGGAGCTTCCTGCCGAATCTTCTCCCACTGAACCGATGAGCTTTAGCGAGAGTAAGATTGTTTATCGTGACCGAGCTGATTCTGAGGACAATGTGCGTACCTTCTGTATGAATCCTAACGGTATCGTGGTTAATGAAAATACCAACGGCATTGTTGCCGTAAACGGACAGCAGCTACGAGGGAGAAGAGCGGCATACGGAAAATACCAACTTCGCTCTTTTGGTGGCTACATTTTCTGAGCCCTTTGAGGACAGTAACGGATACGGTGAAAGTATAGTCTGACTTTCCAATATGCTGGGAGAGGCGTGTAATTGTTCAGCGCTTTCGGTGATTTCAGTGCGAGGAAGAAGAAGTAATCATAAGAGAATTGAAGAGGGACTCGGTAGCAGCCTACCCTTCCAGGCTACTCCCGGAGATTTGAGTCTGGTGCTTCCCAAGAGAATCTTGGGACTTGGTACTATGGAAATGATCATGCTCTGGACAAGATTGCTCCCTGGTACAGCCAATGAAGATACCTTCTTTATGGAGTAGAGGTTAAGTTCTACAACATGGAAGTGGCTCTTGAGTGAACATTTGGAATCCTGCTGTAAAGGGCTCTATGTGATTGGAGACGGTTCCGGTGGACCCACTCCCTTTTCCCATGCGTCTGCATCAGGAATCTTTTGTGTCAGAGAGATTGCCGGATAAATACAAGATATAGCACTATATTTTAACCATGTCTTGTAGTTGGAAAAATAATACAGATATCGAAAAAGGCAAAAATTGCTTGACAGTCCCATAATCTGGCAGCAGATACACAAGCTGTCGCATACAAGACCGGCAAAAAGTGAAAAGAACTAGGAAAATCAAGGCTCCAGCCAAGATGAACCGACTTTTGCAAAACTGAACCTTGAAAATCAAAGATCGAATAATACACAGACCCTGAAGATTCTTGAAGAATTTTTCAGTAATGCTTTCAAACGAAACTTACACGAACGGTTTTAATAAAACCAGTAAAGTAAAAAGGAAAAACAAAAGCTAAGCTAAGTTTTGACTGGAGAAAAGAACTTAAAGAGAGCAATCTCTTAACTTTTATGAGAGTTCGATCCGCAGCTCAGGATGAACGCTGGCGGCGTGCTCTAACAGCATGCAAGTCGAGCGAGATGCGTATCGAGCTTCGGCCGGAAGATACGTTATCTAGTAAGCGGACGGGTGAGTAACACGTGGGTAACCTGCCTTATGGAGGGATACGAGAGAAATCACTGCTAATAGCGCATAAGCACACACAGTGCCGCATGGTACAGGGTGAAAAGATTATCGCCATAAGATGGACCGCGTCTGATGTAGCCAGTTGGCGGGGTAAAAGCCTGCACAGCAACGATCAGTAGCCGATCTGAGAGGATGACTGGCCACATTGGGACTGAGACACGGCCCAAACTCCTACGGGAGGCAGCAGTGGGGGAATATTGCACGATGGAAACCCTGATGCAGCGACGCCGCGTGAGTGAAGAAGTATTTCGGTATGTAAAAGCTCTATCAGCAGGGAAGATAATGACAGTACCTGACTAGAGAAGCCCCGGCTAACTACGTGCCAGCAGCCGCTGTAAGACGTAGGGGGCAAGCGTTATCCGGATTTACTGGGTGTAAAGGGAGCGTAGACGGAATGGCAAGTCTGAAGTGAACACCCGGGCTCAACCTGGAACTGACTTGTGAAACTGTTGTTCTGAGAGTGTTGGAGGTGGGAGTGAATTCCTGTGAAGCGGTGAAAATGCGTGCAGATATCAGGAAGAACACCGGAGGCGAAGGCGGCTTACTGGACAACAACGACGTTGAGGGCTCAGAGCGTGGGGATCGAAACAGGATTAGATACCCTGGTAGTCCACGCTGTGAAACGATGAATACTAGGTGTCGGGTCAAAGCATCTCGGTGCCGTCGCCAACTGGGCACAGTATTCCACCTGGGGAGTACTGTTCGCAGAATGAAACTCAAAGGAATTGACTGGGACCCGCACCAGCGGTGGAGCATGTGGTTTAATTCAGAAGCAGCGAAGAACCTTACGCAAGTCTTGGTCCCATTGACAGAGTATGTAATGTACTTTCCCTTCAGGGGCAATGCGATGACAGGTGGTGCATGGTTGTCGTCAGCTCGTGTCTGTGAGATGTTGGGTTAAGTCCCAACGAGCGCAACCCCCTATAGTTAGTAGCCAGCAGTAAGATGGGCACTCTAACTGAGACTGCGAGGATAACCTGGAGGGGAAGCGATGATGACGTCAAATCATCATGCCCCTTATGACTTGGGCTACACTACGTGCTACAATGGCGTAAACAAAGGAAGCAAGAGGGTGACCTTAAGCAAATCCCTCAAAAATAACGTCTCCAGTTCGGACTGTGGTCTGCAACCTGACTACACGAAGCTGGAATCGCTAGTAATCGCAGATCGAGCATGCTGCGGTGAATAGCGTTCCCGGGTCTTGTACACACCGCCTGTCACACCATGGGAGTTGGTAATGCCCGAAGTCAGTGTCCCAAGAAAGGGAGCTGCCGAGCAGGGACCGATGACTGGGTGAAGTCGTAACAAGGTAGCCGTATCGGAAGGTGCGGCTGGATCACCTCCTTTCTAAGGAAGAAGTAGGGGGTTTGTGTGTTGATCGTTTTTGATGAATAGAGGGGCGACGGAAGTCGCGGCTTTTAGGAAAACTTGATAGAGAAGTTTCAAAAGAAACGATTCTAAGAGAAGAAACTAAAAGAATTAAATAGTTAAACTTTGTCCGGTGTTGATGCGTTTAGGGGAAACATCCGTTCATCCTCGAACACGACGGTTGCATAGACTTGAGCGGCCGAAAAATACTTTGCTGGTAACGGCACGGGAAGATAGGTGGATGCCGGACATTTTTTAAAAAAATAATACAATGTGTGCAGAACACATCGGGCTCATGACCCGACATTGTACTGCTTACGAAAAGTAAGCATCGTACCTTGAAAACTACATATCAAGAAATGATTATTCTAGTAAATAGAGTAAGACATCCCGAGGGGTGCAAGGTAAAAACTTGTGCAAAACGAGGAGGAAACCGAAAGGTTGACTTGCAAATCAGAAAAAGAGACACACACTAGGTGTCTCGAAACACTTGAGCAATCAGTGGAGAGTGGTTAAAGCAATGAAAGGCATAGGGTGAATGCCTGGGCACTGAGAGCCGAAGAAGACGTGATAAGCTGCGAAAAGCTGCGGGATTGGCAAATACGATTCGATCGCAGATATCTCGAATGGGGAAACCCACTAGAGAAAGCTCTAGCAAATACTGCTACAGCCAATACATAACTGTGCAGAGGGAACCCGCTGAACTGAAACATCTAAAGTGGCGGCGAGGAAGAGAAAACAACAGTGATTCCGAAAGTAGTGGCGAGCGAAATCGGAAGAGCCCAAACCAGGTGCGTGCACCTTGGGGTTCGGACCGCATTTGGTTCGTAGTAGAGTGGAAGACGATGGGAAGCGTCGCTACATGAGGGTGAAAAGCCTCCACGAGCGTAAAGGGAATGAGCGGAATCCAGAGTACTGTCAGACACGTGGAACCTGGCAGGAATACGGGGGATCCACCTAAGGCTAAATACTACTCAGTCGACCAATGGCGATTAGTACTGTGAGAGGAAAGGTGAAAAGGACCCCGGGAGAGTGAGAAAGAAGAACCTGAAACCCCTGTGTTTTACAAACTGTGGAACAGCGCAAGCTGAACCGCGTGCTTTCTGTAGAACGGTCCGGCGAGTTATGAAGTTACCGGCAAGGTTAGAGGACTGCAGGTCCGGAGCCGAAGCGAGAGCGAGTCTGAATAGGGCGCAAAGTCGGTAGATATAGACCCGAAAACCGGGTGACCTATCCACATGTCAGGATGAAGCTAAAAAGTAAAATTTGGTGAGAGGTCCGAACGCACATCCGTTGAAAAGGTGGCGATGAGGGTGTGGATAACGGAGAAATTCCAATCGAACCCGGAGATAGCTGGTTCTCCTCGAAATAGCTTTTAGGCTAGCCTCATGGAGAGTCTAACGCAGGTAGAGCACTGAATCTTGAGGGGCGTCAAGAGTTCACCACAGTGAATATCAAACTCGAATGGCGTATAGATATACATGGGAGTCAGACTGCGATATAAATTCCTAGTCAAAAGGGAAACAGCCCAGTATCTCACAGCTAAGGTCCCAAAAGTACATGTTAGTGGTAAGGATGTGGGATTTCATAGACAACTAGGATGTTGGCTTAGAGCAGCCACACATTCAAAAGAGTGCGTAATAGCTCACTAGTCGAGAGGTCCTGCGCCGAAAATTGACGGGGCAAAACATGACACCGAAGCTTAGGGGATGGTGTAAACCATCGGTGAGAGGAGCATTGAAAACTACGTAGAAGCGGTGCACTGAAGGATCCGTGGAGAGTTTTGAAGAGGGAATGCCGGAATGAGTAGCGAGATGGAGGTGAGAATCCTCCAGGCCGAATATCTAAGGTTTCCAGGGTAAAGCTGATCTGCGCCCTGGGTGAAAGTCGGGGACTGAGGCGAGGCTGAGAAGCGTAGTCGATGGACAACTGGTGTAGATTCCAGTACCTTACTAAATCAGAAATGTGGGGGACACATGGAGAAGAGAGAGCCGGGAATGAGAAGACCGGTGCAAGGGAGGTAGGAGATATGGTAGGAAAAACCGCTATGCAATCTGAAGACCTGATGCGGATCGAAAAAGATAGAGAAGCTCTTTAACTCTGTGGCGAGAAAAAGTCGCTATTGTGTTTAGTAAGCCCGTACCGCAAACCGACACAGGTAGATGAGGAGAGAATCCTAAGGCCGGCGGGAGAAGCATTGTTAAGGAACTCGTGCAAAATGACCCCTGTAACTTCGGGAGAAGGGTTGCCCAGCAACTGGGCCGCAGAGAAAAGGGCTCAGCAACTGTTTAGCAAAAACACAGGTCTCATGCGAAACCATGGGCAGAAGTATGGGCTGACGCCTCGCCCGGTGCTGGAAGGTTAAGAGGAGAGGTTAGCGCAGCGAAGCTTTGAATTGAAGCCCCAGTAAACGGCGGCGCAGCAAGTATAACGGTCCCTAGAGGTAGCGAAATTCCTTGTCAGGTAAGTTCCGACCCGCACTGAAAAGGCGTAATGATTTGAGCGCTGTCTCAACAATGCACCCGGTGAAATTGAAGTGCCAGTGAAGATGCTGGTTACCCGCGCCAGGAGCGGAAAGACCCGCATGGAGCTTTACTCCAGCATGATACTGGGATTCGGTAATATGCACAGGATGAGGTGGAGACGAAGAAGATGAGGGACTTCGGTTTTATCGGGAGTCGCTGTTGGGATACCACCCTTATGTTATTGGATTTCTAACCCTGGCCGTAAACCGGTCAAGGGACAAATGTCAGGTGGGGAGTTTGATCGCGGTCGCCTCCGAAAGTGTATCGGAGGCGCTCAAGAGTTCCCTCAGGATGGTTGGAAACCATCCAGAGTGCAAAAGGCATAAGGGAGCTTGACTGCGAGGGCGACGGTCCGAGCAGAGTAGAAAACTACGAGACTTAGTGATCGTGGTATGAAAGTGGGATTGCCATCGCTCAACGGATAAAAAGCCACCCTGGGGATAACAGGCCGAGTCTCCCCAGAGTTCACATCGACGGGGAGGTTTGGCAACCTCGATGTCGGCTCATCGCATCCTGGGGCTGTAGTCGGTCCCAAGGGTTGGGCTGTTCGCCCATTAAAGAGCGTATCGCGAGCTGGTTCAGAAGCGTCGTGAGACAGTTCGGTCCCTATCCGGCGCGGGCGTAGGATATTTTGAGAGGATCGTCCAGTGGTGAGAGGACGGGATGGACTGACCTCTGCTGTACCTGTTGGGAATCAATCCCATAGCAGGGTAGACAGAGTTAGGAATGGATACAACGCTGAGAGGCATCTAAGCGTGAAGCCAACCTCAAGATGAGATATCCATCGCAAGAGTAAGACCCCTTGAAGAGAACGAGGTGAGATGGGACTGAGGTGTAAGGTGTAGTACATATCTAGTCTGACAGTTACCAATAGGTCGAGGCTTGTCCAATGCGTCTGGTTTTTGTCTCAAAGTCTAGGAAGAATAATCAAGAGATATGTGGTTTACAGGTATGCCGATATAGCTCAGTTGGTAGAGCAACTGATTTGTAATCAGTAGGTCTTCGGTTCGAGTCCGAATATCGGCTTAAGCCTGCGCGTAGCGTAGGCTTTTTCATCTTATAAGACAACGATTAGATTATAAGATAATATTAGATTATTGAGAAAAAGCTTTTTCGTGGATTAGTTAAGCGATAAGAACTTGCTAAAAATCATTGATTTTCTTATAATCATTTACGGAACCGTAGCTCAGTTGGTTAGAGCACTCGGCTCATACCGATCGGTCCAGGGTTCGAGTCCCTGCGGTTCCCATGAAGAACTGTGTGAGAGCACTGTTCTTTTTATTCATAACGAGTATCGCTCTGCAAAGCGTGGGATATCTCGTTTGATATTTTACTATATATTTTTAAATAACAATTATTAGCACTAATACTATGTCGAGTGCTAATAATTGTGTTATACTAATCCTGTTTTTGCCGGAGTGTTTCTTTATCATTACAATCCGGAATTTGAGATTCTAGAGTATGCTTCTAATGTGAATCATTAAGAGCTGGGAAAGGAGTTAATTATGGAAAAAGAGGATCTTTATCAATACATGAGTGAGAATATATTTTCCTATTATTAAGAAGTGGATGTACAGTGATCAGGACATTTTTGTTCGTGAGCAGATTTCCAATGCTACGGATGCAGTTACCAAGTTGGAGAAACTTGCTTTAATTTCAGAGTGGGAAAAACCTGCAGACTATAAAGGAATGGTAAATGTTATTGTTAATCCAGATGCAAAAACCATTACCTTCAGTGACAATGGTATCGGTATGACTGAGGAAGAGGTAGAGAAGTATATTACCCAGATTGCCTTTTCCGGTGCTACCGACTTCATTGAAAAGTATAAAGATAAAGCCAATAGCGACCAGATTATCGGTCACTTCGGACTAGGTTTTTATTCTGCCTTTATGGTTGCGGATCGGGTTGAGATCGAAACTTTGTCTTACAAAAAGGATGCTAAACCGGTGCATTGGTCCTGCGACGATGGTACGGATTACAGTATGTCGGAAGGTACTAAGACTTCCCACGGTACAGACATTACCCTTCATTTGAATAATGATTGCTTAAAGTATTCCAATGAGTGGGAGATGCGTTCCATTATTGAAAAGTATTGTTCTTTTATGCCTGTGGAAATTTACTTGGAAAAGCTTCCTAAGGAGAGCCAGGAAATCTTAGCCTTCGAAAAGCTTCCTTCCGATGTGGTGCTGGAAGAAATCCCGGAGAAGGTGGAAAAGGATGAAAAAGGAGAGGAGAAAAAGACGGAGGCTAGACTGAAGATCGAAAAGCGTCCCATTCTCTTAAATGAAACCCATCCTCTTTGGGGAGAGTCTCCCTCTTCTGTTAGCAAGGATCAGTACTTGGACTTTTATAGAAAGACCTTTCATGATTACAAGGAGCCTTTATTTTGGATTCATTTAAATATGGACTATCCTTACCACTTAAAGGGTATTTTATATTTCCCCAAGATTAACTCCGAGTATGAATCCATAGAAGGTACTATAAAGCTTTACAATAATCAGGTCTTTATTGCGGACAATATTAAAGAGGTAATCCCTGAGTACCTGCTTTTGCTTAAGGGCGTTATTGATTGTCCGGATTTTCCTTTAAATGTATCCCGTTCTCAGCTACAAAATGACGGTTTTGTAAAGAAGATTTCCGACTATATAACCAAAAAGGTGGCAGAGAAGCTTTCCGGTTTATGTAAGACAGACCGTGAAAACTATGAAAAGTACTGGGATGATATTTCTCCCTTTATCAAGTACGGTATTCTTCGAGATGAGAAGTTTGCAGAGAAAATGAAGGATTATATCCTCTTTAAGGACTTGGAGGATCAGTATCTGACCTTACCGGAATTGAAGGAAAAGAAGAATGATAATGAGGAGATCCTAGAGAACAAGTCTGATGCCTCTTCTACAGAAAATGCTTCTGATAAGAGTTCTTCTGCCGGTGATGATGCTGCCGATACTGCTACAGAGAGTTCTGAGGAGACTAGTGCTAAGGAAGAGGAAAAGGAACAAAGAGTGTACTATGTTTCCGATGCCCTTGCCCAGAGTCAGTATATCCGTATTTTCAAGGAACATAAGAAGGAAGCGGTTTACCTTACAGAAAGAATTGACTCTGCCTTTATTTCCGAGTTGGAGGCAAGGAATGAGGGACTTCGTTTCCAAAGGATTGACGCAAACTTCCAGGAAGCTATGCAGGAAAAGCTTTCCGAGGAGGAGCAGAAGAATCTTCTAAGCCTTTCTGAAAAACTGGAGAAGAGCTTCCAAAAGAATCTTTCCAAGGATAAATTACAGTTAAAGCTGGAGAGACTCTTATCGGATACCCCTGCAGCGCTTTTGTCCATCTCTGAGGAATCCAGAAGAATGCAGGATATGATGAAGATGTATGCGATTTCCGGTATGCCTATGGGTGAGCTTCCTTTAGAAGAAAGCTTTGGGTCTCAAAACGAAAAAGCATCCTTTGGTGCTCATCTTGAAAAATGAAGCTTTTTACTGGATACAGAAGAGGAAGCTTTGGAAGAGCAGATGATGACTTGGCTCGTATTCAAAATGCCGGTCTGGATGGAGAGGATATGAAGCGTTTTGTGGAGCGCTCTGAGAAATTGCTTCTCGCCTTTGTGGAGAAAAAATTAAGGATATAGAAAAAAGTACTCAAACCTAAGGGAATGAGTGCTTTTTTTAGCTCTTTTTTGCCACTAGACAAAGAGGATAGGCTTATGTTATAAATATAACGATGCAAAAGTATGGAAATAACTGCTTGAGTCTTTAAGCGGTATATTTTGGGAGTAGAGGAGGAGTATGAAGAACGAGAAATTTTTATCCTATTTGGTCATTTTCGCCGGCATTCTCTGTGCAGTGATTTTGGGGATTCGTTCCTGGAGTACCGGGCAGGGAAAGAAGGTGGAAGCTTCAGCTACAGCGAAGACTCAAAAGGTCACCGTACCGGGATTTGGAGGAGACATAGAGCTTGAGGTTACTGCAGATGAAGAAAAGCTATATGCGGTAAATGTTCTTAGCAATTCGGAAACTCAGGGAATCGGGAGCAAGGCCATTGAAGCCCTTCCTGCCTTGATGGTGGGCAGCAAAGCTTTTAATGTGGACGGTATTGCGGAGCCACCTGTATCCAGTACCGCTCTTCGGACCGGTGTGTGGAACAGGCTATTACAGAATGGGCTTCTGCTAGAGAAGTTCAGTACGGCAAGTGGCGGAAGCAGTGCCAATGCTGAGCCGGCGAAGGATCAGAATCTGGAAGCGGATGTGGTAGTCATCGGCGCAGGTGGAGCAGGAATGATTTCTGCGATTACTGCAGCTGACTTAGGCAAGTCTGTAGTGATTTTTGGAAAAGCCAGGCCATGGTAGGGAGGAAACTCCATCAGAGCGACCGGAGGAATGAATGCGGTCGCTACGAAGTGGAGAAATGAAAATACCTTTGAAGAGGTGTGGGGTAGAAAAACCTTAGCTACCGCAACAGAGAAATATAGTGGATCATGAGACCATTACTGCTGAGCGGAGAAGGTAGAGACAGTACGAAAGCTTTATCAGGGCAAAATCGAGATGATATTTCTGATTCTGTAGAGCTGATGGAATTGACACCATGATAGGCGGAAAGGGAAAGAACGATCCTTCCTTAGTGAAGGTACTGGCAAAGCCTACTCTGCCGGAGCCATCGACTATTTGGATGAACTGGGCATGACCGTGCACAATGTTGGTTCCTTTGGAGGTGCTTCCGTTAAGAGAATTCATCGCCCTGTGGATGAAAACGGTAAGGTGATTGCGGTTGGTTCCTACATGATTCCTATTTTGGAAGAGAATCTGAATAAGAGAGAGAACATTACATTACTGACTTCTGTAACAGCGGAAGAAATTACCAAGGCCGAGGATGGAAAGATTTCCGGCGTGAAAGGGCTAAAGGAAGTTCCGGAAATTCCGTGAGGTAAAGGCTCCTGTGGTCATTGTGGCCACTGGTGGTTTTGCAGCCAATATGGAAATGGTAGAAAAGTACCAGCCAAGCTTAAAGGGATATATGTCTACCAACGCGGCAGGTGCATTGGGACAGGGAATCACCATGGCGGAAGCTGTTGGAGCGGACACCGTGGATATGGACCAGATTCAGATTCACCCCACAGTAACTACAAATGATGCACATCTCATTACAGAGGGCTTAAGAGGAGATGGTGCTATCCTGGTGAATCAGGAAGGTCTCCGTTTTACCGATGAAGTAGGAACCAGAGACGCGGTATCCAAGGCGGAGATTGAGCAGACCAATTCTCAGGTTTATCTGGTAATTGATAATAAGATGGTGGAGAAATCCGCGGTTATTCAGGGCTATATTAAATCCGGTTATACGGTAACAGGAGAAGATGCCAAGAGTCTAGCCAAGGCTATGGGTGTTCCTGAGGAGGCCTTTGAAAAGACCATTACTGGGAGGTGGAATGACAGTCAACAGCAGAAGATACTGCTGGAAGAACCAGCTTTTGCTGAACAACTGGATACAGCACCTCTATGCTATTAAGGTAACTCCCGGAGTTCATCACACTATAGGCGGACTTCGAATCAACGGGCTAACTGAAGTTTTGGATAAGGACGGTAACGCCATTCCCGGACTTTTTGCGGCAGGAGAAGTTACCGGTGGAGTGCACGGCGCTAACCGTTTAGGCGGAAATGCAGTAGCAGACTTGACCGTTTTTGGAAAAATTGCAGGAGAATCTGCTGCGAGTACCGGGGGAATAGAAAATTTCCTAAGGACCGAACTTTCCATGGGATTGTACCGGGATAGGGGTAGGAAAAAGAGGCTAAAGAACTTATTCTTTGGCCTTTTTTTGTCGTCATATTTTATAGGAATGGATAGGGACTGTAAAAAGAAAGTAAGGAAAGTAGACTTGCGAAATCCGTAAAAATGAGATAGAATAAGGCAAGTTTTGAGAGGGACGTGTATTTATGAATAATGAAAATGAATCATACTTGGATTATTAAACCGGTGCAGAATAGTATGGCGGCATCAGAGGTATTAAAAGAAGTTTATACAGCATTAACCGAGAAGGGCTATAACCCTATTAACCAGATTGTAGGGTATATTATGTCCGGAGATCCTACCTATATTACCAGCTATAAGGGAGCCAGAAGTCTGATTAATAAGGTAGAACGGGATGAACTCCTGGAAAGAGTTGATGCGGAATTATGTAGAGAGAAATTAAAAAGTCATAAAGCTTTTTGGTCTTTTCTGAGTCCCGGAGGACCTTTTCTTCCAATTTCAGTAGGAGTAGTATGCAGTTTTAGCATTGGATTACGGATCCAAAACTGGTGAGGGCTCGCCATCACTGGTCCTTTGGTCTCATTGTTCAGCCCCTCCGTACCATTTGGCGGGAAAGGGAGGGCAAATTACGAAAGACCGTAGAAGAAATCGTAGAGATTTGTAAGGACTATCAGGTGGAAGAGCTGGTTCTAGGCTATCCTTGCCATATGGACGGCAGTGAGGGAAGAGGTGGAACGGGTTCTTGCTTTCAAGAAATGCTGAAGAAAAATAGAGCTTCCCATACATTTTGTGTGATGAGGGGCTTGAGTACCATGGAAGCGGAAGAGATTCTATGGGAAAACGGGTCCCAAGAGAAACAAAAGAAGTTTTTGGACCAGGTAGCAGCCCAGGTGATTTTAGAGGATTTTCTTCGAAACAGAGAAGGAAAAAATACAGAAATACCCTAAACGCAATCAGTAAAAGCAGGAAATAAAAGTATACGAGTGTAGTAAGGAATATAGTCAGAATTGAAGTAATCAATAAAGTACAAGTAAAAATACAAATAAAAAGTGAATATTAAAGTACAAATAAAAGAGAACAATCCATTTAACAGTGTAGTATGAGAGGAAGGAAAAATATGGAAGGCGGAAGAATTCGTTTGCGTTCGGAAGAAGATGATTTAGAGTTGGAGATTTTGGAAGAAACAGTGGTACAGGGGTGAGGCTATATATTGGTTACCGATGCTCAAGAAGGAGAAGACGGCGTTTGCTATGTTATGAAGGACACTTCCGCGCCTGAGGATGAGGAAGCAGACTTCAGCTTTGCCGAGGGGGAAGAGGCGGAACGCATTATGGATATCTTTGCGGAGCTTTGTCCGGAGAAGACATTACCATAGAGCGATAGTATTCAGGAGAACTACCAAGACTGAAGAGCGTTAAGGCCGAGAAGAAGCGTTTGTCTCGTTGGTATCGTAAAGCTTTGGAAAAAGTTGCCGAGGCTCAAGAGGCCGGTGGAAGCAAAAAGATTCTAAGGAAGAAGCGGAAATCATTTAGAAAGGAAAAACAGTGTTTTCGTATAAGACGCTGTAGAACTGTATAAATTTAGAAGTAAAAATGAGAAGAAAGGATAAGAATGAAAGAAGGAAACGGAAATAGCAACAACGGTGCTGAAAAGAAGAGGTAGAAGGAGGCCATCGTGTTGTACAATGTACGTAAGAGCCAGATTGGAGAAAATCTAAAAAGTACAGATGGCAGGAGAAGCTATCGAACAGCCAATGCAAGAGCAACAGCAAAAGCAGGAAAGCAGGATGGTGAATGTGCCGACCCCAAGAAAAAGATCATTGAGGCCCTAGACGCAGAGAAGAGGATAGCCGATGTATAGCGGAGAGATTTCCCCTTGCTCACCGGAACCATGGAGTATCGGAAACAGAGTCCTAGAGACAAGAAAGCCCAAACATAGCTCAGGGATCTGTAAAGGTCATTCCCTGGGAGGACTGGATCGGATCGGTATGAATATTACCGCCATTGAGACGGAAGAAAGCCTGATTATTGTGGACTGCGGTCTGGCCTTCCCTACAGATGATATGTTGGGAATTGATTTGGTGATTCCGGATATCAGCTATATTAAGTCTAAGATTCATAAGATGAAGGGCTTTGTAATTACCCATGGTCACGAAAGACCATATCGGTGCTTCTGCCCTACGTTTTTACAGCAGATTAATGTTCCATCTATGCCACAAAAGCTTACCTTGGCTTTTGATTCAGAAGAAAGCTCGTGGAAAATGGCCTGAGATAAGCTGGTGAAAATGAAGACCATGAAGTTCAGTCAGTCCGTAAATTTCGGAGACCTAAAGGTGGAATTCGTAAAGACCAACCACTCCATTCAGGATGCGGCTGCTCTGGCGATTACCACCCCTGCCGGTGTGATTATCCATACCGGAGACTTTTAAGGTGGACTATACTCCTGTATTCGGAGACCAGATTGACTTGACGCGTTTTGCGGAGTTGGGAAAGAATGGCGTTTTGGCTATGCTGCGATTCCCCATGCCTAAAAGCCCGGATTTACCATGTCGGAAAAAGACGGTGGGCGAACCTGACTTGATTTTTGCAGAGCATCAGAATAACAGGAGTATTGTGGCAACCTTGCCTCAATATGAGACCGTGTGCAGCAGATTATTGACACCGCGGCAAAGTATAAGAGAAAGGTTGTGGTAGAGGGACGCTCCATGGTGAATGTTATCGCCGTGGCTTCAGAGTTGGAATACATCCATATCCCGGAAGGTACCCTCATTGACATTGAAAACTTAAAGGATTATCCGGATGAGCAGACCGTTTTGATTACCACCGGCTCTCAGGGAGAGTCTATGGCGGCTCTTTCCCGTATGTCCAGCGGCATGCATAGAAAGGTCAGCATTGGCCCCAATGATGTGGTAGTCATGTCATCTCACCCCATTCCCGGAAATGAGCGGGCGGTAGATAGAGTAGTCAATGAACTTTGTAAGCTCCATGCTAAGGGATTATGCAGGACACCCATGTTTCCGGTCACGCCTGTGCAGAGGACTTAAAGCTGTTATATTCTTTGGTAAAGCCTAAGTATGCTGTACCTTTCCACGGAGAGTTCCATCACAGAAGATCTGCGGCAACTTTAGCAGAATCCGTTGGCGTGGATAAGGATAAGTGCCTGATGCTGGACAACGGCGATGTCCTGGAGTTTACAGCAAACGGGGAAGAAGCCAGCTACAGCATCAAGGAGAAGGTTCAGGCCGGAGGTATTTATGTAGACGGACTGGGTATCGGTGATGTTGGGAATATCGTACTGAGAGATCGTCAGAATCTGGCACAAAACGGAATTATCGTAGTGGTTCTGACCTTGGAGAAGTATTCCGGACACTTGATGGCAGGACCGGATTTGATTTCTCGAGGCTTTGTCTATGTTCGAGAGTCTGAGGACTTGATGGAAGAGGCCAAATGTGCAGTCGCAGGATGTGGTGGATGACTGCCTTGCACCCTATGTCAGTGACTGGGGAAGATTAAGACCCAGATTAGAGACAGTTTATCCGACTTCCTTTGGAAGAAGATTAAGAGAAATCACTGTGATTTTACCGGTAATTATGGAGGTATAAGCGGAAAATGGAGAAAAGAAGCATCTTAAGGGCATTTACCCAAATTCTGATGAGTGTATCCGTACGCTTTCTTTTTCTCGTCTGTCTTTTGTTTTTGATTTTACAAGGGGTACAAGTTGCCTATCGCTATGGCCATGGTCTGATGTATGACCATGCCATGGAAGCACTCAGGAAGAGAAATTGCTCTGGAAATTCAGGAGGAGAATCCTGGAAGGAGGTGGGGGAAAGGGCTGAAAGCCTTGGGCTCATTCAAAATGCCCAGGCCTTTGCTCCTGAAAGCCAAGCTTTCATCTAGTAAGCTCCTTCAGGAAAATATACTCTGACTACTGCCATGACCCAGGTGGAAATGCTGGACAGTATTACGGAGGAAGGAAAGAAAAATCAGGAATTAAGCGATAAAAACTTAGTGACTGAAACCGAAGACTCAAGCACCGAGGAAAGTCAGGAAGAGCAGGAATTCGGTGTCGGAAATGAAAATGAATAGGAAGTACTTTGGATAAAAAAGAAAGAATCAGCCAATTTATACAGTCTTTTCTCCCGGAAAGAAGTGCTTTCCTGGAGAAGGTTCGCAAGGAAGCGCTATCGGAGGCCGTCCCTATTTTACGGGAGGAAACCGCAGCGCTTCTTCGTGTTTGTTTGAAGACGAAGGATAAGCCTAAAATCTTGGAATTGGGTACCGCAGTGGGGTATTCAGCTTTGGTAATGATGGATGCCATAGAGGGAGAAGGGGAGATTGTGACTGTGGAAAATTTCCCTCCCAGAATCGAAAAGGCGAAGGAGAACTTTGGGGCAAGCCCCTATAAGGATAAAATTTGTCTGATGGAGGGAGACGGAGCGGAGATTTTGGAGGAGCTTTTAGAAAAGAAAGAGCAATTTTCCTTCATTTTCCTTGATGCGGCCAAGGCTCAATATCCCCTGTGGTTTCCTTCCCTTTTGAAACTATTGTCTTCCGGTGGTATACTCTTTTGTGACAATATTCTTCAGGGAGAATTGTTGTTGGAAAGTCGCTTCTATTTAGAGAGAAGACAAAGAACCATCCATAAGAGGATGAGGGAGTTTTTAAGACTTCTGCAAAGGGAGGAAAGTCTGGAAACCTCCATTTTACCCATAGGAGACGGGGTAAGTCTTTCCATCAAGAAATCATAGAGTGAATCAGCAAAAAGATTGGTATATAGGTTCCTAAGCACAAAGAGCTCCCTAAGTACAAAGAGTTCCTAAGCACAAAGAGCCCATAAGTACAAAGAGCTCATGAGTATAAAAGCGTATATGAGCATAAAAAGTAGATGAGTACATAGAGTAGAAAGTAGGATTATGAATAGAAAAGTTGAGTTGTTAATTCCGGCAGGCTCCATGGAGGGTTTAAAAACTGCCATCCATTATGGGGCGGATGCCATCTATATGGGGGGAGAGGCATTTTCCTTGCGGGCAAATGCCAAGAATTTCAGTTTGGAGAAGATGAAGGAGGCGGTGAACTATGCCCATGAAAGAGGGGTAAAGGTCTATGTTACCGCCAATATTTTGGCTCATAATGCGGATTTACTGCCTATGCGGGAGTATTTTTCCGAACTGAAGGAAGTAGGGATGGACGCGGTATTGGTGGCGGATCACGGTGCCTTCCTTTTCAGCAAAAGAAAATGATGCCCGGGGTAGAGATTCATATTTCCACCCAGGCCAACAATACCAACTATGAAACCTTCCGCTTCTGGCATCAGCTGGGCGTAAAGAGGGTGGTTTGTGCAAGAGAGCTAAGCTTAGCTGAGATTAAGGAAATTAGGGAGCATATTCCGGAGGATATGGAGATTGAGAGACCTTTGTGCATGGGGCGATGTGTATGTCCTATTCCGGACGCTGTCTTCTTTCCAGCTTTTTCACAGGCAGGGATGCTAACCAGGGTGCTTGTACCCATCCCTGTCGCTGGAAGTATTCTCTCATGGAGGAAAAGCGTCCCGGAGAGTATTATCCTGTGTTTGAAAATGATAGGGGAACCTACATTTTCAATTCCAAAGACCTGAATATGATTAGCCATATTCCTGACCTGATTGAGGCGGGAGTGGATTCTTTAAAGATAGAAGGGCGAATGAAGACGGAGCTGTATGTGGCTACCGTGGCCAGAACCTATAAGGTGGCTATTCAGGATTATCTGGAGGATCCGAAGAAGTATGAGGCGAAGCTTCCGATTTATGAGGAAGAAATCCGGAAATGTACCTTTAGAGACTATAGTACCGGCTTCTACTACGGTAGACCGGATGAGGAGGATCAGATTTATGGCAACAACAGCTATAGTGCAGGGGCCATTTATCTGGGAACAGTGGAGAAGGTGGAGGGAGAATTTGCCTTCTTACAGCAGAAAAATAAATTCTCTGTGGGAGAAAGCATTTCCATTATGAAGCCAAATGGGGATAACTTGGATACGGAAGTTTTAGCCATGGAGGATGCGGATACCGGAGAAGCACTGGAATCCTGTCCCCATTCCAAGCAGAATTTAAAGATTCGTTTTTCCGTTCTTCCGGAAGCCCAGGATGTATTAAGAAGAACCGAAGAAAAATAAAAGGCAAATTTTTCCAAAGGGAATCACTTTAAAGGGAATCACATAAAAGGAAAAAGCTTTAGTAGTTTTTAGCAGGAAGCTAAGAAAGGAGAGGAAATGGGAATTGTGTTTATTGTTTTGGCCATAGCTAGTTTTCTTTACTTTGGCTTCTTATGGACAGCCGCTTCTTATCTTTCCTTTCTTTGGATTTGGATCGTTTTAGGCCTGCTTCACCTCCTTATGGCTTTTGTTTATAAGGCACCGGAGCGCTTTCGGAAAAAGCCCTTGTTCTTCCGCTTACGGCTTTTTGCCTTAAGCAGCTATACTTTATTTTTCCTCCTATTTAGCTATTTGATTGGATATCTTAGTCAGTACCGCTACGGGCAGTGGAAGGATTCCCTTTCCTATATTTTGGTGGTGGGTTCGGAATTGGAGAATAATAAGACCACAGCCTTACTTCGCAATCGTTTGGAAAGAGCGGCACTTTGCTATAAGGAAAATCCGGAAGCCACCCTTATCCTTTCCGGCGGGAGAGGAAGGCATAGTGCCAGTGCTGAAGCCAGTGTGATGTATCACAGCATGCTGAAAATGGACATTCCTGCAGAGGCAATGTTGATGGAGTTTTACTCTAAGAATACTGAAGAAAAAGATTTCCTATGGCATTGAAAGTATTTTTTCAGGAAGAGCAGGATCGGGCTGTAACCGCCAAACACGAGAAACTGCGAAAGGCGGAGGCGGCTTTAAAGCAAAGATTGGCAGCCAATCAAAACCAAATTATAGAATATGCAGAGGAGGCGGAAGAGCCTGGGAGGGAACAGAGTATATCCATAGGGATTGTCAGTTCCCAGTATCATATGCTCAGAACATGCAAATATGCGGAACAGGCTCTGAAAAAGCAGAGTGAGGAGGGGAAGGTGGAAGCTTCCCGGAAAGTCAGTATTGTGGGCTTTCCTTCCGTAGAGGAGCCCTTACTTCGCCCCCACCTGTATTTTCGGGAAGCTCTAATTCTAATGGGAGAAAGGCTTTGCCGCAAGTTATAAGAAATAAGCTATTGGAATAGAGGATAAACTTTCGGAATAGGGAAGGAACTATCGGAATAGGAACGAAATAAGATATTCAAAGCTAGAAAGGAATAGAAATTTTGATGAAGGCATATCAGTTTATAGAAGAAAAAGAAATACAAGAGCTGGAAACCATGGCACGGGTGTATGAGCATAAGAAGACCGGCGCCAAGGTTTTATGCTTGGAGAATAAGGATGACAATAAGGTCTTTAGTATTGCCTTTCGTACCCCTGCGGAGGATTCCACCGGAGTGGCTCACATTACAGAGCATTCCGTGCTTTGCGGTTCCAAGAAGTTTCCTTTGAAGGACCCCTTTGTGGAGCTGGTGAAGGGCTCCTTAAAGACCTTTTTAAACGCCATGACCTATCCGGACAAAACCGTTTATCCGGTGGCTTCCCAGAATGATAAGGACTTCCAAAATCTGATGGATGTGTATTTGGATGCGGTTTTTCATCCCAATTGCCTGGAAAACTACCAAACTTTTTTGCAGGAGGGCTGGCACTATACTCTGAACGAGGAGGAAAGTTGGGCTATAGCAGCGTGGTCTACAACGAGATGCGAGGGGCATTTTCCGACCCAGGTCCAATACTGGAGCACTACCTTCCATTCCCTTTTCCCGGATACCAGCTACGGCAATGAGTCAGGGGGAGATCCGGAGGACATTCCAAAATTAACTTATGATGCCTTTAAGGCCTTCCATCAGCGCTTTTATCATCCTCCAATTCCTTCATTATCCTCTATGGAGACATGAATATGGAGGAGAAATTAAAGTGGATTGATGGGGCTTATCTTCAGGACTTTGAACGGATTTCTCCCCAATTCCGAAATTTTGCGGCGAAGCCTTTTGGGAAAATGGTAAGAAAAGCCAGTATTATCCTATTTCCGAGAAGGATAGCAGCGAAAAATAAGGCTTATCTTTCCTATAACTTCGTTTTGGATGCAGAGGCAGGATGCAGAAGAAGTCTATGGCATTTTTCCTATCTGGACCACGCCCTTCTTTCCGGTCCCGGAGCGGTTTTTAAAAGCAAAAGCTTTTTGGAAGCCGGTTTGGGAGAGGATGTTTTCGGAGAGCTATTCCGACGGCATTTTACAACATTACTTTTTCTGTCATCAGTAGAGAATGTTTCCGAAGAAAGAAGACGAATTCTTTCAGTTGATTCAGGATTGCTTCTTGGATGCCGCGGAAAGATGGTTTTGAGATCGTAAGACCATTTGGCGGCGATTCACCATGATGCCTTCAGTATAAGGAGGCGGATTGCGGCAGTACTAAGGGATTGGTTTGCAGCTTAAATGCTCTGGTTCCTGGCTCTACGGAGAAGCCCTGGCTCTACCTGGAGGCGGAGGCTCTTTATAAGGACTTGATGGAAGATGTGGAAAGGGCTGTTTTGAGAAAGCTCCTAAAGGAGACCTTCCTGCATAATCCCCATTCCTCCCTCCTTCGTTTATTGCCCAAGAAGGAATGACAGAGGAAAAAGAAGCGAAGCTGTCAGAAGAACTACAGGCCAGGTGGCAGGCATTTTTCCGAGAAGAAGGGGCGCATCAAAAAGAGAAGGGCTGAGCTCTTTATCAACGCAGACAGGAAACACGGAGGAGGCTTTAAAGACCTTGCCGGTGCTTTCTCGAAAGGATGTAAGACAGGAGGCAGAGTCTATCACTTATCAGGAGGAAGCCTTGGGGATCGGAAGCTGATTTTTGAGTGCCAGGAGACTCTAAGGAGTACTGTATCTGCGCACTGCAATTCCCATACCGACGGACTTAGCGGGAGGAACTTTCCACCTTTCCTTCTTAAAAACTTGTCTTGCCTATATGGATACGGGAAACTATCGTTTTCGGGACTTGAATTCAAGATTTATCTTCATACCAGGAGGCTTTAGTGTGGATTTAACAGCCTATCCGGATTTTGTAAGATAGCTATACAGCTGTCTTTGCCCTGGACTTTAAGCTTCTACAGGGCGAACTGAAAAATGCGGTAGAGTATCTGAGGAAATGCTGTTTAGAACAGGTATATCAGGAGGCACATTTCCGAGATTCTTTTTGGAGGCTAAGTCAGAGAAAGAATGCGCTTAGAGGTTCAGGGCACAGCTATGCAGTGAATCGTGCTATGTCAACTTTCTCCCCGGGATCTCATTTTCAGGAGCAGATTAAGGGGATTGTATATCTAAACTTCCTGGAGAAGCTGGAAGAGGATTTTCGAAAGAATCCTAAGGCTTTGGGAGAAAAGCTTTCTGCTTTATCCAAAAAATTCTTTAGCGGAAAGACTCCTTCTTGCAGTAGGGAGGGGATACCGGAATTTTTCGAGAAGGGAAAAGGAAAGAGCTTTCTTCATTCTTGGAAGGCGTTTTTCCGGAAAAGGAAGACTGGAGAGAAACAAAGTTTGTGAGGAGAAAAAGAGCGCAGGAGAGCCTTCAGTACCGCTTCTCAGGTCAACTATGTAGCGACCGCAGGCTCCTTCCAAGGAGAGGATACTCCCTATACCGGAAGTCTGAAGGTCTTAAAGGTAATTTTGTCCTATGATTTCCTTTGGAAAAATATCCGGGAACAGGGAAATGCCTATGGAGCGATGTGCGGTTTTGGACGAAACGGGGAAAGCTTCATGGTTTCCTATAGAGATCCCCATGTGCAAAGAACCTTGGAGCAATATCGTAAGGTGGCAGAGTATCTTGAAAACTTCAAGGCTACAGAATTGGAACTAAACAAGTATGTGATTGGTGCCATCTCCGAATTGGATATGCCGAAATCTGCCTATACCAAGTTTCTTTTGGGATTAAGCTGCTATATCTCCAAGCTTACAAAGGAAGATTTGCAGAGAGAAAGGGATGAGCTTTTGGATGTGGAGGAGAAGGATATTCGAAATCTTTCGGTTTATATCAAGAGAGCCTTCCAAGAAAAGTCTCTATGTGCTATAGGAAATAAGGGAGAGCTGGAAAAGGCCAAGTCTGCCTTTGAAAAACTGGAAGAGATTTAATAGATGGGGATAAAAAACATAAGGCTTTTGGTCTGAAAGGGAAGGGAGCAAAACGATGGGTTCTGTAATTGATGATTTTTGCCAAGGAAAGAGGCGAGGAAGTAAAAACAGCGGAAGGGCCGGTGAAGTCCGGCTTTGTTTCCAGTTGGAGTCTTCCCAATGCGGGAAAGTCCACTCTTTTGAATGCTCTCATCGGACAGAAGGTGGCCATTACTTCAAAAAAGCCCCAAACCACCAGAAATCAAATTATGGCGGTGTATGATGAGGAGAGGGGACAAATCGTTTTCCATGATACTCCCGGGATCCTGGGGCGAAAAACCAGCTATCCGTTTGCATGGAATCCGTAGCGGAAAAGGCTTTAGGAAACGGAGACCTGGTTCTTTATATCGTGGATGCCACCGAGCAAAAAGGAGATAAGGAAGAGCAGATACTTTCTCTTCTAAAACATAGTAAAAGAAAGATTATCCTGGTTTTAAACAAGCTGGACCTCTTAGGGGCGAAGATGCCTATTTGAAAAAAAAGGAAGACTATGAAAAAGAGTTAAACTTTGCTGCTATTGTAGGAATTTCCGCCTATAAGAGTCAGGGAGCTTGGAGGAGTTAGAGGATATTCTCTTTGACTTGCTTCCTATGGCCCTCGCTACTACGACGAAAAACCATTACGGATCAGCCGGTGCGAGAGAGTGCAGCGGAGCTGATTCGAGAGCAGGCTCTATACAAGCTGGATAAGGAAATTCCCCATGGCATTGCGGTGCTGATGGATAGCATGCGGGAGAGAAAAAACGGTATCTGGGATGTGAAAGCCACCATTGTCTGTGAAAAGGACAGCCACAAGGGCATCATTATCGGAAAGGGCGGTGCCATGCTGAAAAATATCGGTACCGGCGCCAGAATTCAGATGGAATCCCTTTTGGAAGCCAAGGTGAATCTACAGCTCTTTGTGAAAGTGCGAAAGGATTGGAGAGAAAATCCGGCTTATCTTCAGGAGTACGGCTATATGAGAGCAGAAGTAAAGCTTTGTAGGGGCGAGAAAGTTCCCTTTGCAGAAGCCAAGATTGGGAACGAGAAAGTTCCGTTTATAGAAGCTAAGATTGGGAATAGCAGTTTAGGAATGGAAAAGTACTATTAGGAAAGTAGAAGGGTTCAGTGAAAGAGGAAATTGTTCTTCACGGAGTAGTGCTGTCCGAGCACAGCTTACGGGAGTTTGACAAGCGATTGCAGCTTCTCACCATGGAGAGGGGAAAATGACGGTTTGGGCCAGCTGGCAAGCGTCCCAACTCCCTCAGCAGGAGCCATAGCTTTGTTTTTGAGAAATTTCATTTACGGGAAGGGAAAGGCAGGAGTATACCCTTCGCTCTGTAGGGGTGGATGCCTATTTTTGAAGAAATTGCCAAGTTTTAGAAAAGGACCTGCTATGCCGCCTACTTTTTAGAACTGGCGGAGCTGGTGGCCCAGGAAAATCTGGAGGCTCCCCAAATGGTGGAGCTTCTTTACCTTTCTCTAAAAGCTCTCCTTCATAAGGGGATTGAAAAACGACTTGGTTAGAAGAATCTTTGAGCTTCGTATGCTGATGCTGGAGGGGGAGTATACAGAAGAGCCGCCTCTTCCTGTGGGAAAAATCGGTGCAGGATGCCTGGCGTCATGTTTTGGCGGTACCTTTGGGAGGCTCTATACCTTCACTTTGGAGGAGGAACCCTTCTTGCCTTTTCTCAAAATGTAGACTACCTTTGCAGAGAGAGTTTTTCCAAAAGCAATTTCAAAGTCTTAGAATATTAAAGAGCTTGGGGGCCCTAAGGCAATGATTCTTGCCAGCTCCCTTCCTTTTATATGAGTGTATATTTATAGAGTTTTTCAATATTTATTCAGGGAAAGGGCATGGATGTTCCAAAGAACAGGCCTTTGATGTATAATAAAAACTTATGCTTACAAAGGCAAATAGCGAAAATGCCTTGGGAGAAGAATGAGTATTAGAGATAAAGAAACATTGGGTGAAGCAGAAAAAGACTGAGGAGAGAAAAAATGCCAAAAGGAATTATACCATGGACACCATTGTGTCCTTAGCAAAAACCAGAGGATTTGTATATCCCGGTTCCGAAGTTTACGGTGGTCTTGCCAATACCTGGGACTATGGAAATTTAGGAGTAGAGCTAAAGAACAATGTTAAAAAGGCTTGGTGGAAGAAGTTCGTACAGGAGTCCAAGTACAATGTAGGAATTGACTGTGCAATTTTAATGAATCCGCAAACCTGGGTGGCATCCGGGCATTTGGCAGGTTTTTCAGATCATCTTATGGACTGTAAGGAATGCCATGAGCGTTTTTCGTGCGGATAAGGTCGTTGAGGATTTCTGTGAAAGCCATAATATTCCTTTGGAGGGTTCTGTGGATGCCTGGTCTAAGGAGGAGATGGAGGATTTTGTAAGTTCCAGGGAAGTACCCTGCCCAAGCTGTGGAAAGCACAACTTTACGCCGATCCGTCAGTTTAATCTGATGTTTAAGACCTTCCAGGGGGTTACGGAGGATGCGAAGAACACGGTTTACCTTCGCCCTGAAACAGCCCAGGGAATCTTTGTGAATTTTAAAAATGTGCAGAGAACTTCCCGAAAGAAGCTTCCCTTTGGAATTGCCCAGGTAGGAAAGTCCTTCCGTAACGAAATTACCCCGGGAAACTTCACCTTCCGTACCAGAGAGTTTGAGCAGATGGAATTGGAGTTCTTCTGTAAGCCGGATACGGATTTAGAGTGGTTTCACTATTGGAAGGATTTTTGCCAGAAATGGCTCTTGGATTTAGGGATGAAGCCGGATATGCTTCGGGCCAGAGATCATGAGGCGGCAGAGCTTTCCTTCTACTCCAAAGCAACCACCGATTTAGAGTTCCTCTTCCCCTTCGGCTGGGGTGAGCTCTGGGGAAGTGCGGATAGAACCAATTACGACTTATCCAGACATGAAGAGGTGTCCGGTCAGGATATGAAGTACTTTGATGATGAGACCAATGAGCATTATCTTCCTTATGTGGTGGAACCTTCTTTGGGAGCAGACCGTGTAACCCTTGCCTTCCTCTGTGCAGCCTATGATGTGGAAGAATTGGAAGGAGGGGATGAGAGAACTGTTCTTCGTTTCCATCCTGCATTGGCTCCTGTTAAGATCGGTATTTTGCCCCTTTCCAAGAAGCTGGGGGAGGGCGCGGAGAAGATTCATGAGGAACTGTCCAAGTATTGGATGTGCGAATATGATGACAGAGGAAATATCGGAAAGCGCTACAAGAAGACAGGATGAAATCAGGAACCCCCTTCTGCGTAACCTATGATTTCCAGTCTGAGGAAGATCGTGCGGTAACCGTAGAGAAAGAGACAGTATGCAGCAGGTTCGTATTCCCGTCAGTGAATTGCAGGCCTACTTTGCAGAGAGAGTAGCGTATTAAACACAGCGCTTTTTCCCTGGCAGAGACTTTGTTGTTAAAAATACAAAAAGAATCCTTGCATTAATAAAAACAGGAAAAGAATATTTAATTTGCTACAATACAAATGTTGAAAAAAACATCATTTCTTTTTTGCCCTATACAAGAAAGAAGTTTCGCTTTTGTGTACAGTGAGCAAAATGCTGTTTTGGAGATGAATTTTACTGTAAATTCTACTATTCTATTTAGAAAGCACAGGTCTACGAAAGCAGTTTTTCGTAGGAGAGAAACATGGAGGAGAGCATGTACAAGATCACTAGAGTTGAGCATCTCGTTGACAAGGACTGGCTCATGGATGTGGAGGCGCCTTATGTAGCAAGAAAGGCGGAGCCCGGTCAGTTCATGATTGCAAAGCTGGGAGAGCTGGGGGAAAGAGTTCCTCTTACCATTGCAGACTATAACAAGGAAAAGGGAACCATTACCATCGTTTTCCAGGTTGTAGGAGCCTCCACAGAGAAGTATAGCCACCTAAAGGTAGGAGACTACTTCACAGATATTGTAGGACCCTTAGGAAGACCTTCCGAACTTGTGGATTTAAGCCAAGAAGAGTTGGAAAAGGAGAGCCTCATTTTCATTGCCGGCGGAGTAGGTGCTGCTCCGGTATATCCACAGGTTAAGTGGCTGCATGAAAGAGGTATCGAGCGGATGTTATCCTTGGTGCTAGAAACAAAGACCCTTCTGATTATGGAAGAGAGCTTCGCTCCGTTGCTAAGAATGTTATGTTACCACCGACGATGGCTCTTACGGGGCTAAGGGGGTGGTTACCGACGTCTTAAAGAAGCTGGTCAACGAAGAGGGGAAGAAATACACCCGTTGCATTGCCATCGGACCGGTAATTATGATGAAGTTTGCTGCCCTAACCACAAAAGACTTAGGAATCCCCACCATTGTTTCCATGAACCCCATTATGATTGACGGTACAGGAATGTGTGGTGCTTGTCGCTTGGTTGTTGGAGACCAGGTAAAGTTTGCTTGTGTGGACGGCCCTGAGTTTGACGGACACTTAGTGAGATTTCAATCTGGCAATGAAGAGACAGCAGACCTATAAAGGCAGAAGAAGGTAAGGCATTACTGGAACTTTTGGAAGCGGAAAAATCCCATGGTGGATGTGGAAACTGCAACTAAGGGAGGGGAATTATGGCAAATATGATGAAAAGGGTTCCTGTGGCAGAACAGGAGCCGAAGGTGCGTGCAAAAAACTTTGAAGAAGTATGTTTAGGCTATAATGATGCCGAGGCTAAGGAAGAAGCGGAGCGCTGCTTAAACTGTAAGAATCCGAAGTGTGTAGTGGGATGCCCTGTTTCTATTCAGATTAATGATTTTATTACCCAGATTAAAGAGGGAAATATTGAGAAGGCAGCGGATATTATTGCTGAATCCTCTGCATTGCCTGCGGTTTGCGGTAGAGTTTGTCCTCAGGAAACCCAATGTGAGGGGGTTTGTATCCGTGGAATCAAGGGAGAGCCCGTATCTATCGGTAAGCTGGAGCGTTATGTAGCGGACTGGGCAAGAGAGCACAACTATATGGCAGCTAAAGCCGGAGCACCAAACGGTAAGAAGGTAGCTGTTATCGGTGCAGGACCTTCCGGCTTAACATGTGCAGGAGATTTGGCAAAGTTAGGCTATGATGTAACCATTTTCGAAGCCTTCCACGAGCCGGGGGGAGTATTACAGTACGGTATTCCGGAGTTCCGTCTTCCCAAGACCAGAGTTGTTGGCCCTGAAATTGAAAATGTACGGAAGCTTGGCGTAAAGATTATTACAAATGTCTTTGTAGGACGCTCCATTACAGTAGATGAGCTCTTAGAGGACGAGGGCTTTGATGCGGTGTTCTTAGGAACAGGAGCAGGACTTCCCAAGTTTATGAATATCCCCGGAGAGACAGCCAACGGTGTTTACTCCGCTAATGAGTTCTTAACCAGAAACAATTTGATGAAGGCTTATTTAGAGGAGGCGGATACTCCTATGAAGGCCGGAAAGAAGGTTGTAGTTGTAGGTGGCGGTAATGTTGCCATGGACGCTGCAAGAACGGCTCTTCGTTTAGGCGCAGAGGTGCATGTAGTATATCGTCGTTCCGAGGCGGAACTTCCTGCCAGAGTGGAGGAAGTACACCATGCCAAGGAAGAGGGTATTATCTTCGACCTTTTACAGAACCCGGTAGAAATCCTGGTAGATGAAAATGACTGGGTAACCGGAATCCGTGTTATTAAGATGGAGCTTGGAGAGCCGGATTCCTCCGGAAGAAGAAGTCCGGTAGAAGTTCCCGGTTCAGAGTATGTGATTGACTGTGATGCGGTAATCATGTCCTTAGGAACTTCCCCCAACCCATTGATTAGTGAAACCACTAAGGGCTTAGATACCAACAGACGAGGCTGCATTATCGCTAAGGAAGAAAATGGAGAAACCACTAAGCAGGCGGTTTATGCCGGAGGAGATGCAGTAACCGGAGCAGCAACCGTTATCCTTGCCATGGGTGCAGGAAAAGCTGCAGCAAAGGGAATCCATGAGTACTTATCCAATAAATAAGTAGTGAAATAAGGAAAAAGGGATCGTAAAAATCTATTTCTTTTGATTTTTATGGTCCCTTTTCCTATAACTCTTTTTGTGTAAAAAGTAGAGCAGGATGTCCTGCTCTACTTGCTCTATACCATAGAGTATTAGATTGCTCTGGTGTACTTCTTTAAGAACTCTCTCTCATCCTCCTTAAGAAGAGGAGCGATTACCTCATAAACCTTTGCATGGTAGTCATTTAAGAGCTTCTTATCCTCAGCAGTCATCATCTCAGGATTGATAGCATCTAAGTCGAAAGGAACTAAGGTAATAGGCTCGAAATACATAAACTGTCCAAACTCGTTCTTGGTGCCCTTTCTTGCCAGAAGCTCATTCTCCAAACGGATTCCGTGGGAACCTTCTACATAAAATCCCGGCTCATCAGTGATAATCATACCTTCCTGGAAAGCTTCTACCTCTCCGGAACGATACTTCCAACGGAAGCCCATAGGACCTTCATGGATGTTCAGAAGGTATCCTACGCCATGTCCTGTACCGTGGTTGAAGTTTAAGTCTCTGTCCCAGAATGGCTGACGGCAGAGGATATCCAGTGTTAAACCGCTACATCCTCTAAGAACTTTGCATTGGCAAGGTGTAAGTTACTGATAGCGACCAAGGTAAAGTCGTCCTTCATCTGCTGTGGAACTTCTCCTAAAGCAAAGGTTCTGGTAATATCGGTGGAACCCTCATAGAAGCCTGCACCGGTATCACTTAAGTAAAGTGTTCCTGTGTGGAATTCCACATCGGTTTCCGGAGAGGATGTATAGTGCACAATAGCAGAGTTGGGACCAAAGGAGGAGATAGGCTCAAAGCTTGGGCGGATAAAGTTACCCAGTTCCTCACGGAAGGAATCCAGCTTTGCGGCAGCGGACATTTCGGTAATCTTAATCTTGCCGATATTTTCCTTAATCCACTTCATAAAACGAAGGTGAGCAACACTATCCTTAATCTGTGCCTTACGGATATTTTCAATCTCAACAGGATTCTTAATAGCCTTCATCAGGATAGCAGGATTTCTCTTCTCTACGGTCTTTACATTCTTAGGAATGTTGTTGAAGAGAGCGTAGTTCAACTTACTGGGGTCAATCATAACCACATCCTTATCGGAAAGCTGCTTCACATCCTCATAGATGTTATTGTATGGGTGAAGGACAACGCCGTCCTTAGCCAGCTTCTCCTGTAAAGCCTTATCCAGCTTTTCTTTCATCGATGTATAAGTCGAAACGATCACTTACGGATAATGGCATAGCTCAATACCAGAGGGAAGAACTCGATATCATTTCCGCGGATATTTAAGGTCCAGCAGGTATCATCCAAGGTAGAAACGATGTGGGTATTGCAGCCCGCCTCTTCCATCTCTTTACGGATACGAGCCATCTTGCTGCTTACGCTCTCCCAGCGTATTTCTCATCAAGTCAAAGGCAGGCTCTTCGGAAAGTACAGGGACGATCCTTCCATACCTGATCACTAAATCCTCATGGTAGAGAACCTTTGCCTTCTTCTTCTCAGCAATACGAGCGTATTCCTGTCCTTCTCCAACGGATACGGCACGACCGTCAAAGGCAAGAGTATCTCTCTCCTTCAGATGCTCCTCAAGGAAGGCTTCCAAAAGTAGGAACACCCGGCTCGAACATCTTCATCAATTCAACGGTGCTACCCTCCAACTGCTTAGCAGCCTGGATAAAGTAACGACCATCTGTCCAAAGTCTGGCCTCTTCTAAACCGATCAGGGCAGTTCCGGCAGAACCGGTAAATCCGGTAATAAACATTCTCTCTTTAAAATGTTCTCCAACATATTCACTTTGATGGAAATCCGCTGTAGGGACAATCAACATAGTAATGCCCTTTTCCTTCATAATCTTCCGAAGTGCGGAAAGTCTCTCAGGTACTGTCATGTTCTACCTCCATAATTCTACAAGTATTAAAAAACAAAATGCTGTATAGTATTATAACATGTTTTGCCTAAAAAGGATAAAGAAGAGGGGAAAAACTTCCGTTTTTGAGAAGAATTACCCAAAATATGAGAAGGGAGCTGTTTTCTTTCCAATGAAGGAAGAGGAAGGAAAGGGTTAAAGAATTCTAAAAATCATCTGTGTCTGTAGAATAAGCCCTGCTCCCATGCTATACTGCCATCAGTTTTACATAAGAAAGGAAAAACTATGTTAAAGTGTGAAAGAACAGCCGTAATGAATACGGAACTTTGACACCTAACATAACATAAACAGTATCGAGAGGCTTGAAAAGCCTCTATTTTTTTGCGCAATCAATAGTTCTATATATTGCGTCTTATTGCGTACTGTTGTATAATATAATTCATTTTTAGGGAGAGTGCCTATGAGACTTAGAGCCACTAAATCTGCTCACTCAGTTTCTTACTCTGTTATTAAATCTGCTATATCAATAAAAACAGTACGACTGTAACCGTTGAAAAACTGGGAAACGAAAAGGAAATCTGCAAAAAGTATGGTGTTTCTGATGCTCTTGCATGGGCTCAAAAGAATACGTCGCCAATTTAAATAAGAATGCCGAAAAAGGAATAAACCTATTGATATCTCGTTTGATCCTCAATTCCCCTCACTCAGAACGATCAGAGGCTCTTCAATGAGGCTATCTTTTTCCTACAGGATATTTATTTTCAGTTGGGGTTTGATAAAGATTTTGCGAAAGCTATTGCCAGAAAGCATGGATTTAAGTACAACCTCAATTCAATTCTTTCAAGGCTGCTCTATACAAGAATCGCTTTATCCTTCTTCAAAAACTGTCTTCTTTCGCGCTTTCTTCAAGATTCATAGAAAAGCCGGATTTTTCTCTTTGAAGATATTTACTGTTCTCTATCCATCATTAATGAAGAGTCGGATTACATTCAGTCCACACTTTATCGGAACAGCTTAAAGATTTCAAAAAGAAAAAACCGGAGTGATTTACTATGACTACCAACTACTTTTTTTGAGCTTGAGCAAGCAGATGGATTAAAACAGTATGGAGCTTCTAAAGAAAAACCGGCCTCTTCCATTGTTCAGATGGGACTTTTTATGGACAGTGATGGTATTCCTCTTGCCAGTGTCAATCCCGGAAATACCAATGAACAAACGACAATGGTTCCTTTGGACTTCTTGAAGATTTTTCCTTGTCTAGAACTGGTCGTATGTACGGATGGAGGGCTTTCACATTATCCAACCGTCAGATATAACTCCAAGGGAATCGTGGTTTTATCACAACACAATCCATAAAAGAAGTTAAAAGGTTTTTCTGAAAAGAGATGGTGTCTCGATTCTAAAGACTCGCGTCTAAAGGCAGTATGCAAAAAGTATAACATTCCGAACTGGACGAAAGAAAAAGACAGAGAAAAATCTTTTACAAAAAGAACGGTGGATAAATGAAAATGGACTTGAACAACATCTGATTGTATCCTATTCCATCAAATACAGGGATTATCTAAGGTACGTTCGAGCGGACAAATCAGCCAGTGCCCAAAAACCTGATTACCAATAATCCCAAAAGAAATGAGACCACAACCGCCAAACCGATTTCAAACGGTTTGTTAAAAAACAGATGTCACGCCGGAGGGAGAGCTGGCTGAGCAGAGCTTTTAGAACTCAATGAAGATGTCATCCGAAAAAGAAGAACAGTATGACGGTTTCTACGCTGTATGACACTAACTTGGAAGATGATGCTTCAGCTATCATTGAAAATGAAACAAACAACGCTGGCAAATCGAGGAATGCTTTCGCATTATGAAAGTGAATTCAAAGCACGACCGGTATACCTTCACAGAGATGATAGGATTAAGGCACACTTTATGATTTGTTTCCTTTCATTAATTCTCTACAGATACCTGGATAAACAACTTGGAAAGCAAGTATTCATGTGAAAAACTGTTACATGGTCTAAAAAGATATGAACTTTCTAAAAGATTGAAGGCAGAGGATTTATCCCGACATATGCAAAAACAGAATTTACAGACGATCTAGAAAAAGCCTTTGGAATTAATACTTCTATGCAGATCGTCACTATAGAAAAAATGAGAAATATTTGCCATCAGACTAAAGAATAAAAATCTGTACGCACATCTGATAACAAAGAAAAAAGCTCTGTAAACCGCTTGATTTCAACGATTTATAGGGCTTTTTACTATGTGAACTGTCAAAGTCGGGATTATAACATGTTTTGCCTAAAAAGGATAAAGAAGAGGGGAAAAACTTCCGTTTTTGAGAAGAATTACCCAAAATATGAGAAGGGAACTGTTTTCTTTCCAATGAAGGAAGAGGAAGGAAAGGGTAAAAGAATTCTAAAAATCATCTGTGTCTGTAGAATAAGCCCTGCTCCCATGCTATACTGCCATCAGTTTTACATAAGAAAGGAAAAACTATGTTAAAGTGTGAAAGAACAGCCGTAATGAATATAGAGAATGCAATGAGAGGCCAGAAATCCCATGAATTCTTGGGCTAAAGGCAGACTCTTATTATAATGAAGAGGAGAATACCGGCTGGGGCCAAACGATATGAATCTTGCCAGGCGTTTGCGTCTGGCAGGCTCCGACCATAGAAAGTTTATTCGACAGATTTTTGTGTCTGTTGATATTACGGCTCCCCTTTACTGGTGGAAGGAGTACGACACTTACAAAGTAGCTACCGTAGCGAACTCCACCTCAACCATGCACAAAATTCATTCCAAGGAATTCAGCATTGAAGATTTTTCCCACGACCACCTAACTGAGGGAGGCTTGGAGAGTCTGAAAAAGAACAGTGAAGACCTGGAGCGTATCCGTCTTCGCTTTTTGGAGGAGAAAAAGAAGGAGGACTGGTATACGATTATCCAGCTACTTCCCAGCTCTTACGAACAAATGCGAGACTTGCACCATGAATTACGAAAGTTTGATTAATATGTATTTTTCCAGAAAGTCTCATAAGCTGGAGGAATGGCATATTTTCTGTGACTGGATTAAAACTCTGCCCTATGCTAAGGAACTGATTCTAGCAGAAAAAGAAGAAGTGGAAGGCTAAAGACTAAATACTGTTTCAATAGCTTGATATTTTCAAAGGGGAGGCTGCTATGCCTCCTTTTTTTCTTAACAAGCATTGCTCGTGCCTCGCGAGGATGATATCGTCTAGTTTAAAGATTTTTGTCGATAACGGATTGCAGGGGTATATTTAAGGAAAGAGATTGTAGTATACTAATAACAACAAATCGTATTCATTAAGGATTTCTATTTTTGAATTCTGTCTTTGTAATCTGTCTTTTGGATTCTGTTTTTGGATTTTCTGGATTCTGTTTTGGATTCTGTCTTTGGATTCTGTCTTTGCAATCTATCTTTGCATCCAGTCTTTACATTCAGTCTTTACATTCATCCTATTACATTCAATCTATTGCCTTTCTTGGCACCATTTCATATTTTGCTTTCTTTCATTGTAGTATTTTCCATGATTCCTGGGATTCTTTTTAATTCGTGATCCTTTTTGGACTTATCTTCACCACCATTGTTTTCTATACTTTTTCCTTAAAACCTTTATTTTCAACTGCCGCTTTCAAGTTTTATTTTCAAAGTATTTATTTTTCAAAACACTTATTTTTCAAAGTATTCATTTTCAAAGCTTTTATATTCTCAATCTCTCAAACGATTTTAAATTCAGAAAGGAGTCTCTTATGTTCAAATCCTAGCTATCTTTATTGAAAACAAGGAAAAATTTATTTTGTTACTTTTGATTATCATGCTCCTTGGCTTTTCTTTTTCTTGGAAAATCAAGAACGAGAAAGAAAGAGTTATCTATAGAGGGAGAGGCAGGGAGAAGCCAAGAGAAGAATTTTTTGGCAGAGAGAAAATACGAAAGCCTGGAAGAAAAATGGAGTACAAAGGAGCGCAGGAAAGTATAGATACACAAAATAGCCGCAAAAGTGTCTTCGGGGTCAGAGTCCGAAGAAAAAAAGCAATTTCCGTGGGAGCTCCGGAGAAAGAGAAAAATAGTATTGGGGAATTCGGAAAGTCGGAGGATGTTTTGGTTTCCGCCGGGGGAATCAAGTCCGGAGAGCGTCTTGTCGTCCGCCGAAATCAAGTCCGGAAAGGCTGGCAAAGGGGAGCGGAGGATAAGAAGCAAGGAAGAAAATCAATATCAATACCGCGACAGAGGGAGGGTGGAAAGTCTGAAAGGAATTGGTCCTGCACAGCTAAAAATATCATCAGTTACAGAGAGGGTATAGGAGATTTTTCCAGCATAGGAGATTAAGAATGTAAAAAGGATAGGAGATAAAATCTTTGAAAAATTAAAGGGATATTTGCGTCTAAGCCTGTTAAGCCATGGAGTTGACAAGATTTTGTAAGCTTTTATCCCTTGTGCTTTTTCTTCTTTGCCCTTTATGATGAAAATGTTTTTCATTTATGCTGCAGGGGAATATGCTAAAAGCAGAATAAATATATTGGAAAAACAAGCAATCAGAAAACGGAAAAGCCAGCATTTGACTTAAGATAATAAAAGTTTCTTAGAAAAATTCTAAGTATAGTATAGGAAGAATCAATCAGGGAAAGATGAGAAAAAGAATGGGAATCAAAAAAAAGCTTTGTGCTGTAGTATTGTTGTTGTCCATGCTACAGAGTACGACGATGTATGCGGAAGAAAGAGTTTACGGGATTACGGAATACGGTCGGTTTCCGTAAATGGAAATGGAGTGGGGAAGAGGACGGGATCACCTACCAGTATATTGAAGACCTTCTTTATAATAGACAGGGAAGCAGTACTCCTTCCGGGAAACCCAACGCCCGGGACCACTTCTGCGCCTGCAAATCCCGGTACACAGAATAACGGCGGAGCAAATACAGCTACGACCCAGGAGAGAAAATGGAATCTGGCGAAGCTTTCGAAAAGCGGACAGACAAAGACAATTGGCTCCGAAGTGAATGCCAACTATGTAGTGGTATTTGATTTGGATCAGGGTACAATTTTAGGAGAAAAGAACAGCTCTGCCACCATGAACCCTGCTTCTATGACGAAGGTGATGACCTTGCTGGTGGCGGTGGAGAATCTTCCTGACTTAGAGAAAAAGCTTACCATTACCCAGGATATTGTAGATTTTGTGAAGGCTAGAGGTGCCAGTAACTGCGGTTTTGTGGCAGGAGAGCAGGTTCGGGTCAAAGACCTCCTGTATGGTGTAATTCTTCCCTCAGGAGCAGATGCGGTTTTAGCCTTGGCTAAGGAAGTTGCAGGTTCCGAGGCGGGCTTTGTGGCGTTAATGAACAAGAAGGCACAGGACTTGGGATTATCTTCAGAATGCAGATTTCAAAATGCTTCCGGACTATATCATAGTACCCACCACATGACCGTGAAGGATATGGGAGAAATCATGGCAGCAGCCATGAGAAATTCTTTGGCCAGAGAAGTCTTGTCTACGGAGAATTATCAGATTCCTGCAACAGAATAAGCATGGAAATGGTATTAAATTAACGAATTTATTTATTCGAAAGGATAAAGACACAGGATGCAGGAGGAGCCAGTGTGACTATGGCGAAAACCGGATTTGTTCGTCAATCCATGTTCTGCTCTGTCAGCAGCGGAAAAGGGGCAAACGGAAAAAATCTTTTGGTGGTGACAGGCTACAGCTCCAGCACCTGGCAGTGCATTAAGGACCATGCTGACTTGTACAAGCGTTTCGGATAGGAGTAAGGGGGGAAGATATGCCAATTAAAGTACAAAATCATTTACCGGCAAAGGAGATTTTAGAGAAGGAAAATATCTTCGTGATGGATGAGCGTAGGGCGGTATCCCAGAACATCCGTCCTCTTCGTATTGCGATCCTTAATTTAATGCCTTTAAAGGAAGATACGGAATTGGATTTACTCAGAGTACTTTCCAACTTCCCTATTCAGACGGAAATCACCTTGATGAAGACGGAGTCTCATGTTTCTACCCATACCAGCTCTGTGCATTTGAATACTTTCTATGTGAATTTCTCTGATATACGGGAGGAGTACTTTGATGGCTTAATCATTACCGGTGCACCGGTGGAGAAGATGCCCTTTGAAGAGGTGGGCTACTGGAAGGAACTTACAGAAATCATGGACTGGTCCAAAACCCATGTCTTTTTCCACCTTCCATATCTGTTGGGAGAGCCCAGGCGAGGGCTTTATTATCATTACAGGATTCAGAAAGTTCCTTTGGAGAAGAAATTAAGCGGAATCTATTCCCACCGGGTTCTTCATAGAAAGAAAATGCTGATGAGGGGCATGGATGATGTATTTTTCGTCCCCCAATCCCGTTATACCGGCTTGGACGAAGAGGCGGTAAAGAATAACAAGGAGCTTTATGTGGTGGCGGACAGCGAAGAGGCGGGAAGCTACCTGATTTTGGCCTGCTCTTCTCGGCAAATTTTTGTTACCGGACATTCCGAGTATGACCGTTATGATCTGGATAAGGAGTATAAAAGAGATGTGGCTAAGGGGATTAATCCGGATATTCCTGTGAATTATTATCCTGATGATAACCCGGAAAATCCCCCGATTTTATCTTGGCGTTCCAGTTCCAACTGCACTTATAGTAACTGGCTAAACTTTTGTGTATCAGGAGACCCCTTATCATTTGGAGGAAATGCGTCCTGTATCAGAGGACAGTTATCTTCGGGAAGACCATAGAAATGAAAGAGACAGCACCATTAAGTCTACCGATTAGTAGACTTGGAAAGATAAAGTAAAAAAAGAAAGTTATAAAAATACTGTGATGAGTATAGTGTAAAGAAATACTGAAAAGAAATACTGCTAGTGAAACAATGTATTGAAATACTGAAATAAAAAGAAAAAGCTAAAATAAGAAATCATCAGAAGAAAATCATTATAAAGAAGGGAGAATAAGATGGATGCAGTAGAGGCGCTTAATTCGTTATTTAAAAGATTGATACGGAATCCATACCGGATCGGGAGAAGATTCCATCAGTGAAAAGCAGTTTGATCGGCAAGAGTATTGGAGGCAGAATTAAAGGAACTGGGAGTAAAGGATGTACAGTGTACCGACCATGCCTATGTTTACGGGAAAATTCCTTCAAATCTATCTAAGGAAGAGCAGGAAAAGACTCCTGTTCTAGGCTTTATCGCCCACATGGATACGTCTCCCTCTGCCAGAGGAAAGGATGTTGAACCCAGAATTGTGTCCAACTATGACGGAAAAGACATTATTTCTACAAATGAAGAGGAAGTTCTTTCTCCCAAGCTTTTTCCCAAGCTTATGGATGCGGTGGGGCAGGACTTAATGGTAACCAACGGAAAAACTCTCTTGGGAGCGGATGATAAGGCGGGAGTTGCTGAAATTATGGCAATGGTGGAATACATCCAGACTCATCCTGAGTTCCGTCATGGAGACATTTGTATCGGCTTTACACCGGATGAAGAAGTAGGAGCAGGTGCAGATCTCTTCGATGTTCCTCTTTTCGGTGCAGAGGTAGCCTATACCGTGGACGGCGGTACTCTGGGGAGGTGGAATATGGAAAATTTCAATGCGGCCAGCGGAAAATTAAAGATTCATGGAGTAAATGTTCACCCCGGACATGCCAAGAATAAGATGATGAGATGCCAGCCTTTTGGCAATGGGGTTTAATGCTTTACTTCCTAACTGTACTCCAGCTAATACGGGAAGGCTATGAAGGATTTTTCCATCTCTGTTCTTTTGTAGAGAGGAGAGTTTGGCTACTTTGGACTACATTATTCGTGACCATGATTGGGAGAAATTCCAAGAAAAGAAGAAGATTTTCCAGGATGCGGCAGAGAGACTAGATCGGAAATACGGAGAAAAAGGGTGCATTTTTCTGTAGAAGTGAAAGACAGTTACTACAATATGGCAGAGAAGGTTCGCCCTCATATGTATTTGATTGATGTGAGCTAAGGCTGCCTTTGAAAAAGAGGGCATAACGCCTAAGCTCTGTCCTATTCGCAGCAGTACGGATGGAGCACGGCTTTCCTTTATGAGCTTACCTTGCCTAATCTTTCCACCGGTGGAGAGAATTACCATGGTATTTATGAATATTTGAACCTAGATTCTTTTAAGAAGATGATTCCTGTGCTTTTAGGGATTTGTCAGGAAATGATTGGGAAAAAGGCTAAGAGAAAGGACCTTCAGTATACATTCAGGTCCTGTACCTCAAAAATAGACTACTTTTTCCATCATGGATTCCCTATAAGGTAAGGGATTTTATTTTACAAGTTTTTACTTGTATCGTCATTTTTCTATATTCTTTTTGAATGGCAAGTTCTTTTGCTTCTTCCTTAGCGATATCTCAGAAAAGCAAGATTCTTGCCTTTTCTTTCGATTTTTCCTCCTCTATACTTTTGCTTTTCTAAAACCTTTCTTCTTGGAATTCCCTTTCCCCGGAAAGTTTAGAATAAAGCAAATCTAATATTTTATCGGATGCCTTGCATCCCTTTGCTTTTCCGAATTTTATCTTCTCTCGACAGGAAAACTTCACTATTCAATTGTCTTATTTATGCCATTGGTTTGTACCACCTTTTTTTACTTCGCTTCTCTATAATTTCAAAATGGAATCTCACCATGATTTTTTTTTTTAAAGCGTTACTGATGAGGAAACCGCTTCTATTGAAACTTGCCTTTTTCAGAAAATAAGAAGAAGTCTTCTGCAAACCGATAGCATAATCTCCGCTATACAAGAATTAGATTTTTCTCTACTCAGTTTAGTCTCAGTAGAAGTACTGTTCTTCGTCCATTGGATTGTACCTCTCTTCGTCTTTATCGTTTCGTCAAACCTTCCGTTTGCACTTTGCAAATCTTTAGGCCTTTCTCTTCGGACTAAGGATTTTTGCATCCATCTTTTCGATGTAACTAGGATAGCACAAAGAATTTCTTTTGTAAAGAAAAATTATTATTTTTGTATTATATTGATAGATTTAAAAAGAATTTTTCTCTTTGCAAGAGAATTTATAGATTAAATAAAAATTATTTTCTAAAAAGCCAAGAATAGGGACTACTTTCATGCAAAATAATATTTTGATGGAAAGAAAAAGGAAGGGATGGTTTGAAGATTTACATTTTACTGGAAGGAAAACTATGGACAGGAAGCTTTGATTTGCCGTAGAATGAAGAAGGAAAAACTTAAATAGCAGTTCATACTTCGTTTGGAGAGGAATTAAACTATGTTTCGTTATGAAGAAATCAAAAATCCGGAGATTTTATCAGGAAAATGTCCTTATGCTCCCATTCGGATCGTATACCTATCAACATGCCACAGAAGAAAAAGCTGAGGAAAAAGCTCCCTGCGAAAAACTTTAGATAGCTATGGAAGTTTCATTATACAAGAAGAAAGATGAGATAGCATTCCAGATTTTGAAAGCCAGAATATTCCTCGCAGGACTGGGAGGATATTGTAGTTGCCTTCCATATCCAGTTGGGCTAGGCTATGATAGCCCTCAGTACGCCAATGTGCAGTACCCTGGGAGGGGCATGAGCATTCGTCCAGGGAGGAAATCCGGCATTTTTAATCCGGTAGCTTCCTATATAAAATACTTTATACTACCGAAGGCCTGGAAGAATCAGTCAGTACGCATTTCTTTTTCAAGGGGTGGAAAGTGCCTTTTGCCCTGTATTGTAACGAGTGCCTATATCGGTTACCACAGTGAGTTCCTACTCCTGAATTTTTCTCTGGATGGCTTCTTGAAGGGAGGAAAATAAGCTGGCAGGCTGAGTTTACAAATGGTCCGCAGCCTCCTGAGTGTGAGGATCGGGATTTCTTCCCTTTCCAGAATTTTTCGGAGGTTTATCTTATACCCTGCCTAAGTTGTATTTAGCGATCACATCTTCAGACGGAATTAAGCAAGGATTTTTAAAGAGGGAAGGCTTTATTTTTCCGGAAAAATCGAAGGTCAGGGAAAGGAGAAGGAAACAGAGGAAACAGAGAAGGAAACAGAGAAGGAAACAGAGGGAAACAGAGAAGGACTTCTTCGCTATACTCTTTTGATGGGGAATAAGTCTTCCCAAGGGTGAGGATTGCTAGAGGAAAGATTGTTTCTAAAGGGTGAAATCCCTGTGTCAGGGAAAAAGAGCCTTTTCGAAGATGCCTTGGATTGTAAAACAGAAGCTTTCTCAAAAAGCCGGGGCGAGTCTATAAAAATTCATCAGGAATTTCCTTACAGTACCGTAGAATTTTCTATTTCTTTGAAGCAAGCTTTGGTCTGCAGAACAGCCCAATCTTTATACCTTTGGTTTTGGAGCTTCTGTACGGAAGAGGAGAAGTACTGGAATATATATGTGGAAAACAGCGGGATTTCGTCATTTTGCTCTGGAAGACGGACTAGTGAAAATCAACGGAAAGCGCATTGATCTTTAAAGGAGAAACCGAGCATGACTTTAGTAGCTTAACAGGAAGAGGCAGTAAGTGCTGGAGCTGGAAAGGACATCAAACCATAGAGCAAAACATAATACTCCTCATACCTCATTACCCCAACAATTTCTCCTCTACCCTGCTTGGATAGAATCTAGCCTTCTACTAATGGATGGGTGCAATATAGAGCCAGCAGCTGGGACTATGCCGTTTACAAAAGATCTAGACTATCTTTGAGGATAAACAAGAATAGGGAATCCATACTTTTTACAAATTGAAAATATGTGGCAGAGGACAGCCATCCCCTCCATGCTGATTTTCTCCTGCGGAAATAAGCTTCAGGTTCTGTATCCAGTGAGATGTGCAGCAGCTTCGTGACTTGGATTCCTCAGACTGGTGCATTACGAGGGCTTTTCTGCCGCTCTATCCGGACAAGTGATATGGAAAGTCAGATGTACCCACCAGTTACGGAAATCAAAGACTATCTTTCTAAGCACAGGGAGAAAGCCCTTCCTGCTTTGCGAATATGCCCATTCCATAGAATTCCTTAGGGGCTTATATGAGTACACGGGTAGAGGAGGAGCCGCTGTTTCAGTTTATCTGGGACTATGGACCCAAAACCTATGGAAGAATCGTCTACAGGGACACAGCCTATGGGAGATTTTTCAAAGCAGACCCTCAGATTTTCAATTTCAGTGCCAACGGCATTGTTTTGAGGGGAGATAAATCCGACCCCAGATGCAGGAGTAAATATCTTTATCAAAATATCTTTTGTGCCCTAGGAAGAAGGAGATTTTTGATAAAGAATCGTTCTCTCTCGATCCTTCAGACTGGATTGCAAAACTTTCTTTGATATCGCTATGGAAGCTTTGGAAGGGTGTTTGTTTGGGGACAGATGTTTCCGTCAATCTGAAGAATCTAATCCGTTTTAAAAGAAGAGTGGAGGAGGAGTATACTCGCTGGTCGTTTTTCATCTAAAGAAGGATGGAGTTTCTGTACAGAGAGAAAAGGCTTGGGAGTATGGCTGCTCGGAGAGCTCCTGGGTACAATGAGAAAAGAAACTGCAGGTATATCATTGGGAAGAGCATGCAGGAGGTGTTCCGCTTCCAGAGCTGAGAGAAGCTTTTTGGAAGAGATAGGGCAGTGCCTTGAAGTGAGTTCGGAAGACTCTCAGATTCTTTCTGCGCACACGCACATTGGCACCAAGGGCAGCAGCCACTTTGAGCATTTTTCCCGATTCAGGAGGCTGGTGTCTCACCGATACGGAGGAAGAGTATTTGGAGGCAATGCCAAGACCTAGCTTCGGCGTGCGCCCTGGAGCGCGACGACACAGGAAATCTGATGGCTTTTTCGCTGTGCTCAGTGGAAAGATGGCAAGTCAGTATCTTCACGCTAGCAGAAGCCCTGAGGCAAAGCCTAATGTTGGAAAACCGCAAGAGGTACTGAAAGTGAGAAATGGAGAGAAGGATTTAGCACCGTATTCGTTGACGTATCATTTGCCGACAATCAAGAAGCGGCTGTCGGATGCGAGCATAGCGTTATCCGGATGAAGGTCGGCGTGAGTCTGGGACTATAGCCTGCAGGGAGGAGATGTCTCTTCTGACTACTATCTCGGGCTTCCGGAATTTGGGCCTCTCTTGACCCTGAAATGCGGATTTGAAAACTTTCGTTGTATACAGGACTGGGAGAAGAAGGACTGCTACGCCGACAGAAGCATGGCGGAAGGCAGCATGGTATCGCATAAAGAGTTAAGGATAGTTTCGCTCTATGTTTCCCCAAGGTCAGGGAAACAAGGCGCGTACGACTGGCAACCTCACCGATGAGGAGGCGAGACAGTTTTCTTAGCGGATGAGGAGGGCAAATGAGATCTCCGCCCTACCTTCAGGACACCCTTGCAAATTGAAATACTTGCCATCTGGCTGCAGGCTTCTAAAGATCCATCCGGCATCTCACGTCTTTCCAAGGCTCAGATGGGCGTGGGAGAGAGGAGACTGTGCTTCAGGGTTCCCACACCATGAAAAGAGTTCTTAGGTGAAGGTAAGGCTAGGATTCGTTCAGCTTTTCCTTTCGAATTTGCTAAAAGTGGAGTTATTTAAAAGTAGTAGGAAATAATATATGAGGGGCTGTAAAAATCAAAATAGTTTTCTAAAGCAATTATGGGTCTAAAGTCGCACGCTCTCGCTGAAAGCTTGCCCTGCGCGGTGAAGGACTGCACTCGTTGTAAGAAAACGCTCGACACAGTGTGGGTCTATAAATGGGGCACGCTCTCCCTGCTTCGCCTTTGACTGGGCAGTGGTTTTGTTAACCACTGCTCACTTTCGCTTTACAAACAACTTCTAGAAAGAAGTTGGTCTACGTACAGAGACTTTCTGAAGAAAGTCTTGCTGTCTCTAACTTCAGAAGCTTCGCTTTTGCTACGCTTTCAGTAAGTACTGACGAGGCTCAGATTGCCCTAACCATGAACCCACACTGTATCACTCTTCAATTATTGATTTTTAGAGTCCTTTCGACTGTCTGTCGCAAATTATCGAAATCAGACTCCCTCATTTAGACCTATACTGCGAAAATCTATCTTCATCCTGATTTTTCAGCCCTTATTTTAGAAATGCAAATTTTCCTTATAGAAATGTTTCATCTATATATAGTGTTTTCCTTGCTTGTTTTGAAAAATACTTTTCCTCTCTTTGAAATGAAGCTATGATAAAGGAGGAAATAGGCTGTGAAATATGTGCTTTTCTGTGGAAAGGATTCCTGCTAGAAACCAAAGATTTCTTCAAGGCTGACAAGCGGAAAATAGCCAGGAAGAGTCCAAAAGTTGGAGGAGCGGGGCTCCGGTGAGGAGTGGGTTGCCAAAGTGCAGGAGGAAAGAAGCTGTGGCGCAAAGGAGAGCTTGGAACTTTGCGATAGAGCAAGGAGTGCACGTGAGGCAACTTTCGGCGTCTAAGGCGGACTAAAGGCGAAGCATTAAGTGCCTGAGAGAAGGGCTCCGATAAGCGGCGAAAGACTTATTTTAAAGAATCTGCGTCGTTCAGGGACATAGTGGTTCCGCATTGCAGAAAGGAAAGAGAATGATGCCTATAGCAGGAGAGCGATGAGATTCTGGGTTGTTTGCCCAGCAGTGGAGAAATTGAGCATGGCATGCTGATACAAGAGATTTGAAGAGCATCCATGATACTCTGTAGACCAGAGCCAGCAGAAAGTCAATGCTTATGGCACGACGAGTAGCGTCAATGATAACTTGGGCTGAGGACCAATGGAGAGAGATGTAAGAGCCTGTGCAGCTAAGTCCCTGGAGGACGTACCACCATACTGATTGCCAGACTTAGAAAAAGAATACAAGCTCTGCCAGAAGATTGCGGAAGAACTGGGATAAAAAGCAGGAAGCGAGAGGGGCGGCAGAAAAGGGAAGCGCTAAAAAGGCGGTACGGATGAGGCACAAAAGGCCGAGAAAGAGCCCGGATTCTAAGGAGAAATTCTCAGAAAGCGGAAAAGATGGAGACTAAAGGAGAGCTGCCTTGAGGTGGATAAAACTCAGCGTCATGCTGCTAGCCAAATGAGGCAGAGCGTTGAGCTGATGGAGAAACATACGACGAAACTGATTGGAGCCAGATTCCCGTGATGGAATAAAGGTATATTCCTATGGCCTCGTGGTGAAACAGAATAAACAAGCAAATTTCATCATTTGCTTCTAATCCCATTATGTCATTTATAATTTAAAAAGTTCATGCTATACTTTCTCCATGTAAGGGTAGAAACCGTTTTAGGAGGGAGTATGGCAGTCTCATTTGCAGATAGAAAAAGGATGCATTACGAGACTTGCCCGGGAAAGAAGAAGACTGTTCTGAAAAGAACAGGAACAGAAAGCAAATGAGGAGATTCAACGTTCAGTCTTTGCATCCCCTCTGGAGGCGGAAAGCATTTTCTCCTACGTGAGTGTGGAAGGGAGGTGGGTCAAAATTATTTTGGAAACAGCTTTTGCAGATGGGGAAAAAGGTGTATTCCCGTTGTATTTCAGGAAAAAGAGCACTCTGGATGCTGCAGGGATTACTAGTATGGAGGAACTGGTATCCAATACTTTGGACTTTTAGAACCGAAACGGAGATTCCTGCCTCAGAGGAAAGGAAACTTTTGACCTATCCTTTTGATTCCCTGCATGGCGGATAGAAGAGGGGAAGACTGGGGCATGGCGCGGGTTACTCACATCGATGGCAAACACAGGGGAAAAAGCTCTGTCTTTGTTTTTCCTGGTATCTTACAGAGAAGATTCCTATGGAGGAAAGTGGATATCCTATGGATGCTCTGTTAACGGAGGAGAGGTATTTTTCATTTCGCTAAAAATCTTACTAAAATCGGAAAACGATTTCTGTAGAAATACAAGTTGTAATTTGTTAAATATTTGGCTAGTATATGTTAAGTCAAAAATAATTTGTTCCCAAAATAAATTTTTGGTCAGGAGGGGCGAAAATGAGTGTAGAACAAAACAAAATGGACGAGTTGTTTAAATGGGACGGTAAGCCGGGAGCTGGCACCTTCCCATTTCTTTTAGCGCTACAGCACTTAGATGGCGATGATTATCGGTTGTGCTACATCGGCGATCATCTATCTCTAATATGGCTGGATTGAAATCGGACAAAGAATCATCTTGATTCAGGCATCCTTAACCATGTCTGCAGTCTGTACCTTCTTACAGCTTTTTCCCTTAAAGAAGGGTGTTTTCGGTGCCGGACTTCCTATGATTTTAGGAATCAGCTTTGCTTATCTTCCCAGTATGCAGGCTATTGCTAAAGATGGCGGTGGAGTAGGTGCTATCGTTGGATCAATGATGGTTGGAGGAGTCGTTGCTGTTGTAGTAGGATTATTTGTTAAGAGCATTCGTAAATTTTTCCCACCACTGATTACCGGAACTGTAGTATTTACCATTGGTTTATCCTATGTCCAACAGCGGTAAAACTATATGGCCCGGCGGAGTAGCCAACAGAATGCAGACTCTTGCTGAAAAAGGAATTACCATTAATCCAGCTTTGTACTATCGATCTTGATAGAACTGGCTGGTAGCATTTATTACCTTAATTGCCGTTATGTGCTTTAGTATCTTTGGTAGGGCATTTTTCAAGATTAGCATCTATCCTTTTAGGCATGCTTGTTGGATATCTTGTAGCTTTTGGGTTTTGGGATGATTTCCCTTTGACAAAGATTGGAACCGCTTCCTGGTTTGCACTTCCTCACTTCCTGCCATTCGGTGTTTCTTTTAATGCACCTGCCTATATTTCCATCGGTTTGCTTTTTGCAATTAACTCCATTCCAGGCTATCGGTGATTTTACTGCAACGACTATGGGTGGATTTAACAGAGAGCCCAGTGATGATGAGTTGCGTGGCGGAATTGCCTGCAGTGCTACCAAACTTCCTTACAGCATTCTTTGGAGGACTTCCTACAGCAGCCTATTCCCCCAGAATGTAGGTATCGTAATTTTCCAACAAGGTAGTAGCAAGAAAGGTATTTGCAACCACAGGTTTGCTTATTTTGGTTTGCGGATTGTGCCCTAAGTTCTCTGCATTACCGACTACAATTCCTCAGTGTGTATTGGGAGGAGCTACCATTACCGTATTCTCCACCATTGCTATGACCGGAATTAAGTTAATTGCAGGAACCGTTAACTGCTCGTTCTACTACAGTAGTAGGTCTTGCAGCAGCTATCGGTGTAGGTATCGCGCAGGCTCCTGCATCCTTGGAATTATTCCCAAGTTCTTTCACTATGATTTTCGGAAAGTCTCCGGTAGTTTTGGCAACTATCATTTGCAGTGTTCTTGAACATTGTGTTGCCAAAGGAGAGAGAGCTAATTGGATCGATTCAAGAGGGCTGTAAAAATCTCAAAGAGATAGGGCTGTAAAAATGCTCAAAAAGAAAAAGTGCTCAGATCTGGGCACTGCCCTACTACTATAACATAGATAAATCCGGAGGCAGTTCCCGTTTAAAAACATTTTTCTTTTCCCGATAGAGGTGGGTAAAAGGAAATGGAGTAGGAGTGGAGAGCCTGACAGGACAAGCCTGTATGATGTATCATTTTCTTCACTACGCCATAAAAGACTGTCCCTAGTAGAGGGCAGGAGAGGTAGGCGAGATGGACATGAATCTGATGGGTTCTGCCGGTGGCCAGTTGAAGCTGCAAAAGTGAGTAGTTTTTTTCAGGGAAATAATTTAAAACATTAAAATAGCTTAGAGAATCCTGTCCCCTCTGAAAATCCACAGTTCTCAAGCATTTTCTCTTCTTCTACTCAGGCAATAGGGGGCGGAAAGAGCATAAGAGTAGCTCGGTACTCCTTTATCCTTTTCTTGTAGCTGTTCTAGGCCCGGTACCTTCCCTAAAGAAAGTTCCGGATTTCCCTGACAAAAAGCCAGATAGCTTCTTTGAATACGACCCTCCTTCATATCTTGATTTAAGATGGAGGCAGCCAAACGGTGCTTTGCCAGTAAAATCAGTCCGCTGGTATCCAAATCCAGCCTATGAATAAAGTGGCAAACAAAAGAAGATGCAGAAGATTTCTGCATCTGATAAGAAACCACAGCCCCTGCCAAGGTTTTCTCAAAATGTCCCGGGGAGGGATGGCAGGGAATTCCGGCAGGCTTATCCAAGAGGAGTATATCCTGATCTTCATAAACTATGTTCAGGGGAAAATCATAGGGAGGAGCGCTGTTTTCCTCCTCCGGTGGTAAATAAACGGAAAGAGAGTCGCCCTCCTTCAGTAAATCTACGGTGAATGCCCATTGTCCGTTTTTCTCTATACCGTAGTGCTCCTTCTCCTCTTCAAAAATGAACTCTTTTTAAGGCAGATAGAAGACTTTTGGTATAACCTTGCTTTAGTAGAAAAGCTTCAGTGGACTGTCCGGCGAATTCTCCGGGTACCGGATAAGAAAAATGGGGATGATGGACCATACTTAAAAGGCAAAGGTTTCTGAAAGGGGAAGCCAAAGCTCATCCTTTTCGGAAAGGAGGAGAGGACTGCCGTCTTCCATGCTGTAGCCGTCTTTTTTTGCATTTCCGGCATAGTTACCCTTTAACTCCGGCCATTGAATGCCGATACTGGGATCATTCCATGCCAGTCCGCCCTCATCTCCCGGATGGTAGAAGTCTGTTACCTTATAGGCGAATTCTGCGTGTATCAGGAGGTACCAGGAGACTGATGGGCAAAACCTTCCGGAATGCTAGAACATCTTTTATTTTCTTCACTAAAGAATGATACCAGAAATAGCTTTCCGTAGGTCTTACTGTTCTTTCGTAAATCCACAGCTTCATCGTAAACTCTTCCCTTTAGACACGTGCGAACAAGCTTTCATGGGATACTGCTTTTGAAAATGCAGTCCTCGTAAAACACCCTTTACAGACATACTTTGGTTGTCCTGTACAAAACGAAGATTCAGTCCCTGCTCCTGAAAGTCTCTTTCATTATAACTTTCCATAAAATAGCCTCTGGCATCCTTGTAGAATGCTTGGAGTGATAATGCATAAGCCCTCAATTTCTGTTTTCTACTTGAATCTGTCCCATAAAAACTATCCTTTCTATACGATATGTCGTGGAAATAAAATATTCCTATGTAGTCTTATTTTTGTCATAAGTTTTCGGTATAAGCATTTTAACATAAAATCTCTAAACACTTGTACTTTTTAATGAATTATTGCGATATACATGACTGTAGCAAAATAAAATAGAGTAAAAGCCACAATGTTTTCCCTTCTATAATGGGGAGGCAGGGAATAGTCCCAATATCGTCGAAAGACAAGAAGAGGCGAAGAAAGTTTTTCTCTGGCGCCAGGAGAAAACTTTTGCATGGGACAGGGAGGTTCTGCTGCAGAAATCAGGAGGATATTACTATGGTTATTCAACACAGTAGCAGCAAACAACGCTTACAGAAACCTTTTCTTCTAACGCTTCTAACGGTCAGAAGAACTTAGAGAAGCTCTTCCGATATAGAATCAACCGTTCTGCAGACGATGCAGCAGGTCTTACTACTTTCCGAGCAGATGCGTTCTAAGATCGACGGTCTTGATCGAGCTACTGCAAACGCTAACGATGCAATCAGTTTTAATCCAGACAGCTGAAGGTGCTTTAGCTGAGACTCACTCTATGTTACAGCGTATAGATTTACCCTGACTACCTGAGTACTTAACAGACTGCATCGCACTGCTCGCGCTGAGGTTGGTCATTCAAAGGAAGAAATTCTGTTCTACTACGGACTACAACAGTGTTGACCATTGCAAGCTCTGATATTCAGGTTTCCAGATTGGATACTCAGCATCATTCTGAGCTCTTACAGTGCTTCTACCCTGGCTTCTGCTAAAACATTAAGATATCTTCTGTATCTGGCAAACAAAGGGCGATTACAAGATTAACGAGCGGTAGATGAGTATCCAGCCACAGAGCCAGCTTGGAGCATCTCAGAACTAATCTTGAGCACACCATCAACAACTTGAGACCACTAACGAGACATGGCTGGAGTCAGAATCCGTAGTACAGATATGAGCTGGTGACATTCACTAAGATAACATTGCTAACCAGGCTGCACAGTCTATGCTTTCTCAGGCTAACCAGCAGCCACAGGAGTTCTTTCTCTCTGAGATAATTTCTAGAATTTTTAGACCGGTAGGGATGGGAAGAGAAACAGCGGAGTTTTCAGGTGGATATTTTCTTCTAAAGTCACCATAAACAGAATGATTATGCCATTCATCCAAAGAAGTCATCATAAACTATCTATGGTGACTCTGAAATCTTAAATAAGTATTGTTTACCGACGTAGGATATCTTGTTTAATGGACTTCTGCTATGAGTATCTGGCGGTATGAAAATCTCAATCCGATTTTTCCTGTAGTTTTGCATGGTGTGGGATCTTAGATTTTTAAAAGAGAACCAGGGCTGTCATTTGGAAAATCACTAGTTCATGTATAATGGGTTTTTGTTCTCATGCACTTCTATAGCTTGAAAAGCCCCAAACAGGTTAGATGGAACTAACTTTCAGTATTTTTAAAAACACATTTCAAAATTCGTTGACAGGGAGTTATAGTATACTAGTGTTGTAGTGAATGTGTTTGTTTTTGAAGCCTCAGGAACTTTGAAAACACAAAAGAAAGGATAGCTGATGAGATTATTCACGACAGCGTGCAGAGTGTACTGAATGAGTTAGGGAGCATGAAGACCATCCTACTGCGGATGTAATATTTTGCAGAGTTACGCCAAAAGGATCGAGTATCAGTTTAGCAGCAGTATACTGGAACTTTCAGCTACTTGGATTTAGGAGAAATCCGGAGACTGAAAGCTTTATGTCCGGAGCGGATCATTCGAGTCACTACCGTAAAAGCCCCATTATCACTTTGTTTGTCAGGAAGTGCGGGAAGGGTTTTGACGCATTCCTATGAAGGTTGCTAGAAGCACTGGATTCGGAGGCGGAAATGTATATTCCGGGAGCCATTACAGGTCATGTTGGTCTTCCGAGGAATATGTGATGACTGCGGAGCTTTGGAGGGTTCCCAAGAATCGCAAAAAATAAGTTGAGTTTGAGCATTGCCTAAAAAGGCGGAAAAGGAGAAAAAGTTATGAAGACATGGGTTTGTTCAGTATGTGGATTTACGTTTATGAGGGAGAAAGCAGCTCCTGAGAAGTGTCCTGCTATGTAAAGAGCTAGCAGCGACGTTTCGTTGGCAGGCGGAGAGCTTACATGGGCAATGAGACATGTAATCAGTGTAGCAAAGGATGTTTCTGAGGATATCAAGAACGACTTAAGAGCTAACTTCGAGGGTGAGTGCTGTGAGGTTGGTATGTACCTTGCTATGAGTAGAGCAGCTTACAGAGAGGGATACCCAGAGGTTGGTGATTAGCTACAGACAGGCTGCTTTGAGAGGCGCGGTCACGCATCTCGTTTTGCAGAGCTTTTAGGAGAGGTTGTATCTTCTTCCACTAAGGAGAACCTTATGGCTCGTGTAAAGGCTGAGAACGGTGCTACTGCAGGTAAGGTTGACCTTTATGAGAGCTGAGCCCAGGATCTGGATGCTATCCACGATACTGTTCATGAGATGGCTCGTGATGAGGCTAGACACGGTAAGGCATTCCAGGGCTTACTGAAGAGATACTTCAGCTAATCACAACAGCTAGTCTAAGTAGAGTGCTTGTTTCTTAAGTATTTATGCAAGGAACGCTAGATTGTACTGAAGTAAAAAAACTTGTATATATAGCCGATATAAAATACTTTTGTAACGGCGCAGTTGAGTCTAGAAACAGAGGAGGCGCTCCTCTGTTTCCATTAAACGAGTATCCCCTGCGTAGTGTGGATATCTGCTTCTTCATGAGTATCGCCGGTAAAGTGCAGGATATCTCGTTTAAGTTTGAGACAGGTCTTTAGGGCTTGTCGGGAAAGGAGAATAGTATGGCAAATTACAAGGGAACGGAAACAGAAAAGAACTTATGGACTGCCTTTGCAGGAGAGTCTGAGGCAAGAAACAAGTACACCTATTTTGCTTCTCAGGCAAAGAAGGACGGTTATCAGCAGATTGCAGCAATCTTAGAGGAGACTGCGGCCAATGAGGAATACCACGGAAAGATGTGGTTTAAGGAGCTGGCCGGACTTGGCGGCGGAATCGGAAATACCCAAGAGAACTTAAAGGCAGCAGCTGCCGGTGAGAACTATGAGTGGACTGATATGTACAAGACCTTTGCAGAAGTAGCGGCAAAGGAAGGTTTCCAGGAGCTTGCAGCAAAGTTCCGCCTTGTAGCCCAGGTGGAGAAGACCCATGAGGAGCGTTTCTTACAGCTTTTACAGGGAATCTTAGAGGATACCACCTTTAAGGCTAGAGCAGCCGACTTTGTGCTTTTCTGCAGAAACTGCTGGTTTCATCTATGAAGGAGAGAGCACCTGAGTCTTCGCCCATGCTGCAGCCATCAAAAACTACTTCGAGCGTAAGGCCAACAACTATTAAGATAGAGGTTTACTTTTGTATAGAAGAGATTTATTCCAGAGTTTATTCAAGGATTTATTCAAAGGGAGTTTTATTCAAGGTTTTACTCAAAGAATTTTGCTGATCTTGTGAAAAGAATCTCTTTAATAGAAGATTGTTTATCAGAATTATCCATAATCTTTTTCGAAGGGAAATCCGGAAGAAGATTATGGATTTTTCTTTTCTCCTGCCTTTCCTATGAGACCCGAAAGCTCTTAAAAGCTAATGATGAAATTAATATCATTATACAAGGAGATCCGTCCGCTTGCATTGACGGAAGAGAAAAGTTTCAAACTAGACTTTAAGCTTAGGTAAATGTCCCTAAGCTTAACTGTTTTTCCATATTAGACGGAAGAGAGACAGTAAAAACTTTTTGTATAGAGACGATATAGAGAAAGAGGCATTGCTATGAAGAAAAGTACAGTTTGTTAATTCTTGACGGCTGTGGAGAGCTGGAAATCCAGGAAGGAAAGTGCTATTGCCTAGCCAATACACAGTAGTGGATCGTTTAAAGAAGGACTTCTTATGTAGAGGGACAGGCTTCCGGACTTGCTGTAGGACTTCCTGACGGGCAGATGGGAAATTCCGAAGTTGGCCATATGAACATGGGAGCAGGTAGAATTGTTTATCAGGAGTTAACCAGAATATCCAAGTCTATTCAAGATGGAGACTTTTTTGAGAATGCTGCCTTAAAGGGTGCGGTGGAGCACTGTAAGAAAAAGAATTCCGCCCTGCATTTTATAGGGCTCTTATCCGATGTGTTCTCACTATTGAGCATATTTACGGACTTTTTGGAGCTGGCAGAAAGCCGGTCTTAAAAAGGTTTATCTTCATGCCTTTTTAGACGGAAGAGATACGCCCCCTGATTCCGGAAAGAGCTTTCTTTTACAGATTGAGAAGAAAATGCAGGAAATCGGAGTAGGAGAAATTGCCAGCATTTCCGGAAGATACTATGCTATGGACAGAGATAAAAACTATGACAGAGTAGAGAAGGCTTATCTTGCCATGACGAAAGGGATTGGGGAAAAGGCATCTTCTGCGGAAGAGGCTATTACAAGCTCCTATGCCAAGGAAGTTTATGATGAGTTTGTTTTACCCACGGTTATTGAAAAGAATGGCGAAGCCCATCTGATTTCTGACGGAGATGCTTGCATTTTCTTTAATTTCAAAGTCCGGATGGAGCCAGAGATCTATCATTGTTTCTGATGATGACTTTGAGCTTCTTTAATAGGGGAGCAAGAAAAGGATTTATACTTTTAGCTTGCTACCGACTATCAATCCAGTATTCCTCATAAGGAAAGTAGCTTTCTTGAGGAGGAGATTTCCAACACCTTCGGAGAATATCTGGCTTCTTTAGGAAAGACCCAGCTTCGTATTGCGGAAACGGAAAAATATGCCCATGTTACTTTCTTCTTTAACGGCGGAAAGGAAGAGCCCTTCAGCGGAGAGGATGCGTATCTCTGGTACCTTCTCCAAAGGATGCTGTGGCAACCTATGATTTAAAGCCGGAAATGAGCTGCTATACCGTAACAGAAAAGCTGACGGAAGCCATTCGCTCCGGAAAGTATGATGCGGTGGTGGCGAACTTTGCAAACCCTGACATGGTGGGACATACGGGAGTGCTTCCGGCAGCGATTAAAGCCATTGAAGTGGTGGATGAATGTGTTGGCAAAGTAGTAGAGGCGGTACAGGAAGTAGGAGGAAACCTCTTCATCCTGGCAGATCATGGAAATGCAGATTTAATGGTAGATGAAAAGACAGGAGAACCCTATACTGCCCATACCACCAATCCGGTGCCCTTTATCCTTGTGGCAGCAGATCATTCTGTAAAAGCTAAAAGGAGGAGGATGCCTTGCGGATGTTACGCCAACTCTTTTGGACTTAATGGGAATTCCCCAGCCTAAGGAGATGACAGGAAAGAGCCTGTTAGAGAGATAGGCTTCTGCCGGAAAAGCAAGGTATTGCCAGAGAACCAAAGTATTGTCGGAGAACCAAAGTATTGTCGGAGAACCAAAGTATTGTCGGAGAACTAAGGTATTGTCAGAGAACTAAAGTATTGTCGGAGAACTAAGGTACTGCTAGAGTAGTAAGACCCTTTGCCGAAGATTTTTGTACTTATGCAGCATCTTCTGTTGGAAATGTATAGATAGATACGGAGAGTATCTGGGAGGAATTTTTCATGAAAATAGGAATCTGCACAGATTCCGGATCCGGAATTCGAAAAGAAGAAAGCGAAAAATTGGGCATTTCTGTGGTTCCCATGCCTTTCAGAATGGGAGATCAGGAATACTTTGAAGGCATCAATATGAGCCAGGAACTTTTTCTTTGAAAAGGCTGGCAGGAGGGAGGTTTCCACCTCTCAGCCCTCTATTGAAAGTTTCAATGGAAGCCTGGGATGCCCTTCTCAAAGACCATGATGAGATTATCCATGTACCTTTAAGCTCCGGCCTATCCGGTTCCACCCAGACCGCTATGATGCTTTCTCAGGAGGATCCCTATTTAGGAAGAGTTTTTGTTTTAGACAGTAGAGGAGTTTCCGTCACCCAAAGGATACATTGTCTTTTGCCAAGGAATTGGCAGAAAAGGGTTACACCGGCAAGACCATCCAGCATTTACTGAATGCGGCTGCAGAAGAAAACGGCATTTACATCAGGGGTAAATACCTTAAAGTCTTCAGCGCGGAGGGAGAATTACTCCAGTTGCGCTGCCATCGACAGTTTACTACAGATTAAGCCGGTGTTATCCATCAATAAGGAAAAATTGGCTCCTTTAAGAAGGTGAGAACGGAAGACAGGTGCGAGAAGCCATTATTGAAGGCTTGAAGGACAGCTTGGAAAGACTGGGGGTCCGCAGAGGCAAGAAAGTCCTATATTGCCGTTGCTTATACGGACAACCTTAGTCAGGCTAGAGATTCCGTGCAAACTTGCAGAAACTTTCCCGAATCGCTATGGAGAAGAAAGTGTGATTTCTCCTTGTCTTTACTGGTTTCCTGTCCTTATCAGTGACAACTCACTATGC